>Ga0114970_10002035_pt1 | contig 15156 bp, 11 predicted proteins | sample M_140205_XF_Meta_FD_87030 | JGI IMG/M metagenome (GOLD analysis project Ga0114970, IMG submission 87030) | Freshwater microbial communities from Lake Montjoie, Canada to study carbon cycling - M_140205_XF_MetaG | ecosystem: Environmental > Aquatic > Freshwater > Lake | place: Lake Montjoie... | reverse complement strand
GTGACGTTGGTAGTGAATGTGAGCGCGCCATTTTTATTGGTTCAAAGTTTCCTGGGCCTGCTGGAGGCGTCGCGGGGATCGGTGGTGCAAATCACAAGTATTCACGCTTCGCAAACGAAGCCCGGTTTTGTGGCCTATGCCACGAGCAAGGCGGCGCTGGCAGGTCTGACGCGGGCTTTGGCGGTAGATCTCGGGGGCCGGGTGCGGGTCAACGCAATCGCGCCGGCGGCGATTTCAACGCCCATGCTCGAGGCCGGATTCGAGGGGCGACCGGAGTCGCGCGCGGAGCTAGATCGCTTTCACCCGGCGGGGCGTATCGGGCAACCCGACGAGGTGGCGCGCGCGGCCGTGTGGCTGGCGTCCGAGGGGGCGGGTTTTTTGACGGGGGCAACGCTGGCTGTCGATGGGGCACTGGGTGTGCGGTTGCATGACCCGGTGTGAGTTGGCTCGGTGTGTGGCTGTGATCGTTGTGGTGGGTGGGGCTGAGTTTGTGGAAGGAACCCTGGATGTAGCCCGAGGATCTCCGAGGTAGGGACCGATCTCCGAGCGGTCCGTCCCCTCGTGGTACTGGAGCAGCAGTACTGGAGCCGTGGTGCTTAGCCCGGGCTGTTGGGGTTGTTGGGTTTGATTCTGTGATAGAAATTTTCGGGGTTTCCGCGGCAGCCAGGTGGGCGTTGAATGGGGGGCATGAACTCGGGAACAATGGGCCGGCGAGAATTTGTGCAGGGAGCCGTGGGCGCGGTAGGCGCGGTGGGAACGATCGGCACTGGCGTGGTTTCGACGGCAGGTCTGGCCGGTTCAGCGCTGGCCGACACACCGGCAACGGCAACGGTGAAGGGGCGCATTCAGCAAAGTCTGTGCTCTTGGAATTTCGCCCCGCTGACGCCTGAGGAATTGGCGCGTGAGGCGGTGGTTCTGGGTTTGAAGGCTTTGGAACTGGTGGGGCCCGAGCACTTCCCGATGCTCAGCCGATATGGGCTCACCAGCGCGATCTTTGGTCGGCATGGGTTCAGCAAGGGATTCGCGCATCGCGAGGAACATGCCGAGTGTAAGGATGCCTGCCTGAAGGCCATCGATGAGGCCTCGGCCTTCGGGTCGCCCAATATTATCACGTTCTCGGGCTTCGCACGCGGGATCCGTCGCGAGGATGGGGTCCGCAACATGATCGAGGGGCTTAAGACGCTGGCCGGCCATGCCGAGAAGCGCGGGGTGACGGTGTGCTTGGAGATGCTGAACTCGCGGGTGGATGTGCCGATGAAGGGGCATCCCGATTACTTCTGCGATGACATCGATCTAAGCGTGGACATCGTGAAGGCGGTGTCGTCGGAGCGGGTGAAGGTGCTCTTCGACATTTATCATGTGCAAATCATGCACGGCGATGTGATCCGCCGTATTCGTCAGCATGCGGCGTGGATCGGCCACGTGCACACGGCGGGCAATCCGGGGCGTTGCGATCTGGATGTGGCCGATCAGGAGCTCAATTACCCGGCGATCATGAAGGCGCTGCTGGAGGTGGGTTATCGAGGGTTTGTGGGGCAGGAGTTCATCCCGCGTGCGGCGACCAAGGCGGGCAACTTGGAGGCGATCAGGTCGGCCGTGAGGGTGTGCGATGTCTGAGGCGATTTCAGGCGGCGTGTGGGTGACGGGCGCAGGCGGATTGATTGGCAATGCTTGCGTGGCAGTCGCGGGCGCGGGCAAACACGGGCAGGATGGGCTGGGGCCGTGGGTGCCAGGGCTGGGTGAGCATCGGCTCGGTGGCCGGGCGCGGCCGTTGATGCGGTCGGAGGTGGATCTGGCAGATTTTCGGGCGGTGGAGCGGTTGTTTGTCCGCGAGCGTCCGAGCGGGGTGATCCACTGTGCGGCGAGCAGTCGCAGTCCGGCGTGTCAGGCCGATCCGGCCGCGGCGCGACTCCAGAATGTGGCGGTGACCCGTAGGCTGGCCGAACTGGCGGCCGAGATTCCGATGGTTTTTCTATCGAGCGACTTGGTCTTCGATGGGCAGAGGAATGGGGCCGAGGGCGGCTATCGGGAAGACGACGCGGTGAATCCATTGAGTGTGTATGCCGAGACCAAGGTGGAGGCCGAGTCGTGGGTGCGGCGCAATTCGCGACATGCCATTGTGCGGACGTCGTTGAACTTCGGCCGTTCGCCCTCGGGGCCTGGGGCATTCAACGAGGAGTTGGCCACCGCGTGGCGTGCGGGCCGGGTCGTGGATTTATTCGTGGATGAGTTTCGGTGCCCGATCGCGGCGGTGGAGACGGCGCGGCGGTTGTGGGCGTTATTGGATTCGGGGCAGGGTGGGGTGTTTCACCTCACCGGTTCGGAGCGCCTGTCGCGGTACGAGATTGGACAACTCGTGGCTGAGGATCTCCGGCGTTCGGAGCCCGGTATGGGTACGCCAATGCGGGCGGGTTCGTTGGCGGGGTATTCCGGGGCACCCCGTCCTCCCGACACGACTCTGGACTGCTCGAAGTTGGCCGCCTTGCTGGGCGAACCCATGCCCGCCTTTACCCCCTGGCTGCGCAGCCGGAAGTCGGGGTGATCGTCTCTGCTCAGTGCCCCAACGGGGCACGGCATACCAGCCCGGGGTGAAACCCCGGGTATTGGGATGGCAATGGATGGCGTTCCGAATGAACGCCGCATAAGGGGCCTGCGGCCGGGGGGCGCAGCTGCGGGGGGTAAGCTTTAGCGCTTGGGCAGCGTTGGGTTGGCCGGGGCCGCTGGAGCCTGGGGCACTGCCGGGGCGGCGGAGGCGCAAGGAGTCGAATCGGCTGATCCGGATCGAGAGCTTGGATTTCACGCATCAGAACCCTAGAGTTTCGAGGAATGAGTGAACCCAACCCACTGTCCAACTGGACTCCCGAGCAGATCAGGCTCGGCAAACAGTGGGTTCGATCCTGGGCCGAAACCGGTGCGATCATGGATCAGTTGCGTCGTGAGGCGCTCCGTAAAACCGACACCGTGGAGTCGTTGCAACGATTGGCCGGAGCATTCGAATCGGCCCGCCACATGGGACGTCCCCGGTTGTCATCTGGGCTCGTGGCTCAGCAAGCGTTCTTCCTCAAATGCAGACCGGCTTTGCATGGATAAACGCGGCTATCGCTGCCCAAGAGCTTTGTCGTGAACGAGGTTTTCCTTTCGCGTTCATCGGCGGAGTAGCTGTTCAGTGCTGGGGTGAACCTCGCGTCACCGAAGACGTGGACCTCACGCTCTTCTGCGGTTTCGGCAACGAAACCCCGGTGATTCAGGCGTTTCTTTCGAGGTTTGCTCCACGAATTCCAGACGCTGCCGAGTTTGCCGAGGAACGTCGGGTCATCCTTTTGAAAACGTCGGAGGGCATTCCGATTGATGTGGCGCTGGCAGGGTTTCCGTTTGAGGAATCGTTGTGTCGGAGAGCGATGTTGCGGGAGTTTTTGCCCGGTATTTCCCTCCAGGTGTGCCAAGCCGACGATCTTGTGGTTCTGAAGGCTTTTGCCGGTCGTTCCAAAGACTGGATGGACATTGAAAATGTTCTGGTCCGCCAAGGTGACCGTCTGGATTGGGACCATATCCTCAGGGAGCTCAAGCCTCTGGTTGAATTGAAAGAGGCACCGGAAATTCTTGTGCAGTTGGAGCGACTCCGCCGATCGGTCGAATGATAATCTAAGCCGGAACGATTCAATTTAAGACGCGCTGTCGCTGCGGTGCGCTTCAGCGCTTGGGCGGTGCCGGGGTGGCCGCGGCCGCAGGGGCCGCAGGTGCCTTGGGCACTGCCGGGGCGGCGGGGGCGTTGGTGCCAGGGGGGCGACCGAAATCGGCGGGGAGGTTCAGGCGGGTGCGCAGGGTGTTTTGGAACTGCGGGTTCACGTCTTCGGCCGGGGCGAGCATGTCGCGCAGGACCTCGAGCTTGTAGTCGTTGAGCGATGCGATGGCCAGGCGCTGACGCATGCTCTTATTGGGCGTGCGGGCTTCGAAGTTGGCGTGGACCTTGGTCGCCAGTCGGATCATCGATTCACCCCGGTCTTCATCGCCGTTGCCCAGGCTGAAGAAGCCCTGCGCCAAGAGGCCCGTGATGATGACTTTGATGCGGTCGGTGGAGGTTTCGTTGGCGTCTTCAGAAACCTTGGCGATGGCAAAGGTCTCTAGGCTCATACCAGCTTGGTCTCCGAGTTGGTCAGCGTACTTCTTCTGGCAGTAAGCCCACCATTGGGCGGCTTCTTTCTCGCGGTTGGAGGTGTAGAGAAAGTACACGGCGTCGCGCAGGAAGTTTTTGTGACCCTTGGCGAAGTGGTCGGCCATCTTTTCGTCGGCAGCCATCATGTCTTCGTAGGCCTTACTCGTTTTGGCCACGATGTTGAGGTTGGGCCCAAGTTCGATGGAACGGGTGGCGATATTGGTGTAGAGGCGCCCACGCTGGAAGGCGGTGAGCATGGACTGGAAGACCACCCGACGCAGGGGAGCCCGGTCGGCCTCTTTCTTAGATTCGCCGAGACCGCGGTAGCTCCAGTACACGGCGTGCGACTCGGGCAAACGCCATTCCAACGGTCCGTATTGGTCGTCTACCTCCTTCATGATGGAGGGCACCAACTTGAACTTGTTGACCATGATTGCCACCCGGTTGCTGTTGGCCGCGGTGTCGGGCTTGAGCAGGGTCGCGTAGTCGGGCCTGCCGCCAGGGATAATATCTTCGATCTGCCGGGCCCACCGGGCTTTGTAGGTCATGTGGGCGTCATCGAGATATGCGCCCATCTTGTGTTGGTAGATCCAACCCAACTCGCGGTACATCAGCGCCTCGTGCGGGTTGTAGCGCATGCCCTCGTCGCGCAGTAGTTCGATGGCCCGCTGGACCCACAGCCAGCGGTCTTCGGGGTTGGGGAACTTCACCGAGATGTTGTAGGCCATGTTCCAGGCCTGGTGCACCCAGACGCTGGTGAAATGGGGCTGGAGCTTGGTGATCCAGTCGGCCAATTGAACGGCCTCGAAATACTTGCCGTCTTCTTGCAGTTCGGTCGTTCGGATCCACAAGGTGTTGGCGATGAGCCCACGGAAGCCACCCAAGGCTACAGTGGTGAAGGCCAAGATCGGCGGGGCGTTGCTAATGATGGCCGTCCGCGTGAGGCCGAAGGTTTCGCGGTCGTGATTCAGACTTCCCTGGATGAAGTGGGAAGCGATGAACGCCGCGATGATGACGACGGAGAGGATGGCCTTTCGGAGAGTCATCAGAACTTGGTGGGGGCTGCGAGTTCCCGGCGGGTCAGTACCACGATGCCGACGATGGAGATGGCGCCACCGACTAGGACGTTGATGACGACGAAGGCGCGCATGAGCTCCAGCCAGGTGATGCTGCGGCCGGTGCTCAGGTTCGAAATGGGGGAGTAGCCGCTGACTTGGTCGATGAGCTGCTTGGCCGACCCGTACACGGCGACGCTGACTTGGTTGATGAGGGTGTTCTCGGTGACCATCCCGTTCTCGCTGTTGACGCCCACAATGCCGCCCTGATCGACGACTTGCTTGAGGGTGTTGCTCGAGAGCCCCAGCACGAGCAGGGCGATGGAGCAGAAGGCGGCCACAGGGAATGAGAGGAAGCTAGAGCAGGCCAAACCGACGGCGGTCAGCAAGCCCAACCAAAAGGCGATGATCATCAGACCGCGGGCATAATTGAGTGCAAACCCACCCTCATGGAAGAGCACCTCCATGCCTTCATCGAGCGGGAAGAGCAGGGGCTGCTGGGTCCAGTTCTGGAAGTCGACGGCCAAAACGCCTTGGGCGTTGATGAGTTCGGCGGTGGCTCTCGGGTCGAGCCCGAATTCGACGAACGACTCGGCCGGCAACGAGTTCTCCAGGCGTAGTCGTCGACCACCCGGAGGGCCAATTTCCCAATAGGCGGGGTGCAAGGTGCCTTCGGAGTTGTATTGGGTGGTGAAGAATTTGACGCGGATGAAGAGGGGGCGGCCAGCGAGGCGCTGTTTGGCATCGGCCCCAAGAGGAACCTCCCAACGGCGCAGCATCCCGGGCGGGACTACTTGCTGCCGGGCCTTGACCATTTCTTCGACTTGCTTGCGGACAAAGGCGGGATCCAAGGCAGCCGCGGCCGCGTCTTTGAGACGTTCCTTGAGGAGGGCCTGGATGTCTTGGGTGAGATCGACCGCGGGTTCCCGGGCTCCGGCGCGGGCAACCAAGACTTCGTTGCGTAGTTTCAGTTGCTGCTCAGCGGAGAGTTCGCCAGTGCGTAATTGCAGCAGCCCGTAGGCAACCGAGCCGGAGATGGCCAGCATGCCCAGATTAACGACCATGATGCCGAACCACTTACCCAGCCAGATTTGCCAGCGGGGGATGGGCTTGGAGGCGATGAGGAAGAGCTGCATCTCTTCGATGTCGCGCGCTAGGGTGCCACAGGCGATCCAGAGGGTGGTGAACCCGAGCAGGGCCGTGATGGCACTGAGGGTGTAGGTAATGAGGATCTGAGTGAATCCTTGGGCCGAACCGTCGTGTTTGATGGCGCTGGGCAGGATGAACACCAGGGCGATGAGCAGGCCGAGTAGGGTAATAACCAGGCGGTAGCGAAAGGCCGCCTTAATGGTCAACAACGCCACGGCCAACAGGGGGCGCAGGGGCTTGGGGACGAGGTCGGGCACGCCGGCCAGATGGCGTCCTTTCCACTCCGGCAGGGGAACTCCTCCAACTTGCAGAACTTTGGCCACTGCCTCTGCCGCGTTGCGGGCAGGCACAGTGCAGAGGTAGGCATAGCCCTGGCGTTCGGCCGACAGTTCTCGGAAGCGGCGGGCAGAAAAACCGATGACAATTCCCTGAACCACTTGGCTCAGCAGGTACGATTTCCAGCCGGCCCGATTGGCGTAGAGGACCGCACTACTGACGAGATTGAGGATGAGGAAAACGATGCCGAGCTGGGGCAGCCGGAGCCACAAGGCCCAGAGCCAATCCAAGACCGCTGCCGCCCAGGAAAACCCCAGGGGAATGGCCATCAACTGCCGATCGGCGTTGTGGTAAACCTCAAAGCGACGCGTCATGGTGGGTCACTTCTTATCGCCTTTGTTGCCACCGAGGAGTCCGGAGAGCGCGTCGTTGGCCTTGGAGAGATCCACGGGCTTTGCCGGTTCCGGGGCGACTGTCTTGGCCGGCAGGACGGGTGAGGCTGTTGAGGTCGCTGGGGCCGAAACAGTGGAAGCTCTGGAGGCCGGTGTCTGGGGCGCGGGAGCCTCGTGGCGGACGAGCGATTCGAGCACCGCCTCGGTCGAGGGCTGGGCTGGAGCGGCGACCTCCGACACGAGGGGAGCTGCCGACTCTGTAGGCCGCGACAGGCGATCGAGCACCGAGTCAGCCTGATGATTGCCAGAATTGTCGCCCGAATCTCCAGCTGCCCGCAGGTATTCGGCCACCCGATTGCCACTGGTGGCACCACTGGTTTCGGCCTGACGGCGAGCCGCTTCAACCACTCCGAGGAAGTACGATTCTAGGTTTTGGGTTGGGTTCTCGAGGCGGACGGTATCGCCCACCTCGGCTCGGATGAGGTTGAGCACCTTCTCGGTGGTTTCGCGGGAGAGGACCGGAGCGGTGATGCGCACCGAGTCGGGCTTGGCCAGCAGTTGATGCAGCGGGCCCTGGGCTTGGATGCGTCCGCCGTAATAAATCACCGCGCGGTCGCAAACATCTTCGACATCGCTGAGCAGGTGGCTCGACAAGATGACCGTCTTGCCCCGCTGGGCGAGGGCCCGGATCAGGTCTTTGACCTCGCGGCAGCCCAGCGGATCGAGGCCCGCGGTGGGTTCGTCGAGAATGACCAGGTCGGGGTCGTTGATGAGTGCTTGGGCGATACCGATGCGGCGCTGCATGCCCTTGGAAAATTCGCCAATGGTCCGCGATCGGGCCTGGTTCAGGCCCACCATCTCAATGAGTTGCTCGGCGCGGCGACGGCGTTCTGCCGAATCAATTTGGAAGAGGCTGCCGAAGAAATCGAGAGTCTCGGCCGGATTGAGAAACCGGTAGAGGTAGCTTTCTTCGGGCAGGTAACCGATGCGGGCCTTGGTGGCGACATCGCGCGGCGACTGGCCGAAGACCGTGATGTGGCCCTTAGTCGGGTACAGCAGGCCCAGGAGCAGCTTGATGGTGGTAGATTTGCCCGAACCGTTGGGCCCGAGGAGTCCGAACACCTCGCCGCGGCGGATCTCAAAATCGACGTTGTCCACGGCCCGCGCCTTCGGGCGACCCCAGAAGTCTTTGAACACCTTGGTCAGACCCGTGGCCCGGACGACGACGTCGTCGCTGGAGTGCTCAGCGGACGCTCTGCCGGAAGGGGAGGGAGGGTTCATGAGGCGTTAGCGGGTGAGGGAACGTGGCGAGGAGTTGGAGGAGGCCGGCGTATCTCTAAAAAAGACCGCCGTGTCACTGGGGGCATCCCGGTCAGGCGGCCTGCGGGGCGGGGGTTCCGGTGCTCGGGTTGGCGGCGTCGTCGCCTTGGACGAAGGGCTCGAGTTCTTCGCCCTGGCGGACCAGGCGTGCGCTGTTGAAGACCACAAAGAGTGATCCGACATTGTGCAAGATGGCAGCAACGATCGGGTTAAGGTACCCGAAGGACGCGGCGGCCATACCGCCGATAATAAAGACGACGCCGAAGAGAAAGTTCTGGTTGATGACCGTGCGAGCCATGCGGCTCAGGCGGATGAGGAAGGGCAGTCGGCGGAGATCGTTGTTCATCAGGGCGATGGTCGCCGAGTTGATGGCGACTTCGCTGCCGGCGGCGCCCATCGCGATGCTAATATCGCCCGAGGCCAGCGCCGGTGCGTCGTTGACGCCGTCGCCGATAACCGCCACGCGGTGGCCCTTGGCCTTGGTCTGGCGCACGTACTCCACTTTGTCTTGCGGGAGGCATTCGGCCACCACTTCAGTCACGCCAATTTCTTGGGCGACGCGTTCAGCCACGGGGCGGCGGTCACCGCTCACCATGGTGATGCGGCGTATGCCCGAAGCCCGAAGTTGTTCGAGGGCCTCTGCGGCCTCCGGACGGGTCTGATCTTGGAGGCCGACCCATCCGATGCAGTGCCCATCTCGGGCCACGAAGAGGAGGCTGTATCCGGCGGTTTCATCGAGATCCACTGACTGGAAGAGGTCACCCAATACGCCTTGGTCTTTGAGGAAGGTGGCGCGACCGACCAGGATGCGCTGACCGTCGATGAGCGCGCTGACACCTCTGCCCGCGGTCTCCTTGAAGTCGCTCACCTGGGCCAGCGGCACACCGGCCTGCTGGGCCAGTGCCGTGATGGAACGAGCGGTGGGGTGATTGGAAAACTGCTCGGCGCTGGCGGCACACCGCAACAGTTCGGCCGGGGCGATCCCGTCGAGGGGGTTGAGGCGGCTGACGGCTAGACGTCCGGTGGTCAGGGTGCCTGTCTTGTCGAACACGAAGGCCGTGATGCGTGCGGCGGCTTCGAGGTCAGCGATATTCTTGACGAGGATGCCCAAGCGGGCGGCGGCGCTCAGGGCGGCGACCATCGCGGTGGGGGTGGCCAAGATGAACGCGCAGGGGCAGGCCACGATGAGGATGGTGATCACCCGGTTGAGGTCTTGGGTGAAGCCCCAGACAAGAGCGGCGATGATTAGCACCAGCGGGGTGTAGTAACCCATGTACTGGTCGATGATCCGCATGAAGGGCAGCTTGGTCTTTTCGGCGGCCAAGATCAGGTCGCGGACGCGGCCCAGGGTGGTGTCTTCGCCGGCCTTGCTGACTTTGACCTCGAGGAGGCCGTTCATATTAATGGTACCCGCAAAGACCGCTTCGCCCACGCCTTTGTCGACGGGGAGCGATTCACCGGTGATGTTGGCCTGATTGATGGAGCCTTGTCCGGAGACGATCTGGCCGTCGGCGGCGATGTTGTCGCCTGGGCGGATGCGGATGATGTCTCCGACCTTGAGTTCGCTCACGGCCACTTCGACTTCGTTTCCGCCGGACAGGCGACGGGCCTTGGTCGGGGTCAGCTTGATGAGCGATTGGATGGAAGCCCGGGCACCGGCGGCCGTGCGAGTCTCGATGATCTCACCCAGCAGCATGAAGAAGGCGACGATGCCGGCGGTTTGGAATCCGCCAGCGAGGCTAGAGCCCTCGCCCTTCATGCCGTAATTGCCCGAGACCGCGCAGGCCAAGACGCCTAGAGCAACCAATTCGTTGATGGAGAGCAGGCCTTTCCGGAGGTCTTTGAAGGCCACCACCATGATGGGGGTGCCTAGGATGACGGCACCGATCATGGCGCTGAAGGCCGCCACGGTGGTGCCGCGATCAAAGAGCCAGTCCACCGCGAAGGAGTTCAATACGAAGATCAGTCCGACGAGCGTCGTGGAGAGCTTGGTGTTGGTGTGCGAATGATCCAGACCACCGTGGTCATGACCGCAGTCGGCGCAGGCTGCGTCCTTTTTGGCGTCTTCCTCGAGGGTCAGGAGGCTGGTGACTTGCATGGATGAAAAGGGAGGGGTTTTGGGGGACCTAGATCAACGCCCGAGCTCGGGACGCTTCTGGGGTTGGGGTTCCCGATTGAGCTGGATGCGAACTTCGCGGCGCTCGCCGTCGGCCCGTGAGGGCAGGAAGAACTTGTCGGGAGAGTTGGTGAGAATGCGGGTGATGGTGTCGACCCGGAGTCGATCGCGGTAAAGGGCAGGGTTCTGGCGGTAGGTCTCCAGTTGGTCTTGGAAGAAACGGGCTTCGGCGGCCAATCCCTGTACTAGCTGGTCGGCCGCAGCCTGTCCTTGGGAGACGGTGCGGTCGGCCTCGCCCTTGGCTTCACGGGTGACGCGATCAAATTCGCCCTGCGCTTCATTAATGCGGCTGCTGCGGGCTTGGCCGGCCGTGATGACGGCGTCGAAGAATTCCTTCACGTAGCCAGGGGCGACGCGCTCGACATCGAGGCCTTCGATGAGGACTCCCAGATTGGCGAGGGCGAGCTGGTCGCTGACCCGCTGCTTAACCAAGTCGCGGAAGCTGGCGATGTCGCCATAAATGGAGTCGGCCTTGGTGCGGGCGGCGGACCAGTAAATGGCGTTATTCAGGCAGTTCTCCACCGTGTTGGAGGCCGCCACGAAGTTGAAGGTGTAGGCCACGGGATCGCTGATGCGGTAGCGCAAGGTGGCCCGGACGTGGAGGATGTTGCCATCACCAGTCAGGACGTAGCCCTCGGAGGCGGGGTTGAGCGTGGTGGAGACCGGGGCACCGGTGATGCCGGCAGCTTCGGCGGCCGGATCGACGGCGTACCAGGCTTTGGTGGCTCGGACGATCTTGGAGTCACCGACGCCGATGCGAACGATTTCGTCGATGGGGTAGGGCAGGGCAAAGTGCAGGCCGTTGGTGCGGAGGATGTCGCGACCCTCGCCCACGGGCTTGCCGAAGCGCAGCACCACGGCGACCTCGTTGGGCTTTACTGTGAAGACGCACGAAAAGACGAAGGCGGCCAGCAGTAGGGCTCCGAGGAGGCGGATGAGGACCAGACTGCTGCCCAAGGCCTCGGAGAGCGCCTGACTGGAGGCGTCGTCCGACGAAATCTTGGGGCCGTCGGGCCGCAGATTGCCGGAGGGTGTGTTTGCAGCGGCCATGGGATCAGTTTTTGGAAGGTGCAGTGGCCCCGGCATCGCCACGGAGCAGGTTCAGCGGGGCTGTCTTCTCATCCAGGATGAGCGTGGTGCGATCTTTCAAGCTGGCTTCGAGGCTGTTGAGCGAGATGAGGAAGCGGGCTAGCGATTCATCTTGGTTGAGCACTTTGTAGTACTCAGTGGCTTTGGCCTCGGCCTCACCCCGCAGAACGAGCGCTTTGCGGCGGGCTTCGGCGAGGGTGGTGTCGCGCTGCAGTTCGGCCTCGGAGCGGATGCGCATGGCTTCGGCAGTGCCTTCGGCGACGAACTTCTTACTGAGTCGCTCGCGTTCGGCCTTCATGCGCTCGAATACCTTGGCGGTCTGCGATTCGGGTAGGCCTAGTTGTTTGATGCCCACGATTTCGATGGCGATTCCGTAGGTCTTGAGCGTGGTGTCGGCCATGACGAGTTTCATCTCGTTTTCAATCTCTTCGAACTTCACTTGCTTGGGGTCGGGGGCGATGAGTTCCGAGAAATCGTGGCGACCTACGACGGAGTTCTTGGCGTCACGCACCACGTTCTCGAGACTGGTCTCGGCGCGGAAGAGGTCGCCATTGAAGCGCTTGAGAAAGAGTTCGGCGTCGGCGATCCGCCAGCCGACGAACACCGAGAGGATCGGTGACTTCTTGTCGCGGGTCAGGCTCTGCTCGTACTTGCGCTCGAAGTTCTGGAGGCGGCGGTCGAACTTGTAGACGTTCTGGATGGGGTACGGCAGGCGTAAGTACAGGCCTGGTTCGGTCTTGGGTGTGCCGCTGATGCTACCAAAGGTGGTGACGACGGCCACCTCGGTGGTGCGCACCTGGTAGGCGAACAGCAGGAAGAGGAAGATCGCCAGCAGCAATCCGCCAATGATCAGGGTGGGGGTACGGGGCTTCATCTTGGGGAAGGGGAAGGTAAGTATTAAAAAAGGGGTGGGATGCCTAGGGACCCGTCGGGGTCATTTCTTGGGTTCGTCCTTCTTGACCGACTCGATGTTCACATCCAGCAAGTCTTGGCGGATCTTGTCTTCTAGGTTGAAGAGGATGACGTCTTGGGTGTTGGTCGGAAGGATAACAATCTTGCGGGAACCGGCCGAGGCTTTGGCAAAGGTTTCGAGATGATTTCGAGTGGTGAAGACCTTGGGTGCGGCCTGGTAGGCGAGCAATTGGGAGGAGAATTGGGCGGCCCGTCCGGAGGCTTCGGCGATCTTTTGGGCCGAGATGCCTTTGGACTCGTTAATAGTTTTGGCCGCTGCGGCCTTGGCCAGAGGGACCGTCTCGAGCGCATAGGCATCGGCTTCGAGGATGCGGGCTTCTTTCTCCTGCTCGGCTCCGATGACTTTTTCGTAGGCCTCGGCAACTTTCAGCTCTTTGGTGCCGATGGGCGGGTGGATGTCTTGAAGGCCAACGAAAACGATCTCAGTGCCGAGTTGAGCGTCATTGGCTGCGGCCTGGATATTGGTTTTGAGGTCGAGGGCGGCCTGCTGGCGGCCGTGAGACATAATGGTTTCAATGTCCACACTCGCCATGTAGCGGACGACTTCGCGATTGGCCAGGCGCTCGAGCAATAGTTGAGGCTCGCTGTGGCCGTAGGACCAGGCGCGGATGTCCTTGACGAGGTACTGCACCGGAATGCTGACGGTGAGCAGGTTGACTGGGACAATTTGCTCCGATTCGGCGGCGTTGGTGGCGATGTTTTGCTCGCGGGAGGCCACCAGGAGGTTGAACTCTTCTTTGTAGTGGGCCTGGGTCCAGAGGATGGTGTCGGCCTTCTCAAGTTTTTCGTCGGCTACGAACCCGATGTTGAAGCTTTGAATTTCGGAGACCGGGTGCCGGTGGATCTGGTCGATGGGGCGGGGCAACTTGAAGGCGATGCCGGGTGCGAGGACGGCGCCCACGGGTTTGCCAAAGCGTTCGCGCAGAGCTTGTTCGCCGACATCGATGAACACGACGCAGTCGCTGGCGGCCAGAATACCAATCCAAATGAGGGCGAAGTGGCTGAGTTTTTCTTCCAGGAATCGATAGAACCAACTGTTGCTGACCCGGAAACCAAACTGGTAGTCGAGGGCTTGGGCGGCGGTGGCGAATAATCCAGCGGGTTGGCCGAGCAAACCGACGAGGCGGCTTTCGTAGATGAGCCGGACTTCTTTGCCCTGGACCCTGGGACGATAGGCTTCGAAGACCAGAGCGAGCAGGGTTTCGAGACTCACCAAGGCCAGGAGGGCGGTCAGCACCCAGGCGATTTGGCGGTCATATTGAGGGAATCCAAACCATTGGAGGCCCTCGCTGACGGTTGCGAGGAAGGCTAGCAGGGACCCGAGCATGAGGGCAGAACCACCCGGGCGGAGGAGTCGGATGCCTTCGAGTTGAGCCAGTCGGCAGGCGTATTTACCGAGGAGGAAGGCGGTCAAGCTCAGACCGGCGAACATCGCCATGGACACTGTGGAGGGGGCCGATGCGGCCGCGCCCATGTCCTTGAGGTCTTTGAAGAAGTACAACGCCCCACCGGCCTGCATGAGGAAGAGCACCAGGGTGAGGCCGGGCACGAACCATTTTTCGAAGAGGATGCGGGATTTGCGGGCCGGGAACGCTTCGTCGGCGGTGGAGTCGAAGAGGGCCGTTTTGCTGCGGGATCGGGCCAGTTCGTCCATCTCGAGTTGCTCGGAAGCTTCGGAGGCTTCTAAGCGCATCTGGAACCAGGCCACCAGGGCCATGACCAGCCCGACGAGGGTGAAGGCGGCCCCGAGTTCGGCCGTCGCTGAATCGGCGATCTTGGACACGACTTCGAGGCCGATGGCCAGTCCTAGTAGGGCAATCCAGTTCAGCATTCCGGGCTTGAGAGCGTGTCGTTCCATGGGCGGTGAGGCGGGTGGGGACTGGGAGTGTGTCAGCTGAGTTCGCGATCTTCGAAGAGCCAAACCCCGGCGGCCAGGGCGGCGGAGATGCAGGAGAACATGTAAAGGGCCGCTTTGGCCACGTAAGGCCAGGGAATGCTCTTTTTGTCTTCCAGAGCGTCTGCTAGCCAGAATTGCTGCCAATTGGGGATGAGCGCGTAGGCGGTTTTGGCCCAGAAGCTGCCGGCATCGGCGGCACCTTTAAACAGGTAATCGCCCATGAGGCCGGCGATGAAAAGTGCTGAGCAAATGGCCAGTGTGGGTACTGTATCCAGTCGGGTGGAACAGGCCAGGGCGATGGCGGCTAAGATGAGGAGTGCGAAGAGGATGAGGACGGCGGCGGGCACCATGCGCCAGTCGACCAAGGCCACTTCGCCGAAGGCGCGTTCGTCATGCACGAAGAAGTGGATGCCCAGCACGGCCAGGGTGGTGAAGAGGATGAAAGTGAACACTGCATCGGATACAAATCCGCGGCGCAGGAAGAAGTTGAAGAATCCAGCAACGGCATAGGCCAGAGCTCCGGCTCCGCCGTAAATTGCCAGGGACTTCACGTCGGTGTCTCCGTAGGCGTCGAAGGCCATTCGGCCGGCAAGGAGGGCTGCGACGACGTTGGCGTAGGTCATCAGGGCCAGGGAGGCGGAGAGGCCGACGTATTTGGCTGTCAGGAACGTCCAACG
>Ga0114970_10002033_pt1 | contig 15157 bp, 12 predicted proteins | sample M_140205_XF_Meta_FD_87030 | JGI IMG/M metagenome (GOLD analysis project Ga0114970, IMG submission 87030) | Freshwater microbial communities from Lake Montjoie, Canada to study carbon cycling - M_140205_XF_MetaG | ecosystem: Environmental > Aquatic > Freshwater > Lake | place: Lake Montjoie... | reverse complement strand
CTCGAATTCTTTCAATCCAAGGGCCACGCCGTGATCTCTGGCAAGAGCCTCATCCCCGAAAACGACCCCACGGTGCTGTTCAACACCGCGGGTATGCAGCCTCTGGTGCCCTACCTCTTGGGCGAAAAACACCCCTTGGGCAACCGTTTGGTCGACGTGCAAAAGTGCGTACGTACCGGCGACATCGACGAGGTAGGCGACCCCAGCCACCTCACGTTTTTTGAGATGCTGGGCAATTGGAGCCTAGGCGACTACTTCAAAAAAGACGCTATCGCCTACAGCTACGAGTTCCTCACCAGCAAACAGTGGCTGGGCATCGAGGCGAAAAAACTCTGGGTCACCGTATTTGCTGGCGAACCCGGGATCCCGCGCGACGAGGATTCCGCCGACCTCTGGAAAAGCCACGGCATTCCTGAAAGCCGCATCAGCTACCTCCCGCGGAAAGACAACTGGTGGGGCCCGGCCGGAGCCACAGGACCGTGCGGCCCCGACAGCGAAATGTTCTACGACACCGGCCGCGTGTGCCCCAAGGGCGAGGTGTGCGAGGGCCCCGCGTGCAACTGCCGCAAATGGCTGGAAATCTGGAACGATGTGTTCATGCAGTACAACAAGGATTCAGACGGCAACTACGTTTTGTTGGCGAAGCCCAACGTCGACACCGGCATGGGAGTCGAACGCACCAGCACCATTTTGCAGGGCAAGCTGTCGGTGTACGAGACCGAGCTATTCACTCCGATCATTGCGGCGGTTGAAAAGGCCTCAGGCTACCGCTATGGCACCGATGAAGCCCACGACACCTACGTGCGCGTAGTTTGCGACCACGTGAAGACCAGTTGCTTCATCCTCGGCGACGACCTGGGCGTGAAGCCTTCCAATGTCGGTCAAGGCTATGTGCTGCGTAAACTTATCCGCCGGGCCGTGCGCAACGGGCGCAAACTTGGGGTCACCGAGCCTTTCCTCAAAGGACCCGCCGCTGCTGTGCTCGCAATCTACCGGGGCGTGTACGACGAAATTGTCGATCGGGCTAATTTGATTTTTGAAGAACTCACCCACGAAGAAGAGCGCTTCTTGAAAACCCTGGAACACGGTGAAAAGGAATGGGAGAAAATGCTTCCTGGCTTGATGAAAAACCCTCAAAAGGTGGTTTCGGGCCGCACCGCGTTCAAACTCTACGACACCTACGGCTTCCCCGTGGAAATCACCACCGACCTGGCCACCGAAAACGGCCTTACCGTCGACCGCGCGGGCTTTGATGAGGCCTTTTCAAAGCACCAGGAACTGAGCAAAGCGGGCGCGGACAAAACCTTCAAGGGTGGCCTTGCCGACCACAGCGAAATGACCACTGCCTTGCACACCGCCACTCACCTCATGCACAAGGCCCTCCAAATGGTACTAGGCGACCACGCTAGGCAGAAGGGCTCTAACATCACCCCCGAACGACTGCGTTTCGACTTCAGCCACGAAGCCAAAATGACCCCCGAGCAGGTGGCCGAGGTGGAGCAAATCGTCAACACCCAGATCCAGCGTGGCCTGCCGGTTACCATGACGATGATGAGCCTACAGGACGCAAAAGCCCAAGGGGCCATGGCCCTCTTTGGTGAGAAATACGAAGAAACCATCAAGGTGTACCGCATCGGCGACTTCAGCATGGAAGTCTGTGGAGGACCCCACGTTGAGAACACCGAGGGTATGGGCCACTTCAAGATTCAGAAGGAAGAGGCCAGTTCGGCCGGGGTGCGGCGCATCCGCGCCGTGCTCGAGCACCAAGCTCCATGAACCGCCGTATTGTCATCACCGCGGCCCGTGCTGCGGTTGTTGAGTTGCAGAAATTGACTCTCCCACCATCGGGCTCAGTGCGGGTAGCCAACACGATCAGTGCCCTTTCTGCGGGCAGCGAAGGCTTGGTCTGGCGGGGAGAAATGCCCGAAGGCCTGGCCCTCGATACCGTTTTGCCCGGTTATCAGGACGGGTTCCTTTACCCCGCCTGTTATGGATATTCCGCCGTAGGTCGCATCGAAGCGGTGGGCCCGGGAGTGAATAAGGCCCTCTTGGGACGCCGGGTGTTCACGTTCACTCAGCACCAAAGTTTCTGTGTAGTGCCCCAGCATGAACTCGTGTTCCTCCCCGATTCGCTCAGTGATGACGATGCCGTCTTCTTGGCAGCTATGGAGACAGCCGTGAGCCTCGTGCACGACGCGGCTCCCGTAGCCGGCGACCGTGTGGCCCTTTGGGGATTAGGCGCGGTAGGCCTCATCACGGCGTCGCTCCTGGCAAAGTTTCCTGTGAGCCTGACGGCTGAGGATCCTTTGCCGTCGCGTCAAAAGGCCGCATTGGCAGCAGGGGTGACAGTTGCCGCCCCCGGGCCGGCCTCTTGCGATGTTGCGCTCGAGCTTAGTGGCAACCCATTGGCTCTCTCCCAAGCCCTCGTGGCCACAACCTTCTCGGGGCGGGTGGTTCTGGGGAGTTGGTACGGAACCAGGCCGGTAGCTCTCGAACTGGGAGGCAGTTTTCACCGCTCGCGCATCCAGCTCCTTGCCAGCCAGGTGAGTACCGTCAGCCCCGAACTCAGCGGGCGCTGGACCAAGGCCCGGCGCCTCGAATATGCCTTGGAATGCTTACAAGTGGTGCGACCGTCGCGGTGGATTACCCACCGCTTTCCCCCCAACCAGGCCGTTCAGGCTTACCAGCTGGCCGGGGAGTTTCCGCAAGACTGTCTGCAGGTTGTGTTTACCTTTTAGCCTGTTTTGCCATTTGGCCCAATTCGCCTCGAATTACCCCCATCGTCTTAGGCCCGTGCAGGCTCTCCTCGACTGGCTTACCGAATTGGACCCTCAAGGTGGTTGCGGCCACTTTTCCCCGCCTCGCCATATGGGCTAACTGGAGGATGGCGCCGGCCCACTCACGGTCGGCACTTTTGCGATGAAACCGAGTCACCCAAGGGTCAACATAGCGTTGCAGCCTTACCCCCGAAACCAAAATTGGGATCAACTTAAGTCCGGGTACCCTCCTGGCCAGAAACGTGGGACTTTCAGACCAGTGCTCGAAGGTTGGAGGAGGGTCTGCCCACGCCGGATCAGGTTCTATTTTGCCCGCCGGAAAGGTGAGCACCGAACCTCCGCTTTTCAGGTGCTCGACCGTTTGCCTCAGCAAGGCGGTCGTCCCGGAACCATCGAGGGCCAAGGTGAGCAGACGCTCATGAAGGTTCTCCAAGGCCCCAAGCACAGGGCGGTCAAGGGCGAGAATCTTCAAGCGAGGGTCGGAAATAAGGCTAAAAACAGCCAGCGCGTCGCCCAAGCCGGGATGGTTGCACACAAAGAGGGCCGGACCGACCGGCGGCGGGTCAGCAACCACGCGGCAATGCAAGCGGGCGATAAACCACTTCGAAGCTTCCTGAAGCCCATCACGACCCACACGCAGGTCGAGTTCCTCCAACAGGCTTGCAAACTCTGACACCGGGCCGTCAAAAATGCGCCTTATGGATGGAAGCCGTCGTGCCAAGCCCACGAGACCGATAGCCTTGAGAACATCGTCAAGATTTTCGTCTCTCAGTCTTCTTCGTTTGCGATCCATACGTTAAGTTTATTCTACAAGGATGGCCCGTGTGTATCGACTTTGTCTTCTCCGGGACTTTATCGCCCGGCATGCGTTGGTAGGTGGTGAATGGGGGGGCGAGAATCTGCCTCATTCTCACTTTTATAAACTCGAGTGGCGCCTCGAGGGGGCCAAACTTGATGGTCACGGCTTCTTGGTCGACCTAGTGGCACTTGAATCTGTGCTTGACTCGGTAGTTGCGTCGGTGCGCGACAAGCACCTCAACGACCTGGTGTTTTGCCGTGGGCGCAACCCTTCGGTAGAGCATTTTGCGCGGTACTTGTCAGAGGCGCTGGCCGATTCGCTGGACACTGTTGATCCCCACCGTTTGGTTTCTGGTACGCAAGTTCGTTTGTGGGAACACGAGCAGGCCTGGGCTTCGTGGGCCCAGTCACGACCGGAACGCCCTTGAAATTAGCTCTGGTGATTCCCGGGCCGCTAGACAGACGTTCGGGTGGGTACTCCTACGATGTAGACCTCGCCCAGGCCCTGCAAAGTTCGGGTCATACGGTTTCGGTTTGGAGCCTTGAAGGTAGGGCCAGTGACCTTCCTCCGCCCGGCCAAGAAGCGGTTGAAATGGCCATTTTCGACGCGCTGGCCCACCCGCTGGTGGTCGAGCGACTGGAGCGCTCGGCAACGTCTTTCCGAAAGGTGGCCCTTGTGCACCATTTAGCCTGGAAGGACGACCCTCCTGGCCATCCCGATGCTCCCCAAAAAAAGGCACTAGAGTCCCGTTTCTTGGCCACAATGGACGCCTTTGTCTTCAACAGTGAAGAGACTGGCCGGTCGGTGGCGGCACTGATGGGGCCCGATTTTTTCCGTCCCGCAGCGTGCTTCCGTCCTCCTCTTGGTGTGAAGCCCAGTTCTGCTGGCCCGTTGCCTCCTGCGTACGGTGAGCCCTTTCAATTGCTTTTTCTGGCCAACGTGACACCCCGCAAGAACCTTTTGGGTTTGTTGCAGGCTTTGCTAGAGTTGACCTCCCAGTACCCGTCACTTCCATGGCGGCTGCGGGTGGTTGGCAACCAGCAGGTCGACGTGGAGTATGTGGCCTCTTGCCGCGAGTTTGCCCAACGTTCGGGGCTTGCCGGGTTGGTGAGGTGGGACCCCTGGAAAGACCCGGCTCAGTTGGCTAAGGTTTGGGCCTCGACCCACCTCCTGGTTGTGCCCTCGTTTCACGAGGGCTGGGGCATGGTTTACGCCGAGGCAATGGCCCGTGGCATCCCTTCGCTGGCCTCCAACACGGGCGGTGGTGCCGAAGCCGTCGGCACCACCGGACTCTTGGTGGATGTAACCTCGCCACCCGAGATGGCCCGCGAAATGGCCCGCTGGATGACCGACCCTGCCTTGCAAAGGGAGCTGGAACTCCGTTGCCGCCAGCGTGCCGCGTGGCTGGGGGGTCCGGGCTCCGGTTTCGCCGGTCTCCCAGAGTTCCTGCAGGATGTAGTCTCTTTAGGCGTTTCAGCCGACGCTACCTACTCAGTGGACTGGAACGCTTGGCTGGAGTGCAAGGCTGGGGTCGATGAGAGGTCGCTTCACCCCCGGGTGCAGACGGCCGCTTTTCAAGGCCTCATACCTCGCCAAGTGCTGGAACTAGGGGGAGGCACCGGCACGATGGCCCGCCGATTGCTGAAGCAAGGATTGATTGCCCCGCAGACCCTCTACACCCTCGTCGACAGCTCCCCGCTGGCGGTAGCCGAAGCCCAGCGCCAGTGTGGCCCGTTGTTTGCCGGAGATAACTTCGTGGCCCAGCAAGGTGATCTGTACCGCTACCTCGACCAAGCGCGTGGCAATCACCCTCCCGAGCTTGTGGTCGCCCACGCACTTCTGGACCTTCTCGACCCTGGCCGGGCCTCCGTGGCCCTCGAGAAACTGGGGGCCCGCCATTACTGGCTTACCCACCTTTTTGATGGCCTGACCGAGTTTTTGCCGGTGTTGGACGCTGCTCTCGATGACCGAGTGGTTGCCGCCTACCACGCCACCATGGACGATCGCCACCGGCTCGGCGGCGAAGGCTCGAGTCGCTCCGGGAAAGCTTGGCTCGAGGCCCTTCCAGCGGCTGGGCTCACTGTGCTTGAGGCCGCGTCGTCAGACTGGGTTGTTGTGCCACGGGCAGGTAGGTACCTTGAACACGAGCAAGAGTTCCTTGCGCACCTACTTCAGTTCTTTCGGGCAAGTTTGACCCAGGAGGCTCTTTCAGGGCTCTCTCTCTTGAACCAAGAGGCTCTGTCGTGGTGGCTGCACGCACGGACCTCCCAGCTTCGCCGAGGTCAATTAGGCGTAGTAGTGCACCAGCTCGATCTCTTGGCCGGGAGGCGATGATGGAATTTCCCCTATTGGCTTGGTGGCAGTGGGGCCTTACTGAGCTTTCAGCCGTGTTTGTAGGTATGGCGAAGACCGGAGTGTCGGGTTTAGGTTTGCTTTTTGTGCCCATTATGGCCTTCGTGTACGGAGCGCGGGTCTCAACCGGGGTTTTGCTACCGATGTTGAGCTTGGGCGACCTGTTTGGGGTGGCCTACTACCGGCGGCACGCCGATACAAAGCACCTTTTTCGGCTCATTCCTTGGACCCTCTTTGGTTTGGCGCTTGGTATTGCCATTGGCGCCTCGCTTCCCGACCAGCTGTTCAAAAAACTCATGGGTGGCCTGGTATTGGTGCTGGTTATCCTCCTGTTCTGGCAAGAAAACAGAAAGGACCAAGAATCCGTTCCCACTGGCTGGTGGTTTCATGCTTTGGCCGGAATCGTGGCCGGATTTGCCACTATGGTGGGCAACGCCGCCGGGCCGGTGATGAGCCTTTACTTGATCTCGATGCGGCTTCCCAAAAATGTGTTCATAGGCACCTCGGCCTGGTTCTTTTTGATCATCAACGCCGTCAAGATTCCCTTGCAAGTCTTCTTCTGGAAGAACATCAGCCTTTCCACCTTAACCATCGACCTGTTGACCCTACCGTTTATTGCCCTCGGCGCTTTCGTGGGCCTTATGGTGGTAGGAAAGATTCCCGAGAAGTGGTTCAAGCCCTTCATTCTGATCACCACCGCACTCTCGGCGGCGGCCTTGCTTCTCTAAGGGTGCCCCTCGAGGGCCACGATCACCGCTGCCTCCAGCGATTGGGCCACCAGCTCAGGCATTCCGATTCCTAGGTCGAGATCAAGCCACACGGGCTCAAGGCCCTGGGTTTTGGCCTCTTCGGTGAGCTGTTCTCTGTTTTCGCTCAGCACTGCCAACACCGGAATGATCCGCCGATCCGCGAGGGCCCACTGGCGCTGCACGGAAGCTTTTTCATCAAAAATGGCCACACGCACCCCCTGGGCAACGGCCGCCTCGAGGTCTTCGTCCTCCCGAACGAAAGCCACCTCTCGGGCACGCAACAACACCGACAATCGGCCAAGAGCCTCTGATTTTCCCGAACCTCGCGAGCCTGAAACCAAAATGGCCGGACGACGACCCGGAGCCGGATAATCGGCAGGAGTTTCGAAGTTGCGCAGGGTAAAGTTCTGCGGGCACCAGTGGTTCTGCGCCTGCGACCACACATCCTTCATCGAGTTCGTTGGGGTTAAGCGAGCCAGTATTTCATGAACCCCCGCATCGAACAAAACGGGGTGACCAGAAAGTTCGGGGCTTCCCGTGCGCACAGCAGTTGCCATTCGGCCCACAGGAAGGCCGGCGGCAACCCGGTCTAGTTCCTGAAACTGCAGCTCAGCCAAATGGGGAAGATCAGCAAGGGCGAGATAAAAGCTGCCGGGAGCCACCGCCTGGGCGCCCCGCAACAGCGACGAGATGGGTCCAGATTCCCAGTCAGGATTGGCCACCACCTCGACCCTGACCATTCCCAAAAACATATGGCGGAGGTCGGAATGGCGCGAGCCGGCCACCACAACGACCCGGCGACTGCTCTGCAAGGCCACAGCCACCACCGATTGAACCAAAGTGTGGCCATGCCAAGGCAAGATAAGCGTCCAGACGCCCAAGGGGGAGGAACCATCTGAAGCAAGCACGACGCAGGGCGGTTTGGGATCGATGCGGGTTTCCATTCGCTGAGTTTAGCATGGAGTGGCCCTTAGCAGGGTTAAAAAACCAATTACTGACCTTGGCACGAGCCCCAAAAATATCAAAAAACTCTAGTCAAAGGCAGGTAATGGCGTTATCATCACCTAAAATCGCGAACGCAGGCTCTAGCGGTCTTCCATCGCGCTGTCGTGTGGTAGTCAATTTGGCCTGGTCGTGATCCAGTGGAACCGTTTAAACGGCTTTTGTGATAAAGGGGATTACTTGTCTTGGAACGGTAGTGAGCCCCCTATTTCGGCACTCTTTGGGGCGGCCAAAAAAGCGTTTTCTCCTCCTGTTTTCTCCGGTGACGTCAAAAGGACCGACCGGGCCCAGGTGGTCAACTTCGCCCTCCTGTCGTCGGTAGTCTATTTGATCCTCAGCCTTCCTGTGTACCTTATCGACGGTACAACAAGATCTTTTGTCTCGATCGTTTTGGTCGCCCTGCTCGCGGTCGTATGCTTTCTGTACTTTATTTTTCGCCGCGGTCACGTGGAATGGGCCGGTGGCTTTCTGATCCTCATGATTTATTTGGGCATCGTTGCCGTGCAGATCACAAACGGAACGATTCGGAGTCCGGCGACGGTTGCTAACCTGTTTGTCGTCATTTCGGCGGGAATTATTTTTGAGTGGCTTGGCATGGTAGTCACCGTTGTTGCCTGTTCACTGGCCATGCTAGGGCTATTGGTGGCCGAAAACTCTCACTTACTTCCCGAGCCGGATCACACGGCAACGATATCCAATTGGTTCACTTACACGTTTCTCTTTGTTGTTTTGGGTAGCATTACCGCTTGGACACACAAGTCGATTCGTTACGCGCTTGAGCGGGCGCAAGGTGAGATTGACCGTCGAACGGCGCTGGAAACTGTCCTGGTCTCCGAGATCGCAGAACGGGAACAGACCGAGGTAGTGCTCAGCAAAGAGATCGCGATGAAGGACAGGCTTTTTGCTATCCTGGCGCACGATTTGCGTGGCTCCATTGGCAATTTGAGTTCTACCATGGCTTTAATTACCTCCCAAAAGGTGGGTAACGCTGAAAGGGAAGAACTTCTCTTGGAAGGCGACGGCTCCGCACGGCAAGCCTATGCCCTGGTTGAAAACCTCTTGGACTGGATCAGTAGCCAATCGGCCGGTGTCGAAGTCCAAAGGGCGAGCTTTCGAGTGGGCGAGGTGCTGCAGATCGTTTGTGAATGGATGAATCCTGCTTCGTTGTCTAAGGGTGTCGCACTGCAGATTGAATGCCCTGAAGATCTAACAATCGTGAACGACGAGAAAATATTGGAGACAATCCTGCGGAACTTCGTCTCGAACGCCATCAAATACTCGCCGCCTGGTTCCACCATCAAGTTAAGGGGCTATGAAGAAGAAGGAGGTTCTGTTGTTGTTTCGGTTGTTGATCAGGGTGTCGGTATCACGCCTGAAACTCTTGGCACTCTCTTCGGCTCCGAAAAGGTCCTTTCAACCGACGGAACCAATCGGGAGAAGGGCACGGGTTTGGGCCTCATGTTCTCGGCCGACCTTGCTCGGGTCGCTGGAGGCCACCTGAGGGTCGAAAGCGTGCTGGGAACGGGTTCTACTTTCAGTTTCGTTCACGCGGCACCGCAGAGAGCAGGCCCTTGACCCATAACGCTCGGGAAGCGTAGTTTAACCCTGTGGGGTGGTAGACCGGCCCGTTGGGTGCGCGTCTGCCTGAGATCATACCCGTTGAACCTGCCCGGATAATGCCGGCGAAGGGAACACATCATGCCTCTTTGGCCTAAGGTTTCTCGAGTACGTTTTTCCTGGGGCTGGGCGTCGATTCCTGCGCTAGTAGTCCTATGGCAAGGGATTCTATGGGTCACCGGCTGGCCAGAGTACCTGTTGCCCGGCCCCATGGCCGTGGTGAGAACCCTCTGGAACGATGCCCCACTTTGGCTGGGGGCTCTGGGATCCACACTCACACTTACGGCTTTGGGATTTGCGCTAGCCTTGGCCTTCGCCTTGATGGCTGGCCTAGCCCTCGATGCCTCTGAGCGTCTTCGGCAACTGGCTCATCCGGTGATTTTGCTCAGCCAGACCATTCCGGTATTCTTTCTCTATCCCTTTTTGCTGATCACCCTAGGCTTTGGGGCTCTTCCCTTGATTGTCGTGGTCTTTCTGGCGTGTTTCTTTCCGTTGCTGATCAACTTCCTGCAGGGCTTACAGGCTACCGAGGTGGCCTACCTAGACTTGTTCCGTACCTTGGGAGCCAGTGGTTGGGCCACAGTAGTCAGACTCAAGGTCCCCTGGGCTTTACCTTCGTTGCTGGCAGGCCTCCGCTTGTCGCTCACCTATGCCATCACGGCCTGCGTCTTGGGTGAGTACCTAGGAGCCCGAGAGGGACTGGGGGTGTATATGGCCCGCGCCTTCCGCAGTTTCGCCCCAGCCAAGGTTTTGGCCGCCATTGTCGTTGTTAGTGTGCTGACGGGGGTTCTGTTTGCCAGCGTCGGACTTTTTGAAAAACAAATATTGAAAGGTCGGAACCTATGAAGAACTCACTTGCTTTTGCGCTCCTACTCGGACTCGGTACCGTTGTCTGGGCGGGCGATAAGGTGGTCGTCGTACTCGACTGGACTGTGAACACCAATCACTCGGGGCTCTATTTGGCTCTGGCCAAGGGGTATTTCACCCAAGTAGGGCTGGAGGTTCAGGTGGAACCCGCCCCTGCCAATGGCGTGGTGGGCCTGTTGGCTTCCGGAAAAGCCGACTTTGCCTACAGCTATCAGGAAGAGGTGCTGCAAAGTCGAGCCCAAGGCCTTCCGATAACTGCCGTGGCCGCCGTCATCCAGAATAATACGTCGGGCTTTGCCTCGCGTGCCATGGCCGGAATCAAACGGCCCAAGGACTTCGAAGGTAAACGTTACGGTGGCTGGGGTAGCCCCATGGAAGAGGCCATACTTAAGGCCATCATGAAGGCCGATGGTGGAGACGCGGGTAAAGTGCAAATCGTGAGCCTCGGTGACCTCGACTTTTTTGCCGCCACAGAAAAAAGTGTCGATTTCGCCTGGGTTTTTGAGGGCTGGACCGTGCAGGAGGCGGCCGTGAGAGGGCTCGCCCTGAACTACCTCGACATGCGCAAGATGGCACCGGTTCTCAACGAATACACCCCCGTGTTAGCGGTAAACCAGGCCACAGCCGCCAAAAACCCGGCGCGGACCAAAGCGTTCCTGACGGCGCTTAGCAAGGGCTATAGCGACGCGATCAAAGACCCGGCAGGCGCCACGGCTGTGCTCCTGAAGGCGGCTCCTGAGCTGAACGCCGAGCTGTTGAAACGGAGCCATGCCTTTTTGGCCAACGAATATCAGGCAGACGCTCGCAGATGGGGCGAGTTCGACGCCGGTCGGTGGACAGCCTTTGCCAACTGGATGGTGGAGAACAAACTCCTCACACTTACCAAGAGCCAACTTCAAGACTCCTTTACCAATGTCTACCTCCGCTGAAGCTGCTATTGCCGAGCTGGCAGTGACCGGCCTCGATTTGGATTATCAGGGGTTGCCTGTCCTGATCGATCTGCGTTTCGCGTTGGCATCGGGCGAGCATTTGGCGGTGCTTGGACCCTCGGGCTGCGGAAAAAGCACGCTACTGCGGTTGCTCACCGGCTTGGAAACGCCGGATCGGGGAAGGATTCTGTGGAGGGGGACAGACGTCACCGGACAAAGCGGTCGTTTTCCTCTGATGGGCCAGCAGGACCTTCTTCTCCCCTGGTCGCGGTTGTGGGAAAATGTCGGTCTGCCGCTGTTGCTCCGGGGTCAAAGGCGTCCCGAGGTGAGGGCTCAGGTTGCTCAGTTGCTCGAAGTTTTCGGTTTGGAAGGGTTTATGGATTATTACCCCAGCCAGTTGTCCGGCGGGATGCGCCAGAGGGCGGCCCTTGCACGTACCACGGTGGCCTCGCGGTCCGGCTTAGGAAGTGAGCTACTTCTTCTCGATGAGCCCTTTGCCGCCCTGGATGTTCTGGGACGTGCTCATCTTCAGGAATGGCTGGCGGGCCTCCTACAGAAGCAACGGGCCACCATGGTGTTGGTTACCCACAGTGTGGAGGAAGCCCTGCTTCTGTCTAGCAGGGTCATCGTTCTGAGTTCGGCTGGAGGGCGCATCTTGCTCGACGAGCCCGTTGCCTTCGCCGGGGCTGAGTTTGGGGAAAAAGCCTGGCTGCCGGAATTTTTGGCTCAGAAGAAGCGGGTGTTGGACGTTCTCTTGGAAAAGGGTTTGACTTTCAAACTTTCCTAAAGTTCTGGTTGACAGAACGAAAGAGTGACCTCATTCTATGAAAGTACTTTCTGAAAGAACTTTCAATTAAGGGGAACTCGTGGCAGGAAAAGCGGGAAGCACAATTTACGACGTGGCCGATAAAGCCGAAGTCAGCATCACTACCGTTTCCCGTTTTCTCAATTCTCCTGCCCTAGTGAATCAGGGTACTGCAGGAAAAATTCAGGATGCGATGGACGCCCTGGCCTATATCCCCCACGGAAACTCGGGCACGGCGGCTCAACGAAAGATTGGACGGGTGGGGGTTCTGGCGCCTTTCTTTACCGCACCTTCGTTCGTTCAGCGTATCCAAGGTATGACGCAAGTCCTCAGGCAGGCCAATACCGAGCTTGTGGTGTATTCGGTCGACAATCCGGGGCAACTCGATGAGTACTTACAATCGGTTCCTTTCACCAAACGGCTCGACGGCCTGATTATCCTTTCCATGGCTCTGAGTGAGAAGCAGATTCACCGTTTAGAGCGTACGGCGATCCAGGTGGTTCTGGTGGAGCAGTCGCATCCCGGCTTCTCCTGCGTCGAAATCGACAATGTGCAGGGTGGAAGGCTTGCCGCAGAGTACGTGCTTCAGCGGGATCTCCTGCCTGTTGCCTTTGTGGGTGAGCAAACTGTGTCGCCCTTTTCGCTTCATCCGAGCGACCTGCGATGGAAAGGATTTTCAGAGGTCCTTGCGGCTGCAGGCCATCCGGTTCACCCCGAGCATGTGGTCTTGGGCGAAGGAAAAGTTGAGGATGCCAGCCGGCTTGCGCTGCAGTTATTAAACAGGTCCCATCGCCCCCGCGCGGTGTTCGCCATGAGCGACTTGATGGCTATCGGGGTGCTTCGCTCCGCCCGTTCGCTGGGCCTGCAAGTCCCCCACGATCTCGCCATTCTCGGTTTTGATGACATTGAAGCCGCGAGTTGGATGGAGCTTTCTACCGTGAGTCAAAATCTGGAGGAATCGGGGCGTCTGGCAGCTGAACTCCTGCTCGAGCGTATACGCGATCCTAAACTTTCCAAAAAACTGACACGTCTCGACTTAAAAATCATCGAAAGATCAACCACTTAAGGAGGTCAAAAACGCTTTTCCCGCGAGCCCAAGGCTCAAAAAGTATGATTTTGTTTTTATTCCTAAGGAGGAATATATGAAGAAGTTTCTTGCTATCCTGGTAGCCCTTGCGGTTGCCACCACAGGTTTCGCCCAAGCGAAGCTGACTCTCATGCAGGGCAAGCCTGAGATCGACGCTGCGTTCAAGGCCTATGCCGCCGTTTGGTCAAAGGCCAACAACGCGACCCTCACCATCAAGACCCTCGGCGGAACCAGCAACGCCATGGGTCCCCAGTTGAAGGCCGACTTTGCCGCCGGCTCCATGCCCGACATTTTCACCATTGAAGGACCCGAGGCTTACGCCGAGTGGGCCGCCGTCATTGCCGACCTTTCCGATCAACCGTGGGTTAAGAACACCTCGGTGGCCTTTAAGTCCGGCGGAAAAGTTTACGGCGCTCCGGTTGCTGTGGAAGGCTGGGGAATGGCTTACAACGCCGACATGCTCAAGACCGCCGGCATTGACCCCAAGACCCTGACCAACTACGCTGCCTACAAGGCAGCTTTTGCCAAGCTCGACGGCATGAAGGCCAAGCTGGGTGTCAACTCCGTGGTCTCGATGGCCGCTGCCATCGATATGGGCTGGGTTGTCGCTCACCATAACTTCAACTCCTACTTGTCCAACGGCTTGGCTTACGACGACAAGTCGGTCGCCAAGGACCTCGTGGCTGGCAAGGTAAACGCCAAGCGTCTGGCCGAATACGCCGACTGGGTGGAACTGCTGTTTCAGTATGCCGACAAGGCCGTTCTGACCACAGGCAACTACGATGCTCAGGTCAACGCGTTCGCCACCGGAAAGGCTGTGTTCCTGCACCAAGGCAACTGGACCGACCCCAACATCAAGGCTGCTAATGCGACCTTTAAGATGGCCTTTGCCCCCCATGGTTCGATGTCGACCGCTACGGACGGTATCTTTGTCGCCGCCCCCTCGTACTACGCGGTCAACAAGGATTCCAAGAACGCCGCTCTGGCCAAGAAGTTCCTCAACGACATGATCACCACGACCGAAGGCCAGAAGTTCATGGTTCAGGACGCTGGCATGATTCCTGCGTACTCCAACGTCAAGCTTTCGCCCACCGGCCAGCTCTCGGCCTCGGTGCAGTCTTGGGCTGCCAGCGGCAAGATCTACGCCTGGAACCAAGGCCTGACCACCGGTGACTTCCGTGACAAGTCTTTGGCCCCGATCTACAACCAGTTTGCAAACGGCGCCATTAACAAGGCCAAGTTCATCGAACTGTTCACCACCGCCGTCGCTAATTACGGCAAGTAAGAGCGAGGGGTTCTTCCGAGGTCTTGAGACCTTGGGGGAACCCCCCTCCCTATTTTCAGAGCCCAAAAACAAGGGGATTTCCATGAACAAAAAGAAAGAGAACAACGCCGTCTTCTGGGTCTTCGTGACTCCCGTGGTGTTTGCGTTTCTGCTGGTCGTCATCGTCCCCTTCTTTCTGGGAGTCTGGTACTCCTTCACCACCTGGACTTCTTCCGCCCGCGCCGGTGCAGGAACCCAGTTCGTGGGCCTAACGAACTACTTCAAGAGTTTCCAAGACGTGGCTTTCAGCTTCTCGTTCCTGATCACCTTCGGGTATACCCTGGTCAACATGGTGGCCATCAATTTCGTGGCTTTCGGGCTAGCGTTGCTTGTCACCAGCAAAATCAAGGGTCGCAACCTTTATCGCGTGGGTTTTTTCCTGCCCAACCTGATTGGAGGGCTCATCCTTGGTTACATTTGGCAATTCATTTTTAACAACGCCATTCCCGCTTTGGGGCACACGGTGCCCGGGTTGGAAGGCTTGGCAAAGCCAGAAAATCTTATTCTTGCCACCAATACCGGCGCCTTGATGGCCTTGGTCATCGTAGGTACGTGGCAGTATGCCGGCTACATCATGATGATCTACATCGCGGCCATCGAGAGCGTTCCCATGGAACTTCATGAGGCCGCACAAATCGACGGGGCCGGACCGTGGTCTCGGATGATGAAGATCACTGTCCCCATGGCCGCCCAGGCCTTCACTGTGACCATGTTTCTCACTCTGGTGCAGTCTTTTAAGCAGTTTGACGTCAACGTTTCGCTGACGGCAGGTGGCCCCTCCACCATGTTCGTAGGCAAACCAATCCTCGGAACCGAGCTGATAGCCCTCAACATTTATAACACGGCCTT
>Ga0114970_10002032_pt1 | contig 15159 bp, 11 predicted proteins | sample M_140205_XF_Meta_FD_87030 | JGI IMG/M metagenome (GOLD analysis project Ga0114970, IMG submission 87030) | Freshwater microbial communities from Lake Montjoie, Canada to study carbon cycling - M_140205_XF_MetaG | ecosystem: Environmental > Aquatic > Freshwater > Lake | place: Lake Montjoie... | reverse complement strand
TTCCACCCCGATGACTTTTTCTTTTGTGATGACGGCGGCGGCTTCTGCGACCACCATGCATTTTAGATTCAACTTGCTCAGACGCAGGCTGAACAGTTCCCGACCGGCCCGCGCCTTTACCATCATCCATTGTAGTAATATTGCTAGAATTAATTGGGCTTCCACTACCTCCTCGTTTGTGCGATCTACTACGAGCCATCTTCTTTATACTATAACAAAAGAAAAACAATTATTATTCTAATAAAAAATAATAATTAAATAGAATATCAATAATGTGTATTTTAAGTAGACTTGGAGAAAAAAGATTTATTACGTAAAAGTAGAATAAATATTCCTAAATGAAGAAGAAAACTAATTAAAACAAACATTAAGCATAAATACAAATAAGGATATATTTGTATTATAATTAAATCAATAATTGGAGAAAACAATTTCTTAAGTTCATCTTTCACGTCATTTCTTTTCAATACTATTAAACATTCTTGAATAATAGAATCCTTTAGCATAGTATTAAATTATTGTACTATAAATTATTGTACTATAAATTATTTAATATTTTTGCGTGTTATTTTAATGTTAATTTTCTGAAATCTCTATAATGGATATATACAAACCCGACGATTCATTTGATTTTAATAGTATTTCTTTAGCCAATCCGCAACCAGCTCAAGCGGGATCGTTCTTTACAAAGCTTACAGCTTCTGATAAACCATTATACATTCAATTACCTAAATGTATTACCAAACAAAATATTGTTGAAGCAATGAATGGGAAATACTGTGATTTAATGTACGAGCGTACAGATGAAGACCAGCTTATGAATTGGATTGAAAAATTCGAACATGCGTGTCAAGATAAAATAGATGCTAAAAAATCCTTATGGTTTCAGAGCGAGTTATCACGCGATGATATTGAAACTATGATGTCACCAATGACACGATTATATAAATCCGGAAAATATAATCTTATTCGAGCCTATTTGAATACTAGTAAACATACTAGTAAAGATAAATGTATTGCTTATGATGAGAATGAGATGCCGATAGAGTTACATAATATAAGTTTAGATAAACATATTATACCCCTTATTTTAATTGATGGAATTAAGTTTTCATCTAGAAGTTTTGAAATTGAAATTAAACTTTTACAAATTATGGTAATTGACCCTCCGGAACCTATTAAGGAAGTTTTACCGATTTGTTTAATTAAAAATAAAATATCGAATTTAATGGTTTCAGCACCAGTACCAGCGTCAACGCTATCGCAAGAGCCAACGCTATCGCGAGAGCCAACACTATCGCGAGAGCCAACGCTATCGCAAGAGCCAGAGCTATCGCAAAAGCCAACACAAGATAATAATATAAAATTAAGCATCAATGAAAGTGAAAATATAAAAGTAACCAATATGGATGGTATTGAGGAAGTTAATTTAGATTTTAATGATATTAAAGAATCAATAACTCTTAAAAAGCCGAATGATGTTTATTATGAAATATATAAATCTGCACGAAAAAAGGCCAAACATATGAGACAGGTGGCTATTGAATCTTATTTAGAGGCAAAAGAGATTAAGACAAAATATATGTTATCAGATATTGATGATTCAGACGATGAATCTGAAAATGAAGAAGATAGTAATATACTTTTAGAAAAACTTTAAAAAGTAAATACTTTTAGAAATACTTTAACAATTTATTTTTAAAAAATTAAAAAGTATTTAACTCTAAAATCAGAAAATATTTTATCATTAGTTTAATATATAATGAGTATGTTCACTAATTTACAAAAAAATCTGAAGGCTCATCATTTTATTGCTCTACTCGGGATAGTTGTTTTAGCATATGTTATTATACAATATTCCGGTCGCAAGGGTATGATATCCGACGGATTTTACGGGAGGGACGTTCCTCTAAACCGACCTGCTGATATTCAAATGGGTGGTGCGCATCCTGCACTTCCCGCTGAGCCTGCCGGTCAAAATGAAGTGTATTCGACCGTCAGCGGAATTAATACGACGAGTTATGGTCTCCCGCCTAGCTGTTCCAAAGGCAATGTTGTAGACCCTTCTGAACTGTTGCCGAAGGATGTAAATAGTCAATGGGCGCAACTGAATCCGGCCGGTGGAGCTGACTTTAACAATGTGAATTTGTTAAAGGCTGGATATAATATTGGTATTGATACTATTGGTAGCTCTCTTCGTAATGCTAATTTACAAGTGCGGTCTGAACCGCCCAACCCGACCACCAAAGTGAGCCCATGGCTGAATACGACAATCGAGCCTGACTTGATGCGGACGCCTTTGGAATTGGGGTGTGGACCTCAGTAGATGGGCTCTGCAGGGGCTCTGCCCCTTAAACCCCGTAGAATAGGGGCTCTGCCCCTTAAACCCCGTAGAATAGGGGCTCTGCCCCTTAAACCCCGTAGGAAAACATTTTAAGTTTATTACAGCAGTGGGGCTCTGCCGTAGGATATGTTTTACGCTATACTAGACTTTAATTATATAATTAATTTAATTATATAATATATAAACTAAAAATGTCTGAAAGCACTCTACTCTTCAATCGTAAAGTGATATTATATAGTAATAATAAAAAATGAATTGTTTGATGAAATAAACACTATTCTTTATCAACTCGAGCATGTAAAATATTATTTTTACTCAATTCATTTACAACACGTATTTAATTTATTTAAACAATTTTTTACTGCAGCTTTTACTTTTGGTTGAAATAAAATTAATTTAATACATGAATCAATTAATCGGTCAAATCCAGCTTTTTGACTTTCATCAGGTACTAAATTATATTGTTTTTCAATAAATTTATACAATTCTTTTATTAAAGATGCTAAATTTTCGGCAGTTAATTTTGTATTAACTACACTACTATTATTCATAATCTCTGTTATTAGGAAAAGAATTTCTGGAATATCATATTGATCAATTTTACCATCTCGCATTATATTATCAATTGAAGTTTTTATACATTTTGATGTTTTATCATCTAGCATTATCTTGTCAAGTAAATAGGCGACTTTAAAGTCTGTACTCATTTGTATTATATATATAAATTAAATAATTTTCCCTACTTTTTTATAAAATAATAACGTTAAATATTTTGCCCTACTTTTTATAAAAGTAGATAATATATGAAAATAAACTATTTAGGTTATGCTCTACTAATATTAGTAGTAATAATATGTTTTAAAATATATCAAGAATCAGATACATTTAATTTAAAATGTATTATTTCAGATATTGATGGGAAAAAATATTGTGTCAGAGAGCGTAGCAAATTAGTTTTAGCTGCTGACCGATTAGCTACCGTAAATCAAAAAATGAAAGCATTGGTCGTTCATTGTCATGAAAATTTTAAAGATAGAGAAAATGTAAAACGCTTAGTAGCTGGATATAATCCTAGCAAAATTTACGAAACATTACCTACCAGTGAATACACCGCATATAGTGAAAACAAGGGCGAAAAACTCGCATTTTGTTTAAATACTGAGAAAAAAGGTGATAATTTAATTGACCAAAATACACTGACATTTGTTGCCATACATGAGTTATCTCATATTGCTACTAAAAGTGTTGGTCATACGGATGAGTTTTGGCAAAATTTCAAATATCTTTTAGGTGAAGCAGGTAAATTAAATATAATCGATTTAGTCGATTATAAAAAAAAACCTAAACGTTATTGTGGAATGACAATTTCAGATAATCCGTATTATGATATATAATGTATTTAGAAGACGATAACAACTCTATTATTTATACTCTATTATTTATACTCTATTATTTATACTCTATTATTTATACTCTATTATTTATACTCTATTATTTATACTCTATTATTTATATTTATAATATAATATTATATTATAATGTCTACTTATAAGTGTGCGTGTGCTCCTGATGCGTCGTCATCGCCAACCAGAAGTGCGTCGTCATCGCCAACCATAAGTGCGTCGTCATCGCCAACCAGACCTCCGTTACCTTTACCGCGTACAGCCAAATATCAGCAGGCAACAGGAGGAAGACGAGGCAGAAAAAGTAGAAAAAGCACAAAAAATAGAAAAAGCACAAAAAATAGAAAAGGCACAAAAAATAGAAAAGGCACAAAAAATAGAAAAAGTAGAAAAAGCAGAAAATAAAATTACATCATCTTTTATAGCAAAAATATAACTTTATTTTATACAAGTTCTTTCAAATTCAGTTATCTTTACACCATCAGTTAATATAACACTACTATTTATTTTCCATTCCGTATCATTCAATAGAGGAAAAAATGTATCACATTCATAATATTTGTCAATAGTAGAGACGAAACATTTATTAATGATTTTTTTATCAAGAAATTGTTTATAAATGGATTCTCCACCAATAATCCAAACTTCATCATATTCCATTAAATTACAAAACTTAATAACCGCATCAATATTTTCAAATGATTTGATTATATGTCCATCATTCATTATAGAATGTATATTTAATGTAGAAGAAATAATAAAATTATTTCTTTGCGGTAACATTTGTTTCGGTAAGCTTTTCCACGTAGTGCTACCCATAATAACAGCATTCTCACCTTTTCCTCTAGTGAGTTTAGAAAAATGTGTAATATCTGCCTTACTGTACCAAGCCATTTGTCCTTTGTATCCGATCCCTCTGCCTTCACACATTGCAACAATTAAATTATATCGCATTTATTGTATAGTTTATTATATGTATAAAATAATATATCTTTATTTTATACATGACATATATTTATAAAATTGGATATGTTATAAATAATGAAATTCAAACTATATTTGTATTTTTTGGATCAAACTTTACTAAAGATGATTCAAAAACATCCTTAGATGAATTATTTAAAAATGATCCCGAAAACCAGATTTTTAATGGAATATTTACTCCAGAGGAAATGTCAACTATATTTAATACAGCAGATAAGACGGCCAAGATACCAGTAGTGTTTATAAATGATTATATTCATTTAGACGATACAGTTGAAACGATAAAAATAAAAGTAATGATGAATACGACTATAAATGCCTCGTTTGAAGAGATATATTTATTTTCTAAAAAGTTTGAAACACTCAACTCTATAGCCACGTATCAAACTCTTACACAAAATGACAAATTAGATTTAACAAAAGAACGCCTAGTACAATTTTTATTAAATATGGATGATATAAATATAGATACGATTAGTGACAAAGAAATTTATACCTATGATGATATACTTTTGCTCGGTCTAGATAATAAACAATTTATTGTGAGTAGCCCAATCGGGCAATCGTTGGTTGCTATGAATAGTCAATTTTCTTACACTGTCAATCCTTTTAATGTCTTGGCATACGATCCTTTTTTTGAAAAATTCGCAGAAGATATAACAACGACAGATAATCAAAATATTCTTATGAATAGTCTGCCGATTTACAATAATATGATTTATATTTGTACAGCTGAAAGTGTCTTAAATTATGCTACAGAAACAAATCTTTCTCAAGAAACAACTATTAAGATATATTTTCCCTATTTATTTAAAAAAGAAATAACCAGTGATACCCTATTGGCGGAAAATAAACAACAGCTCTTGATTGATTCGGATAAAATGTTATCAAATGAATTTAAACGAAATATTAATAATGTTAATTTATTTTATAATATATACTATAATCGTACTTCTGAAATTTCATATACGGAAGTAGGTATAAAAGAAATAGAGTTTACAATTCATCCGAATTATTCGTTTAATTTACCTCTCGATGTGGTTTTTAAACTTATACATGCGACAGAAAATATACCTTTAATTAAATTTAATCCTGCTCAACGTCAAGAAAAAATTTACCGTCTTTATGCCAATAAACTTGCTACGAATGGTAAGAAAATTCCGTATTTAAACAAGGCAATTATTTTTAGATTAATGAAAAATATCGGTCTAGCCGGTAAACGTGTTGCTGTTTATATTGAACATTTTTTAGAAAGCGAAACAGAGAGAGAAAATAAAAGTAAAAACGAAATTATTTGCGAGTTTGTAAATAATGGCGATATTACAGTAAAGGCGTCATTTATTAAAGGCTTGTCTGCGCAAGATATAAATAAAGAATTGGCCTTGGCTGTTAATCCGGTTATTAATATAGTTAAAGATTATCTAGCTCAAAGCGGTTATAGTTTGAATAATTTCACCGATTTAAATTCGTCAATGATTGAAATACTTAATATGGATTATATTATTTACGCACCCATTTTAAAACCAGTAAAATTAAAGGAAATTATTGGTTGTGTATCAAGTATATTTAATGTTATCGATGATGATATTACACATAGCGCGGTGATGCGTTTTAAACGCGTTGCTAATTATAATGAAATGGATAGTCAAGAAGCATTAATTATTGAATTGATAAACAATGGTAGCAAAATTCAGGATATTATTACAGCTCTTTCAAACAATTTTCAAATGAATGAAGAAAAGGCTAGAAATAAGTTGGCTAATTTTACATCATCTGTAGAATTACAAACGACCATTAGAAATAAAAAAATTAAAATTAAAAATAATCCTGGATTTTTAACCACTATTGTTAAAGATAACTTTAAAAATATTTTGAATATTAAAACTACTGGAATCAATGATATTCGTTATTTGGCTACGTTGCCTGTGTATATTGATTCTATTTTAAGAATTACACAAGATCCTCAAAGTTCTACTGTAGCTATAGATAAAATAAATAATTTATGTAAAAAATCTAAAAAGGTAAAAGAGGATGATGTATCGCATATTAAAGATATTTCGGCTACGACAGAAATACTACAAGCCGCCACCGCCGCCGCCGATGATGAAGACAAAGAAATTATAGCTCACGCTATTACATTTGATATTCCGGAAGAACCAGCAGAAGAAATGGATGATGATTTGTTTAATCTACTATTCAGCACAAATGCAAAAGACGAAGACGAAGACGAAGACGAAGACAAAGACGAAGACAAAGACAAAGACGAAGACAAAGACAAAGACAAAGACAAAGACGAAATAACTGGTGGAGCAGAAGAAGAGGAAGAAGAAGAGGAAGAAGCCGAAGCCGAAGCCGAAGCTGAAGCCGAAGAAATAGATTTACAAGCAGACTTGACAGGAAAAAGTTTATCACATCCTAATCTTTTTTTTCAAAAATTACAAAAACAAGACCCATCATTATTTCTTACCAAAAAAGAAGGTAAGTTTAACTCCTATTCACGTAGTTGTTCGTCACAATATAAACGCCAACCAGTTATTTTAACAAATGAAGAAAAAGAAAAGATTGATAAAGAACATCCAGGTTCATATGACCAATCCGTTCAATATGGTAGTAATCCAGATAAAAAATTTTGGTATATTTGTCCTAGATATTGGAGTTTAAAGGATAATGTAAGTCTTACGGAAGAAGAAGCCAAATCAGGAAAATATGGAAATATTATACCAACAAATTCTAAAAAAATACCACCAGGAGGAAATGTATATGAATTTAACGAAAAAAGATTTCATGGAGAAGGTTCGAAATATATACAACATAATCCCGGATTTCTTAAAAATTCTAAACATCCGCAGGGTAAATGTATTCCTTGCTGTTTTACCGGATGGGATAGTAAATCACAGAAAGAACGAAGAGATACATGTACAGCTGAAGTACCAGCCGCCCCCAAATCCAAAAAAACAAATGTCACAAATGATTATATTATAGGTGCTGACAAATTCCCACTAGACCAAAATCGTTATGGTTATTTACCATTAATAATCCAAAAATTTATACATACAGACAATAAAAAATGTCAGATAAGTCTTTCAAATACTAATTTAAAACCAAATCACCCGTGTTTTGTTAGACATGGCGTGGAAGCTAGTAGTTCTCAGTCATTCATCGCATGTGTTGCCGATGTATGGGTTGATATTGTTGGTGGACAGGTATTAAAAATAAAAGAAATGAAGGAAGTATTTATTAATGCTTTAACGATAGATAATTTTATGACTCTACAAAATGGAAATTTAGTAGATATTTTTTATAACGAAGCACCAGCGCAAGCGCAAGCGAGCCCAGCACCAAGCGAAGCAGCAGCACCAAGCGAAGCAGCACCCAATATCGATAATTATACCGATACAACTCTCTATAAAATAACCGATAAATCAAATCAATCACACTTGGAATTACTATATAAAGTAATTGAATCGTTTAATAATTTCATAACTTATTTACGTGATGATACGATTGAAATAGACCACACTTATTTATGGGATCTCATCTCTATTCCCAATCCAAAATTATTTCCAAAAGGATTAAATATAGTTATAGTCGAAATTTTAAATAATGATATTACTGATAATGTACAAGTACTGTGTCCATCAAATCATTATTCTTCACATTTATTTGACATAAATAAAAAAATAATGCTACTCGTTAAAATAGAGGCTTATTATGAACCTATTTATATTTTTGAAGATCAAGTAGAACAATTTGAAGTAACACGACTATTTAGTCTTAAAAATAATAATTTAATGCCGAATATAAAGCGGACACTGGAATTTATTAAATATTCAATTAATAACAAATGTCAACCCTTTTCTAGTATGCCGACAGTCTACAATTTTGAAACAAATATTATTTTACAAAAACTAGTTCATTTATTACAATTGAGAGAATATCAAATAGATTCACAAGTTATGAATTACAATGGAAAAATTATAGGTGTGTTGGCGTCTAAAAATAACATAACCGGTTTTATTCCGTGTTTGCCTTCAGCGCCTATGCCATCTGCCGAGTTGACGAGCATATGGATGGACGACAAGTATGGTAACGATTATAAAACCACATTGGCGTTTCTTACAAACGTTTATGCGGATACTAAAGGCGAAATCCCATGTAAACCAGTAATTAAAGTGATTGAAGATGGCCTTATTGTCGGCATTTTAACGCAAACAAATCAGTTTGTAATGTTGTCTGAACCAGCCGAAGATATTTATGGTGACGATTTAGAAACTGTGAATGATAATAATTTTATACTTGCGGATAAAACAGCATTAACTGATAAAACAATCGATACTGAACGAGTAGAGTATATTTATAAAATTCGACTGGAAAGCAGTTTTTACAATGTTTTCAGAAACACGATGCGATTTTTAATTGGTGAGTTTAGATATAAAGATACTAGAGCTGCGATTGAAAAAATTATTACATCACCGACAATGATTTATTCAGATAAATTAAAACAAGTCGACCAATTGTTGAGAGAACTCATGAAAAATCACGTTACCTTTTCTACATATTCGCCAGAAATATTATCTGAATTGGGAACCATTACAAATTGTTACATGTCTGACAATAATGAATGTTCTACTAAAAAGTTTTGCCTAACAAAAGATAATAATGAAGATAATACGTGCGCGTTAGTCATACCAGATAAAAATCTGATAAGTGATAAAAATAATGAAGAGATTTATTTTGGAAGAATGGCGGATGAGCTTATAAGATATAATCGTATCAGGTCATTTATTTTTCAACCAAAATCGTTTTTGGCTTTTTCTGGTCTTAAATATAATTTACGAAATGACGAAATTATTCTTTTACAATCACTCATAACACAAGAATTTTTTGAAGATTTAATTCCAGCGGCGGTTAACAAATATGTTACGTACAACACGTATGATACAGCACAGCCGATTAAAACACAACTATATAGCAATGAAACTGAATTTGATTTTAATAAGCAACTTAAATTAAATCAGTCAGATGTAGATGTAGACGTAGAATGTAATAAATCTATTGAAAACACAGTAACCGGACCATGGGCTAAATTTTTCTCAAATAAAAGTACTGAACTGATTTTTAGTAACGAACCTGAGCTTTGTTCATTTGACATTATTTTAACTCTTATAAAAGATAATAATAAACTTTCAGTATCTATAGAAAATGATTATTCTACTCTAACCAAATATCATCTCAAAGAAATATTAGTCTCCGAATATCAGAATTTACAAGAAACATATAATTATGAAATTCTACAAATATTATCTTCGCAAGGAAAAACAAACTCGGCAAAATTTGTCTCTACTGGCCATGCGACATTATCCAATATAATTATGAGTTATGATTATTATGCTACTAATTTAGATATTTGGATACTAGCTGTTAAATTTAATATACCCTTTGTTTTTTTATCCGCCACTAAATTAATCGAAAATGGATTACCGTTTTTGGTTGCGCATGACAATGGTAGTGATGCTTTTTATTTTATCAAATCGCCTAGTGTTAAAGTGAATACCGCTCCAATTTATAAATTAATTGTTTCACCCGATGGAACATATAAAATTCCTTTAGAAAGTGTCAAGACTAAATTACAAAAAGATGTAAAGGAAAATACTACTGCTGATACATTGATTGAATTTATTAAAAACTTTTCAATGAAAGAAGCTACGAAACGGCTTAAATCAGATGCGATAAAATTAAATAAAAAGATAAAATTGGTGGTGGTTGATTGAGCACTTTTGCAGTGGAACAAGTTCGAAAAGTGTCGCAAAAACGCACTTTTAAGAAAAGTGTCGCAAAAATTTGTATGTTAACAGTGTCGCAAAAATTTGTATATAAAATTGAATTAAAATATTTTGCTATACTTATATAAAAGTATTTTTACATAAAAAGATTTTGTTATACTTTTTTAAAAAGTATTATACGATGCGAATTCAATACATCTCCGATATTCATCTAGAATTCATGACCAAATTACCCAAGATAAAAGTCATGGCCGAAGTGTTGTGTTTAGCAGGGGACATTGGTTATCCATTTTCCGGTATATATAGAGAATTTCTTAAACAAATGAATACCGACTTTAAAAAGGTCTTCTTAATCGCAGGTAATCACGAGTATTATAAAGATAAAAAATATGGTGAGGCAAGTATGGAGATAATAAATAGTATGATTCAATCTATAATTATAAATCATAAATTAACCAACGTTACATTTTTGAATAATTCGTATGAAGAATATAATAATATCTTATTTGTTGGCTCGACATTATGGAGCAAAATACCATCCGCAAACATGAATGATATCTGTTTAATGAATGATTTTAAACAGATAGAAGGTTTAACCTATGATACCTATAATCTATTACATATACAAAGTTGTCAATTTATTACAGATACTCTTTCCTTAGTTGAAAAAGGAGAATTGTATACAAATCCAACTAAAAAAATCGTTATGATAACACATCATTTACCCTCATTTAATCTCATCGATGAAAAACACACCTATTCCGATACCAATTGTTTTTATGCATCCAAATGTGATGCGTATTTTGTCGAACCCATTAAAGTGTGGATTTATGGACATACGCATACACCTAATAAAACGATAATAAATAATATTAAATTTGTTTGTAATCCGAAAGGGTATCCAAGTGAAAATACAAGTGTCAAGTATGAGACGATTGACATCTAACACACTTTTGGGAAAAGTGTCGCAAAACCACTTTTGAGAAAAGCCAGTTAATATATGATCGGTTTTACCACCTCCGCATTTATAAACAACTTACTTAATTTATAATTCAATACAAATGGGTGTAAGGGCGATGGAACAAACTTACATACAGGCATAATAGTAGAGTGTTCTATTTTATGTTCAATCACATTGTCTTTATACTGCTTAGTATAATACTTATCTGCTTCTTCATACGTACGTCTCAAATGGCATACAATGAAAATTCAATGACCAGAATTCCATTTTATCCAGCGGTTTTACACACAAATATTTGATGGTTGTATTGGTGAAGAGTTTTTTAATATAAGTTGCCATTATTTTGTTATTACTAATCATAAGAGGTTAATATTTATATAGTTTATAAATATTAAAATAATTGTCCCGGGGGCGCTGCCCCCTTACCCCCGACCGCAAGCGGAATTGCCCCGTGCCGACATCAAGCGCAGGTGCAACAGGTGGAATTGCCCCGTGCCGACCGCAAGCGGAATTGCCTAGGTGGTCAACCTATTTATATACGCAATATATTCTGGCTTAGCATACATCATTTGAACAGTTTCCAATTTGATTTCTAAAGTGGCTTTTATATAATAATAAAGTATAATATCCCCTCCAGTTTCATTATTTTTATTTACAATCTTACTATATCCAGCCATGAATTGACCACCATTAGAATCTGGAATAGATACATCTAGAATATCTTGTCCAGATTCTATAAATAATTCCAATCCTTTTTTTTGATGTTGTATAGATTCATTCGTATCATCAAATACTATCCAGTGTTCATCAGGATAACGAATGAAAAGCGGCAGTGCTTGCTGTTTTTGTCTCTGTGACATTTATTAATAAATAACAAATTATCTTTATATAATTATTATTATTATAAAAAGATAACAAAAGAAAAAGAAAAAAAGAAAAAAAAGATTAAAAGCCCACTCTAAAATTATACTCAGAATTATTATATTCAAATGATTTTGTAGCTAGTTCTAATTCATCTCTAAGAAATTCGTAATCTGAAGGAATACAACTATCACATAAAACTTTAAATTGAACATTGTATATATAGCGTTCTGTATCATAATGAATCTTTGTTATTCTGACATTATTTTCAGATGGAGTACCATTATTACCTAATTCTTCAAGACACTTCTCTAATGCGATTCGAATAAATAATTCTTTCAACTCAATTTTCAACGCAGTTTTAACGTCATTAATCATATTATTGGATAAAATCACAATATCACCGGTAAACGTGTCACGCGGAGTTCCTTTAAGTTGAATTTCAATATATTTTGCGCTGTTAACTCGTGTGCTTGTTCCTTCATATCCACCTTTTATACTTTTCTTGTTTTTTTTACTTTTATATTTTTTATTTCTCGACAGACGTTTTTTATTCGTCTTTTTATTCATTTTTTTATTCATCTTTTTATTTGTCTTATTTCGCATATACTATATATAAATAAATAAATAAAAAAACTAAACTAAACTATTTACTTATATGATTTGGAGCATTCTACTTTGCTTGAACCTTTTCTTAAACTTGTTTCACGGCAAAGGTTGTTTTTAAATTTTGGCGCAACCTTTCTTAAAGGTTGAGCTCGTATCCATCATCTCCACCCATATCTGTAGCTACCAGTTTACTAGTATTAGATTGTATAGTCAAATGTGTTAAGCTACACGCATCATCAGCCAAATTCATACCCTCGAATCCAGCTTCAATAATCTTAATATCATCCTCTTCCACCAATGTTTCCGCTGCTAATTGTGTAATTTTATCAATATCTAAAACAACCTGAAATGCGCTAGTACCGAAATAACCTTCCTGACCGCACATAATATTGGCCGACACACCACGCATCGGGTCTAATTCAGCATGCCGTGCCGCTTTCAAGAACATTTCCGGCGTTTCTTCAAATGATGCTTTTGCAATAGGACCAATATCATCATTATTTATTCCATGACGGAATATGGAGACCATTTTGTCATTACACGTCATTCGATCCACCAACACACTCAAATGATGGTAGTTGATATATGTGCTATCAAATTCAATGACTTCTGAAATCTCGTTGAGAATAGACTGGCGCGCAGCCTCGACTCCCAGCACTCGATAAATCTCTTGAATATCATTGGTATAAGACCGATTCGCATCAATATAATCCAAACTTAATATATCCATCAAATTTGTACCTACTGTATCCAGTACCCATGTTTCTTTCTTTACATAATTTCCGTCTGTTAATATCACACTATCAATAATTTTACGAGGAATGACCTTGTCAATATTTTTAACACCACGCAGAACCAAATTGTCGAGCAACTGTTCTTGAAACCCTTTCAACAAATATATTTCATCGGATTGATCCAACGGCATCTGCTTTGATATGGCTTTCTTTTTAGCACCCAACACTGAATTGAGACGAATACGAAATACTAAATTATCGCTGTTGTAATCTGAAAACGCACACGATACTTGATTATTGTAAGCATTCGTAAGGGCAAAATGTACATCGTCCATTGTTAAATTACGATCCAACATTTCTTCAGCATTGAGTTTCAGTCGAATAATCCATTTAGATTTGCCTGCTGTTTCTGCGCCTGCGCCAATGCTTGAACACTCATCAATCATCGATTCAAACGCCTTGTATTGTTCCATTATAGCTGAGTCGGCTTCAATGAGTGTATTCAAATCATCCGGATCAAAACAGATTTGAACAGAATCAACAATAACCCGCAATTTGGTATGTTCCAAACGATGCATTAATTTCTTAGCATTTTCTTGTTCTGTTTCTTCATTCTGAAACAGGTGAACAGTGCATGAAGGATTTTTGGGATTTTCTGACAGTGACAATATTTCTTCAATACGCGGCAACCCACGCGTCACATTAGACTTGCTAGCTACACCAGCAAAATGAAAGGTGTTGAGCGTCATCTGTGTAGTCGGTTCACCAATAGATTGCGCTGCTATCATACCCACCATTTCACCTGGCGCAATAATGGCTTTTTTATAGGTCAATATAATATTATCAATTAAAATGATGAGTGCCGCGCGATTGAACCGCTTCACCATCAGCAAATCTTTTGGATTCATATAATAGTCGTATGCGATTTTAAACAATGTCGTCGGTTTCACATAGGTAATCGCATTTAATTTAAGAAATCCATCTTCAATCATTTGTAGCGCTTCGAATGGCGTAATATCTACCATTGACGCAGGGCCAATGTTCTGTTGTCCTTGAACATTATTTATAATATAACTGAACGCCACTGGAATATAAATATTTTTTCCATCTTTGTGACCAAACACATTATTATATAATTGTTTTCGTGCTTGAACAATATTGTCTACCAGTCGGTGTGTTTTTTCAGCCAATTCATTCTTCTGTTTATTCATCCGTTTGATTGTTGGTTTCGTGTAGGATGTATTAAACACTTCATTTTTCAAATCGTCGCTGGGCATTTGATAATGCGCGTATATTTCTTCGAGCGTCATTTGAAGAATGGGCAGAAACTGATTTTCTACTCTCACAGGATCAAACCCATCATCTCCATATGAAAACTGAATGACCTTATTTTTACTGTTTCGCACCGTCATATCATACTCAACTTTCAGATCTTCTAAACCCTTAATCAGTCGTCTTTGAATATAACCCGTTTGCGATG
>Ga0114970_10002031_pt1 | contig 15168 bp, 21 predicted proteins | sample M_140205_XF_Meta_FD_87030 | JGI IMG/M metagenome (GOLD analysis project Ga0114970, IMG submission 87030) | Freshwater microbial communities from Lake Montjoie, Canada to study carbon cycling - M_140205_XF_MetaG | ecosystem: Environmental > Aquatic > Freshwater > Lake | place: Lake Montjoie... | reverse complement strand
TACGAATCTTGGACAGGCTCGTGGTACATGTGGAGCAATGATGTGCCGCGAATGCGCATGGACATACAAGAAGATCCGGATTTGTTCCAGATGGATATCACTGGAATAAGGAAAGGTACTGGTCGTGAGTGAAGATCTGCAATATTTTCAGTTTGGAATGCACTTGCTTTCAACCACATTGCTGCTCATGATTTTTTATGTTTTGTATAGTACTCCAAAAAACAACGGACCGAGAGGCGGCAGATCTTGACACCGCCGCTGTCGAAAAAGAGAGATTGAACATGGCTCATGCATTTCCTGAAAACTTCTCTCCGATTCCTGCTCACGTTGAGCATGATGTAACGTTTGATGTTGTCGCTTCTGACATCGTGCGTGTCGGGCCATTCTGGAACCGGACGATTACTCTTCGGCATTGCGGTTGTGTGGTCATCCTTCCCGCGAAAGCGGTCTTTTACGGTGTGACAGCCACATGGCATTTTGTTTTTGCGGACATTGAACATAAGGATTGTCCGGTCAAGCGTGGAAATGCCGGGTTTGCCACAATTGCTCCTGAAGCATTTGCTCCAGCCAACGAAGATCTTGGTCGGATGCTTCGCCATGACGATCCGTTTGGGAGCGCTTCTGATGTTCTTCGCGCAATGGACGAATGCGAAATACCGAAACTTGAGTCCGTGTGTGAGCACGGGCTTCCGTCTTGGCCGTTATATTTGGACTACTTGCCCACGAAGTGGAAAGATCTTCATCATTTGCTTCCAAAAGGAAAGGAAAAGAAATGATTGCCGCACCACCTATGGAAATTCCTGTTCGCTCCATTCCTGAGACAGAAATTGAAGACGAACATGTTGAAGATGAGAGTTACTTTTGGGAAGATGTTTTCAGGGCTCCTTTCTTTCCCGATGAAGAACAGGAAGATCAACCGGCGAAGGCATCTCCTGATGAGGCATCTGACACTGGATCTTCGGAAAAGTAATCGATGGTGGACACACATTGGGGGCCGTACAATATTGCCCTGATTGGTTCAGCTGGATCTGGCAAGGATACGATGGCCGACATTCTTCTGGATTATCTTCCTTCAAGCAAGAAATACGCATTTGCTGATGAAGTAAAGCGTCTTACAAAAAAAATGCTTGAAGACATCATTCTGTCGGAAAGCATTTCGATAAATCTTGACCAAATCGATTCAGCAGAGTTTCGTGTTCTCATGCGTCCGTTTTGGCAATGGTTTGGAACAGAGTTTGGACGAGAGCGTCTTGGCAAGCACGTTTGGGTTGACGCGCTTGCCCGACGTATCGAAAAGGAAAGTCGAGAGACGGTCTTTTCTACCATCGTGACTGATTGCCGGTTTCAAAACGAATACGAGTGGCTGAAAAACAACAATTATGTCATTGTTCGTGTTCATGGAGAGTGGAGAAAGGCTTTCGGAATTCCCAATCATTCCAGTGAGACAGAGCACGTTGTTCTTCAAGAAGATATCATTTACAACAACTGTTCTCCCAAAGAGGACATGATTTCTTGGGTTCAGAATGACCTTATTCCATTTTGCGAAAAAAAACGCAAGATGGAACTTATTTTTGCCAGTCAGGAGGAATGAATGGATTGCTTAATGATCAATGGAGCGTCAATGCTTTTGATATTCGGGGTTGTTTGCATTATTTTTGTGATCATGTGACATGAAAAGCTGTGTGTGTTTGTACGAAAACAGAAAAAAAGCAGGATCATTGATGGCTGTTGTGCGAACCATCATGGATCATTCATCGAATGAGTATGATTATCGTTTTGAGACAGAGCTTTATGACGATGTAAATCTTCTTGCAAATGAATATGCGTTTTCTTTCTCAAATTTTGCCAACATGATTTATTCATTTCCTGCGTACACCATCCTTCATCATCGCAAAAATGGCATGAGGGCGGTCTTTGTCGATCAATGGCATATTGATCCGGAAAATCTTTCGGAGGAGTGGAGAATGATCGCTGTGGCGAGTCCCTGCTCGTCGGACGTACGAGCCAAGGAGGAATTTCATGTGGTGGTGGCAGTCACCTCTCCAGCGTTGTCCAGAGACGCGTATTTTTTCATCTTTGGCGAATATCCGGCTGAACGTGCATCCTGACTGACGGCTGCTACAATGTCCGAAGTGAAGCGTCGAATTACGTGGCGAGTTGGAGGAAGCAGGTCTTCGTCCAGCTTTTCTTCTTGGAAACCGGAAGAAGGTTTGACCGGATTTATCAACGGTCGCCGGTGGATTGAGGAACCAAATAGATTCAGCGTTTTTGGCCGCAAACTTTTTGACCTGAACTGCAAATCCTATGTTGATGGAGAAGATCATCCGTACGTTGATTACGAATCCATGATGGATGGCATTATTCGCGCAGGAGAAACACGGGCCAAGGTATTTGTCACATGGTTTCTTGATTCCATGCCTGTGGCGTGGGCACTCATTGATCCGCATGTAAGAATTACCCCAAAAGAGGTGAGCGTGTGGATGAAAAACGACATGAGCCTCGTGAGCGACACGGAAAATGAAGACTGAAGAAAATATTCAAAAAAAGATTTGTGATTTCATCGAGGAAAATTTTCCCAATCACGACGGCGAAGAAGGAAACGGCATTCTTCTTGCTGATGGGTTTGAGAAAGCGTTTCTTGGCGTTGGAGCGGCATACTACAATCCACCTTGTGCAATTTACGATTACGACAAATGCATTGATATTCTCGTGAATGATGATTGTGATTTTGAGCAAGCAATCGAATATTTTGAATTCAATGTAATTGGTGCGTATGTCGGTCCACAAACACCATTGTTTATAAAAGTGATCAAGAAAGAAACTCAAGAGTGAACAGGTTTATTCTTAGCGAAGACCCTCAGGAAGCGGCGAAATATCATAACGACAAGCATGTTGTCAAAATGATTCTTGAAGAAGCGCAAATGCTTAGCACCGTGCACCAGTTGTCGCTATCGGATATTCATCCTGATGCCGCAAGCATGTTGTACCGTCCAACGCATCGCAATCATCCTTGTGTCGTTTGGTTGCAGCAGTCGACGGAAAATTATTTCTGGGCACTTCGTCTTTTCGAGTCATTGGCGGCAGAGTACACGTTTCGTTACGGCAAGCAACACAAGTCGTTTGGTTTGCATGGATTGTTCATTTCTCCGCCGCCGGAAACACCCACTGTTGGCATGACTCCATTTCCTTTGGCCATGCCAGAGTATTGCAAGAAAGAAAATCCGGTTGAGTCCTATCGCACGTATTACGTAATGGAGAAAAGCAATCTTGCGCACTGGACTCGGCGCGAACAGCCAGTCTGGTGGGAGTATCAGCAATCTCTCATGGCAGTTCTTGCCTGAAAGTATTTCAAGGAGAAACATCATGCCTGTTATCAAACTGGAAAACATAACGTGGTTCGATGCCCCAGAGCATGTCGAGTTGCCAACGGAGGCTCTCGTCGAGATAAGCGACGAGGAGTATTCGTCGGATTTGGTCAAATCCACATTTCACAAGATTCTTGAAAATTACGCAAACGTTCAAGTAGAGAGCTTTGAGGTGAAGCTTGTCATGGGCAAGGGTCCAGTGTTGAAATACAGGAAGCCACGTGATGGCGAACTGGTTTTTTCCGGCCCTTTGTGGTAACACAAGCCTTTGGACCCATAGCTCAGCGGTTAGAGCATCTCTCTCATAAAGAGCAGGTCGCAGGTTCAAACCCTGCTGGGTCTACCCAAAAAAATTCATAAAAGATATCATCTATTCTGGAGGAAACACTAATGTCAAAAAGTTTTGTTTCAGAGCAAGATGCGTGGAACATGGGATTCGATGACGGATCGGACATGGCTCATCAACATATGGAGGCAGGAGAGGATCCGGTGCAGCCATCCGTTGGCTGGCACGAGTGGCTTCTTTCGGAAATTGGCAGGCAGGGTCTCTGTGCCATCATGGAAGAGGACGAGGCGGAAAACATGAGCGAATGGACTCCTGCCATGAATCGCAAGCTGTTTGAGTACGACGAGGGGGCCAAGGAAGGCTTTCTCCATGTGGTGAAGGTCATTTACGGAAATCACACGGCTGGCTCTTGACACGCTTGGCGAGGCGTGATAAAACTGTTCGTAACTGAATCCCGGAGGTGCTGAGAGAAAAACCGGATCGTTTTTTGCTTCATGTAGTCTCATATTCTTTTGGAGGTTATTCGTGCCACTGGAGCCGCAGACAAAAGTCGCGCAATTGCAAATCGGTTCAGTTTGGGAGACAAAGACAAAAAGACACCTTGGTCATCTTCGGACGATTCTAGGTTTCAATAAGAACAACACGGTTGTTCGAGTCGGAGAGTATACAAAGAAACATCGACAGCACACGAAAAACATCTACTCCATCAAGGTTGATGTGTTTGTTCGCGAACACGATTTCAGAAAGGGATAATCTTATGTGTGTCTATTGCGAAATGTTGCCAAAAATCGAGAAACCAACCAACGGTCTTTCGCGAGTTGCGATTGGAATCATCAATCGCCATACCAAGAAGGTGCTCTCTGATAAGCAAAAGGATTATTATGATGCGCTGGCAGAAGCATTTTCATCAGGAATTGAAAAAGGTCACCTCCCCGAGTCTCGCGGAAGCGTTGAAGAGTTCACCGCACAACCTCGTCATCTGGCTGTTGTTTGCATCACACTGGAGCAGTTTTCTTTTCTGGAATCCGTCGCAAATGAATTTTTTGACGGACATATGGGACATGCCATCGGATGGGTCATCGCTAGTGGCGCAGAAACGCAGCGTCCACCTGCGGAAAAGCTAACGCAGGAAACGGTGGTTGACGCGACAGTTGTCGCACCGAATCCCTTCCCTGTTGTGGCTGTCATCAAACACGTCAAGCCGATTACTCCTGTTCGAAAAATCAAGGAAAAGGTCGTCAGGGAAGCACGAGTGTCACCTATCGATACCATTCCTATTCCTGATCGCGAACAATTGCGTCGCATGCGCGAATTTCTGGGTCTTTCGCAAAAGGAAGTGTCGATCAAGACAGGCATTCATCGCAGCACCATTGCCGAAATGGAGCGAGGACGCGACAAACGTGCAAGCTATGCCATTCGGTATCGTATTCACGAGGGGCTGCTGTCACTGACGCCAGCGCAGGCAGAGCACTGATGTCTCTCAAGAAAGACAACGTCGAAGTTGAGAACGGAAAGTTCTATTATTTCGGACAACGTCCCTTGACGATCAGGGTTCCAATCGGAGCCAGTGAGGTCATGCGTCGCAACGGAGTATCTGTCGAGGCAGCATTCAAGCAAGCCTTTGACGCAGGATTGGCGCGGAGGGAATATATTCCTCCGTACCAGTTCCGCTACTCCATCTCGACCATTGGCATCGATCATCACGTATACGTGAACTTGCTTGAGCGTCTCTATCTTCCCGAACGAAACGCCGACATGATCGGACTGCTTGCGGGAGTCTCGTTGGCAAAGCACTTCGATGTCGTCATTCCTCCGGTTTCAGGAAAAATGGTTCAGCCACAGCATGAACAGGAACTGAAACGATACGCAAAGATTGATACGGAAATATCATCCGTAATTCGACGACGGAGCAAATAAACGGCGGAGAGAGTGGGATTCGAACCCACGGACCCTGAACAGGCCATCCGTTTTCAAGACGGACGCTTTCGACCACTCAGCCATCTCTCCAGTGATCAAGTATACTGGTGACAAGGGAGTAGTTCATGCAAGAAAATGAAATTGCGCAGATTGTCAAGCGAGTTGTTGCGGAGATGGCAACATCAATGGAAGGCGATATCGAAAAGAAACCATTGTTGACTGGTGTCGTTACCGAGGCAGACGTATCGGATGATCAGGAAATTTCTGACGTAGACGAACAAATCATCATGTTGCAGCGGATGGCAGATCAGCTGAAGATTGCTGTTCGTTCAGTCATTCCTGACGAAGATCCGCACGACTATGTTCTGCTTATGCTGTTGCAATGGATTGATTCCGCAAAGGCTGCACAAGCGGGCAGTCTTATCGTGTGGCGAGACTCAAAGCGCCAATACACGGATGATGAGATTCAGGAGTTTGAGCAATCAGGCATGATTTTGGAAAGGGCTTCGGACATCGAATCTCTTTACGGATATCGAAATTATGCCGAGGCAGACACTGATCAGGAAGCACCTGCCGAAAAGGTTTCAGAGGCTCAGGAACAGAAAGGGTATCTGGAATCGCATTTTTACCCATTACGCAGGGAGATGATTGACCATGCCCTTGCTGGAGCAATATCGGGAGGATTGATTTCTCTTCTTGTGGCGTTTCTTACGTTCTTGGCAATAAGGGGATAATTTGTGCCTCCGTTGATCCTTGGCGAACGACGACATCTTTCCAATTCTCAAGTCGAACTTCTGCTGGAATGCAGCTGGAAGCACAAGCTCAAGTACATTGATGATATTACCGAGCCAAGCACCGAGCATCTGGTTGTTGGAGCGGCTGTTCACCGTGGCGTTGAGTCCTATCGTATTGCGCAGATGGAAGGGCGACTTTCCGAGTGGTCCGAAGATGTTCGAAACGACATCGTGCTCAAGTCAATGAATGACGAATTCGACAAACTGTTGTACGAGGCGGAACATGGCACCGGAGAGGATGCGGAAACGCCTCGTGCGGCAACAGGCATGCAGTGGTCCGCTGGCATGAACGCAGACCGATCACGTCAACTTGCCAAGCAATTGCTCAATGCGTATTTCTACAAGCCAACGGAAAGCGACAATCCCGACGAAGCACGTCTTCCGCTTGCAGCGATTGACGTGCCCGTCTCGATTGAGGAAAGCTTTTACGTTGCCATTCCAAAAACCGATAACTGGTTTGCCAAGGGCCGTTTTGACATGGTTACCAAGAATGGAATCGTGGACTTGAAAACGGCGCGGCAAAAATACTCTCAAAAGGAGATGGACAAGAAGACACAGCCAAGTTTCTATTCGCTGGCATGGTTGGCAAAGACAGGAGAGTTTCTTCCTGACTTTCGTTTTCATATGCTGATCAAGCCACAGCGTTCTGCGTGGACGCCCTCATCGGGAGAGCCGCCACCAGAGCACTTGGGTGCATACAGGACGGCTGTGCAGCAAACCAGACGGAGACCTTCAGAGGTTGCTTGGTTTCTGGACACGCTTCGTCAGCAAATCTATCAGATTGAGGTAGGCGCTCAGGTTCGTCGTCAGAACGCAGACTGGTGCGATTATTGCGGAGTTGCGAAGCATTGCAAGCCGTGGCTTTCCGCTGGTAGCAAGGCGGATGATGTGCTATACTCTCTTCGGGAAGAACTGAGGGATCTCTCCCACACGGGGCAGGACGAGAGTCCGCCGACAGGAAAGGTATTAGAAGATGGGCAGTTTGAATAAGATCATGTTGATTGGGAATGTTGGCAAGGATCCTGAGGTTCGCTTGAGCCGCGCAGGAGAATCCTTCGCTACATTCACGTTGGCAACCTCATACAGCTACAAGACACAGGCGGGAGACCCTACCGAGCAGACCGAATGGTTTCGCATCGTGATGTGGCGGAAGCTTGCGGAGCAGGCCGAGAAGTACATCAAGAAGGGCCGCAAGCTGTATATCGAGGGGCGAGTGCAGACACGCTCCTATGATGATCAGGCCACTGGTGTCAAGAAGTATGTGACGGAAGTCGTTGCTGACCGAATGGAGTTCTTGGACTCACGAAACGACGGGACTGAAGGTCAGTCCACTGGTGGATCGACAGGTTTCTCCAAGTCTCCTTCTGTCGGGGGCATGAACAAGCCTGCGGCTCCTCGTGGAGCAACTGCTCCGGATGCCGATCTGGACGACTTTCCGTTCGATCTGGATGACTTGCGAAAGCCGTTCTAACTAAAGCAATTTTGAAGCCGGAGTACCCTCAACTTCGGCTTCTGGAGTTTTCAGATGAGTAAATTAGAAGGCGTCTTGCTTGGATTGTGTACGGCGATGGGCCTCACGCTGCTTCGTTCGTCGTTCTTTCTTCGTTTGATCGATGTACGAAACGATCCACATGAAGAGCGGTCGAGCCGAAAGGGGTCTTCGCCAATTGATCCTGCGATCATGTTGATCGCAAACTCCTTTGCGCAACAGAATCAGGCCATGATGGGATTCATTCTTTCAAATCAGGAAAAACTTATCAATCGATTGATTGAAGAAACTGATAATGATATCGTGGACATCAACGAAATCTCCTGCAAGGGAGAGCATGTTGAAACGATCAGGGCGCTGATGGACGAGTCTGCGGAGCGCACCGTCAAGGAACTGGCTACATGGGCCGCGTCAGCGCTGTCGGGTTTCAACCTCAAACTTGAGGAAGTTTCGCTTGAGCCAGACTCTTCGATTGAATCTGGCAGCGCATACGATGTGTTGGTGATTTTTCGAGTCACAGGAAACGGCGACGATGCACTTCGTTTTCACACTTCTGCCACGAGAAAACTCCGCGATATTGTTGGCGATAATTTCACGGAGTCTGTGCGGAGACTTCGACCTGAGGTGCGGTGGCAATAATGTCCTGCTTGCGCCAAGGAACGATTTTCTTGGACTTGGATCTCTTCTGAGATAGAGAAAGATATTTCAAAATATCCTTTCGTTGAAGATATAGTGACCGTTTTACAAGGCCTCCCAGCCACGCACTACGGACTTTTCCTGTAAGCGCTGCTTCCCGCAGCGCATTTCTGCTTATACCGTATCTGTTTTGTGCGTCATACAGCGACAGCACATCGGATTCAGTTTCTCCGTCTCTTAGCATCATGAGTTCCTGCATTTCTTCATATGACTGTGGTGGTTTCATCGCAATACCTTTCGAAAGGAAAAATAATGGCTACGCACGAGGACATGGTTCGTCAATTCATGCAATCATTCATGCAATCAACGCCGGATTCGTTTTCGCCAGACACCTATCCTTCTCAGCTTCGTTCAGCCCTTATCATGGAAGAGGCACTGGAGTTTGCAAAGGCTACTGACGATCAGAATTGGGTTGAGATAATTGATGCCATCTGTGATTTATTATACGTTACCTATGGTGCGGCAATTGCAATGGGTATTGACATCAATCCATTTTTTGAAGAGGTCCATCGGTCAAACATGTCGAAACTTGATCCGGTAACCGGGCGTCCCATGTATCGTGAGGATGGAAAAGTACTGAAGCCAAGCACCTATTCCCCTGCTGATCTGAAGAAAGTGCTGTTACGTCTCTACGGAACAACATTTGTTCAAGAAGAGAACAAATCTCATGAGTAATTGTTTATAATAACCAAGAGGTGTCGAATGCCGTCATTGAGAAAACATTTCAAAAAGGCAATAGGAACTCACGAGCTTCCTACTGAAAAACCTTTATATACTGACACAATTATTGCTGGCCCGAGAGAGGTGCATAGCCTAGGTCATGTGGCACGGGCAATGATTGCTGCCCGTGCTATTGCGCCCAAGCAATTTGGCGTGGAAAGTGCGCCCGGTAGCCGACCTCTTCGTATCATTTCGGGAACCGCACAAGGCGTGGATCGCACAGGAGAGCGGTGGGCAGGGCTTGCGGGAGTTCCTGTCCGCAAATTTCCTGCCAGTTGGTCCATGGCCCCTCTTGAGCCCGAATCCATAGGTGATCCCTCCAATAGAGAAACGAGAGAGGCTCAGTTGGGCAGAATCACTTTGAGAGAAAAAGGCAGGTCCAATAATAGCGCAGGTCCACTGAGAAATAATCGCATGGCAAACGAGGCGCATGCGCTCGTGGCGATCATGGACTCAAGAGAAGACTCCGGAACAAGTGCCATGGTTCAATCAGCGAGGGAAAAAGGCATTCCTATTTTAATCAGACATATCGGATCTCATGCCGACACGGCTGATCCGCCATTTATTAAGCATGAGTACATAGATTCATCTGGAAAAAGTACATTTTTTGGCGAAATCAGTTCTGAAATGGACAACAACATTCGTGACGCTTTTTCCAGTCCAGCGCGGGGCGGGCCTCCTGAGACATGGACTTTTTCACGTGTTGGATCAAGATATCATCCTGCTGGTTTTTCGTTAGGCCCTCAACATATGGATCTTTTACGTTCTGCTTATGAACAAACAAAAAATCGGCCGGGAATGAAATATTTCGCAACAAATCCTTCTGCATATGATTTTGGCCCAGATTTTGAAGGCTATCGTCATGGTCGAGATTACGATGAGTCTTCTGACAGAGGTGTATTTTCTGGATACGAAAAGATTCCAACGCAGGGAGGATTAACCGATGCGCATCTAATTGATGATCATGATCCTCATTTTGCGTTGATGCACCGAGTGGCAGTTCAGCACGTTCTTAATGGCGGAACATTCTTTGACCCTAGTTCTTCCAATACTGCATTTGATGATTCATTGAAGGCAAAATTGAAAGCAGCAATTCTCTCTGGCGAAAATTGGCAATTTGGAGAGCCTGATGTTTCTGGTTGGGAAACACTCAAAACTGCTGCGCCCGGATTTGACGCCATGACCGGAGCGCAATTTCAGTTGCATGCGCATCAAACTGTTGACCGAAATAATCCTCTAACACCAAGAATACAACATGTTACGGGAGATTTGCTTGATAAGTCAGCACTATTTTCAGCAAATAAAAAATACGATGTTATTGTTAACACTTGTAATACATACGGAACATTAGGAAAAGGTCTCGCGGCTGCATTTAGTAAAACATATCAAGACACTGATTACGAACGTGAATATATTAAAAAATGCTACAATGGAGAAACGCCGATTCGACAATCACAAGATCCTGTGGGATTTGCCGATCAGCAAAAAAGGCTTGCTCCGTATCGGGAATCATTGGCCGGAACAGTTTGGCTTCATCAGCCTCGAACAATAGATGGAGTTGCCGTTGGTCCAATTATTGCGTCTGCATTTGTCAAAAATCATTACTTGAATGCAACGCGGCGTGTTTGGCTTGATGGCGTTGTCGATGATTTGCTTCAAAAAATTAATACTCATCCTAACCTTTCTTCTGCTAGCTTGAATGTAGCAGGAACTGTTGTTAATTCTGGCGTAAGAATTGGAATGCCAATCATGGGCGGAACAAATGGAATGGTAGGTGCGGTGTATCCTGACAGTCCTTTGGTGCATTCAGAAAATTGGCCAATTACTCAGCAAAAAATAGAACAAGTCTTTGGTTCATCTCCTCACAGCGTGGATATCATTCGTCCAGCAGGAGATGTAAAGGATTATTGGCAAACAAGAAGTACAGAAGAAGATGTTCGCCGTTGGTCAGGTCAAGATTGGGCAACACTGTTCGCTAGCAAAAGATACGCTGGTGGAAACAAACACTCAAGTTTTGTGAAAGATCTTGAAAAAGATGGAAGAACAACTGCAGAAATAAATTATATTCATCAAACAATACGAGAACATCATCTTTCAACAGCAATTTCTCAATATTCAGCTATTTTGGGAAAAAATTTGTCCATAAACCCCACTGATGCTTCGACAATAATTATTCCTCCTCAACTGGAGACAAGACTGAAGTCACTTGAAAGAGGATTCACAAGACTTTTGGTTGGAGACAATGGAATATATGTTGAGTTTGATCCCGGCGATCAACTTGGAGCAAAAGGAACCAAGGTTGCAGACAGATCTCAGTATGTAGAATATGCGCGTCCTATTATTGGCACTACCATGATGTCAAAAATATATGCACAAACAAAAAAGGTCAATTATGCAAATTACATTCCCGGAATGTGTTATTGCCGGTTGGATGACTATTTGGGCAGACTGAGGCATTCGTCTGTCGCGGCAACTCCACCAATCACCCAAGGACGAATGAACATATGAACGATGTAAAAAGCAAAAGAATTTCAATTGTAAAAAAAGCTTTTCGTGATGAATCGAGTCGTGAGCCTCGTGTTGGTGATACGCTCACGGAATTTCAACGTTCTTCGGGGTTTATAAGGCCATCTTCAGGACGCGCAGTGCTTCAGGATTCGGGTGTAGCTCGTTCCATGACTGATGCTGCGATGCTTGCGACGGTTGCTGCTCATAAAAATGAAGATGGAACGCCATTTCTTGATTACGAAAAAGCTGACGGATCGTATCTAAAAAACATGGTAAAAGTTTTATCACAGCTTCGAGAAGAGCGTGACAATTCATTGTCAAGTTTTGCCGGTGCAAATCCGGAGCTATGGTCAGCCATCAATGCATATGTGAAGATCGATGCTCTTCGGCACAGAGGATATACAACGTTGATTCCCTCAAATCATTCTGGCGTACGAATAAGGCGAGGAGATCCGGACAATCATGATGAGCATTTTCTCAGTGGTGACGATTTGATTAATAGTGAAGGACAGGTAAATGAAGCAGTCATTTCCGGGTCTTCGCACGGAATATTGACTGATTCGGGCAATCACAACATAATGAATACAGGTACACATCATTATGCTCATGACATGGCTCAATTTGTTTTGCAAGGTTTGCATAATGATCATGAAGGAGGAGAAATTCCGACGGAGAATGATTATTATAAAAACACGCTTATTCCTCGTATTCATAAGCTCATTGAAACGTACAGAAAAACACGGCCATTTGGAGCTCGAACGTATTCGGTTCGACCAACAACTGGTGCAAATCCGCTAAATAAGGAAGTTGCTCAAGCTGTTTCACTTTTTGGAGAACACGGATATCACGGACGACCTGCTCCTCCACAGGCGGGATTTTTGGGCCCAGATGCAGAATCGCACGTTGAGGCACAGCGATACGCTCGGGACGTACACAAGCATCTTATGTCACAGGTGATGAATTTTCATCAATCTCCGGATTCAGGAGGCCGTCATTATTTGCCCGGACAGAACGAGTTTGACGAGATGAACGGAGCACACATGCGTCATATCAATGCGTTGGCGGTTAATCTGTCGGCACTTGGACTGCGCGGTCCACAGCTTCGTACGGCTATTCAGCTGGGAAGTCATTTATGGGCAAAAGATTGGCACGAAGAAAAAAGAGAGAGTTATAAGTTAGGGAATAATGTTGCGCCATCAACACCTGTTCGTTGGACGCCGGATCATCAAGACTGGGGTGGCGCACATGCCGCATGGATGAAAGCAATTCCTATTACAAAAACGACAATGCACACTGTCGCAGAGCCATGGAGAGGATAATGACATGAATCGGGATGATATTGAACAACTAAGTCAAATGACAGGAGTTCCCGTTGACGAAATTCTGAGAAAAATGGCAAAAGCCGGTTTGCAGGACGAAGATCTTCTCGAAAAAGCGCCGCGAAGAAGAAAACCGCCTCCGGGCAGCACTCCGATGCCCGGATTAGGCGGTGAGCCACCGCCCGATCCACCTACTCCCGAAGCGGAATCTGCTCCCGATGCGCCAAAAAACACAGTATTTGGTTTACGTGTTCATACAGGAAGTGTTGGAAGAGCCGTTGCACTTCAGAGGATACTTCAAGGCCTCGATGGCGTTTCAGATGTTCACGGTATCGGATGGTCGGGTGGAACCGGATTGTTCAATATTAGTACTTCCGGCTCATATGCTGATGTTTCGGCTGCTGTTTCAGAATTAATTAAAAATCATGAGATTTTTTCAAAAGGAAAATTTGAGATTACCGAGACACCTCATGATTACCGAGGACTCGCAGCACACAGAGCAGTAACGAGCATTGCTGGTACTCCTCCTCCGGAACCACCGCAACCGCCTTCGTCAGGTCCGCCTTCGTCAGGTCCGCCTCCGTCAGGTCCGCCTCCGTCAGGTCCGCCTCCGTCAGGTTCGCCTTCGCAAGGGCCTTCGCAACCACCACCGCGAGGGCCTTCGCCGGGGTTTGACGAAGAGTCCAGTTACTCAGACCGTGAGGTAAAAGGCCAGCGCCCTTGGTTTGGAAATTCAAGATCATTGTTTCACCGCATCATGAGATGGGTGCTTTGGAAAATTACCGGACAAAAGGGCCCGAACAAGACTTCTGACGAAGAAGTTTTCAATGCTTCAGAGAATATGTCTACTCCGCCCAGAAACCCTGAAGCGCAAACACCACAATCTCCTATGAATCGAGGTGGTTCCGTGACACCTGTGAATCGAGGTGGTTCCGTGACGCCACTACTCCCTGATAGTGAAAAAGTTCGACGACGTGGGGTGGATCTTGGTGATCTTGGAAAGTCAATTACGGAAAATCAACTTGTCATGGCAATTCGATATCTATCTTTTCGAAAAAGCTATGGTCAATCTATGCCCACGATTTATTTGTCGAAAAGCCTTATTGCTGAAATTCAACATGAATTTTCGGTTACCACGCATGAACTCATGGAGGAATTTAGGGATAATAATATTGAAATAAAAGTAAAGGAATAAAAAGATGGTTTCATATGACGATGTTCCGCTGGATAAAATTTTTGCGCAATTGAATACATTGTCAAAGGCATCTTCTGAGCAGTGGATTGCTCCCGGAGGAGAGCATTTCGGTAGCGAAAAGTCAAAAATGTTTTTTTTGAACAGAGCAAAAGGTGATGCTACTCGTGCGTTAAAACTTCAAGAAAAAGCTATTAAGCAACATAACGCTCTTTATTTGGCAGACAAGCAACCCCAAGGACTGCCCGGAACGTTTAGCGTTTCAGAGGAAAGAGCGTCGAGCTTGTCTCCTAATCCACATCCCGATTTAACAGGATATGGAAAAACTGCGCTTGATCCGGCTGCTGCAGTTGGCAATTTTAATTCAAAAATGAGTTGGCGTCCTCACCAAGGAGAAACGCAGGATCAGGCAAATGCAAGAATGGACGCTGTTAACAAAGAGGAACTTGAGAACTCACTGGCTGCTCATACCGACCCACATACTGTGAGTGCAGATCCGAATAATCCTCGCCAATGGAAATATCATGGTTTACAGAATTCATTTGCAAGCAACGATGCATATGACGATATACCGCTTCACAAGATATACAATCGTCTTTCCAAGTCATCTGTCAACGACGTAAACAGTTCCAGCGACTCGAATGGTCGTGACTTCTGGAACCCGCGTTTCGGATTACCGAGATTTGTTATGGCCGAAAAACCTGCAAATCCTGGAATTTCGATAATGAGCTTGTTACCAAGTCCAAAAGAAATAGATGATTGGAATGAAAGAGTTGTTCCCGAGTTGGAGATGAAAGATAGGGAAAAATTGCAAAGGCAAGAAATGACCGGAGATTCCGGTGAGACTGCTGAATCAGCCAATGCATTTATCCCGGAAATGGT
>Ga0114970_10002030_pt1 | contig 15171 bp, 23 predicted proteins | sample M_140205_XF_Meta_FD_87030 | JGI IMG/M metagenome (GOLD analysis project Ga0114970, IMG submission 87030) | Freshwater microbial communities from Lake Montjoie, Canada to study carbon cycling - M_140205_XF_MetaG | ecosystem: Environmental > Aquatic > Freshwater > Lake | place: Lake Montjoie... | reverse complement strand
TTACGTGGGTGGAGTGGGCAATGCAGACAGGCTCACAGTGTCTATTGAAGGTGTCTTTGCGCAGGCAGGCCGTCAGCAGGGCGAAAGTTACGCAATGCCAGCAGACACGCTCTACAACCAGTTAGACATTGCCGGTGGTGCCAGCAGCATCCCAATGAACACTGCCGTCACTAACACCCAATTACTTGCCGGCACCACTGTCACAGGCACCTGGGGAGACTGGCTGAACAAAGTATTGCTCACTCTCAATGGCCGTCTGTGGGACTTTGACGACATCAACATGAGAATCTCTACACCCTTTGAGCAAAAGGCTGGCACCATTAACTTCAGTGATGTGGCTAACAATGCCACTAATCAGGTGTACAACTCTGTGAACTTTGGGTCTTATGGAGACAACTTCTACACCCAGGTCACGGTAGATCCTGAAGGCTTTAGCGCTGTCACTGTGGATACCGGCGTAGGCGGCAACTATCGCACTCTGGTAATGAACACCCTTAACGCCAGCACGTCACAAGCCACAGACTTTGCCAATTACCTACTCGCTAACTACAAAGACCAAGACTTTGCACTGTTGTCTTTTAGTTGCCTTGCTGAAGCCCAGAACGTTTTTAAGTTAGATCAGATCTCTGCCTACTATCCTGGGTATGGAGTGGAAACAGGCTTTGGCTCTTTGCCCGGCACCCAGGTCAATGTCACTTTCCGTGGCACTGTGTTCCCCTGTGTCATTGAAGGCGCAAGCATGACAGCAACGCCAGAGTCATCTACTTACACTTACTATGTTTCGGGTGCTGATCTCAATGCTTACCTGATTCTGGACAATGTGGTGTTCGGCCGTCTCGATTACAATAAGTTAGGATATTAACTATGGCTATAAAAACATTCACCACAGGCGAGGTGCTTACGGCTGCCGATACGAATACGTATTTGGCTAACTCAGGGCTGGTATATGTCAAGCAACAGACCATCGGTAATGCCGTATCTAGCGTCACGGTGTCCGATGCGTTTAGCGCTACCTATGACAACTACAAAATAGTTATAAACGGTGGAGCAAGTACTACTCAAGATTATTTAGCATTTCGTTTAGGACCGTCTGTTACTGGTTCTTATTATGGTTTTTACACGTACGGCACAATTAGTTCATCTACGGTTTATGGCGCTAATCAAAGCGGCAGTACAGAAATGTTATATGCGGGGGGAGCAGATGTAAACCGAATACACATGAACCTAGAAGTGCAAAGTCCATTTGAGGCTAAAACTACAAGCATTGAGGCACTAGGGGTTATGTGGGGCAACAACCGCGGAGTATCAAATTACGACCACGAAATTGCTTCTAGTTACACAAGTTTCAGCATAAGAGTAGGCAGCGGCACAATGACTGGCGGCACTATTAGCGTTTACGGATACCGAAAGGCATAACCATGACACGACCAAACATACAAATAGACGATGAAGTCAGAGAAATGACAGAAGAAGAATACGCCGAATTGTTGGAATCAGGCTGGACAGAAGGCACAGATGAAACGCCTACTGCTGATTAGCGCCACCCTCATCACCCTCACAAGTTGTGCAGACCGCACACGCACAAACTGTGAACGCACCAAGAACAAAGCCTTGACATCAACAATCACCAACCCGACCGGAACGGGAAGATGCGCCTAAAAATGAGACCACGACTTACAGGCGACCAAATAAAGGCACGTTTAATCCTGATGGTAGGAATCACCCTCTCACTGAGTTTTGCCGGCACAATCTTTGTCCTGCTCTACGGCCTTCTGTTTGTAGTGCAACCTTTAGAACAGGCACCTAATGACGCAGAGGCTTGGAAGATTCTCAGCCCCCTCACGCTCACCCTTGGCGGTGCGCTCGGTGGCCTATTGGCAGCGAACGGGCTCAAAGGCCACCCAGAACAAAAGGAAAAGAACGATGGCGAACCGCCCGTATAGGTACTACCCAGCATGGGATGGCAAGACCACTCAGCCGATCACATCACTATGTCTTGAGTTGTGCCAGAAGCGTTACAAAGTGACCAACCTGGGCACCTATGTGAACCGCCCCATGAGAGACAAGCCCAACCTCTCAACCCACGCCACTGGCTACGCCATGGACATTGGCCATTCAGACATCAAAGTGCTTGAGGCAATCTGGACATTCTTTGTCACCAACTCCCTAGCCTTGAAAGTGCAAGAAGTTCACTTCTACAAGATGCCTGGCACCAAGTTTGGTGCTGGCTATCGCTCGTCAAGAGGTGAAGGGCTCAAAGGGGTAGTCAAGTACAAGACCGCCGCAGAGTCTGCTGGCACAGGTGGTATGTGGATCCATCTAGAACTAGAGAAGCAAGACCTAGAACACTTTGGGGCTGAGTTCAGAAGGCTAAAGCCAGAATAAAAAGAACTCCCGGACACTGTTTGAGCAGTGCCAGGATTAGGTGGTGGAGAGTACGTTTGTTTCCATTGGCGGAAATCCACCACCGACCTCTCAAAATGTGTATGATCATCTGAAGCCACTCAAAGGGCCAAACAAAGGAAACACACAATGTCACGTATGAAGGATTACCTCTTAGAGGATCTACCACTGTTCAGGGCCACAGACCCAGACACATCACGCCAAGTCAAGCCGATGCGCTTCAACAGCCAGAGAGCCATACTGCTGGCCATCTATGCAGATGCCATTCTTGGCCTCACAGATGAAGAAGCAGCCGCACGAGCCACAGACAAAGGCCACACTATTAACGGCTACTGGAAGCGTTGCGCAGACCTACGCACCCAAGGACTGATTCATGACTTAGGCATCCGCAGAACGCTGTCCAGTGGCTCTCAGGGCATGGTATGTGCCATCACCCAGTTAGGTCTAGACGTGGCAAGAGGTTGCCATGACTGACACCCAGTTTATTTACAGTTTCATAATGGGATGGGTCTCATGCTGGCTATGGCTAAAGATGATGGCCAACCGCCCATGATTCCCATATATGGCTACCGTCAGTTAAGGTCTAAGGACAAGTTAATACTCGTGCAGATCTTTACGGATCTGACAACAGGCGAACATCTCAGGACAACAGTCTCACAACGTGTGTGGCCCTTTCTGGATTGGTTGCCGGCAACAGAAGTTGAGATGGTTGAATAAGACACTCATGGCACTACCGCTAATCCTCGCCCTTTCCATCCCTACGCAAGCCCAGGCAACTGCCGACCCTTACGCCAAATATCATGGCGTACTTGTGGATAAATACTATGACGCTTTGGCCCTCTGCGAAACAGGCGGCAACTGGCAACACTCCACCAAGTCATACACAGGGGGGCTGGGGATAAACCGCCAGACTTGGCGCACATGGTCAAACTCGCCTAGCGCCAAAGGCAAAACACCGGCACAGCAAGTCAAGGTGGCTGATGCCATAGCCTTTAAGTCACACATAAACCCAGACGGCCGCAAGATCTGGCGTGTTGGGCCATGGGGTTGGGGCTGCCTAAAAGGTCAAAAGTCCCTACAAAGATTCATCTGCCAATCCCGTCACAAGGATGTGCAAAGATGGAAACGCAACTGCTAAACAAAGGAAACAATGGAAACATCAACCGGCGAACTAATTGCCAAACTAACAAACATAAGCATGAATCTTGCTTTGGAACTGCGCTTCAAGGAAGCCAGCGTCATCATGGAAGCAGTAGGCGCATTACACGCCCTGCCAAACATTGCCGAAACCATCAGAGACTCATGGCATCCCTCACTTAATAACTCTGGGCCTTCTAAGGGCATCTCTTATCTGTCCTCAGCCAAGATGGTGGCCGCCGATGAGTGAGTACACCCACAATGATGATGTGGCAGACATGATTCACGCCAAAGAGCAAGAAATTAAACTGCTTAAAGAAGCGCTACAGCGCATTGAAACAGAATTAAACCGCATCACGAATGAGTACGCCCGTGGCCTTTGATCTATCGGACTACGAGCCCGTAGCCAGTCGCCTAGACCGATTCCTTAAGGCACACCCAGATGCCCGGGTCATTACTGACCTTGTGCATTACCTCAGTGACATTGCCGTATTCAAGGCAGAACTATGGTTAGATGGCGAGATCATCGCCACAGGTTGGGCAGAGGAGATCCGTGGCCAAGGCAACGTGAACAAGACCAGCCACCTGGAGAACTGCGAGACAGGCGCAGTAGGCCGAGCGTTAGCCAATGCCGGACTCTCAGGCTCTGACTTCACCAAGCGCCCCAGCCGTGAGGAAATGGGCAAGGTGCAACGTATGCAGGGAGACACCACAGTCACTGAGTACAGCAATGTGGCATCTGAGAAACAGCAGAACATGATCAGGGCCGTCTGCAAGTCAATGGGCAAAGTGCCACCACATAACCTTCAGGCCATGACCAAAAGAGAAGCCAGTGCATACATTGACAGCCTCAAGAACGGCGAACAGCCAGCCCCAACCTATGACACGCCCGAAGAACCATTCTGATGATTGACCTATTCAGCCTTGTCATCATGTTGTCTGCTGTGTTTATGTGCGGCTTCATGCTTGGCAAAGACAAACGATGATTCCAGTCAGTGAGGCATCCTTCCTACAACAGGTCAAGGCTCTTGCTTACATTCACCATTGGGATTGCCACCACGCCCAGCCGTCAATGACTCGGACAGGCAGATACATCACAACAGGCGCTGCTGGCTTTCCGGATCTTGTTCTCTGCCACAAAGTTAAGGGCTTAATCTTTGCCGAGTTAAAGACAACTAAAGGCCGCACCTCACCGGCACAAGAACATTGGCTGGACATACTGAACCCACACGCTGAGTGTTACATCTGGCGGCCAGAGGACTTGACAGCGATTGAACACAGGCTGGCAACGTCATGACAACCACGGCAAGGCGTGAACAGATGCGCCAATACTCCAATGCTCGTTATCACCGGATGAAAGCCCAAGGGCTTGTGGTGTTAAAAGGCAGACACCCAGGCAAGTTGGGTATGCCAGCACGAAAGGCCGTGAAGAACTACATCAACCAACGCAAGGTAGAGGCAGGAATGTGTGCCCATTGTGAACTGCCCTGTGAGGAATGGAACGTGGTCATGTTCGCCTGGGATCACATAGACCGGGCACTCAAGACAGTGACAATTAGCCAGGCAATTAAGTTACGAGTAGATGATGCACTGCAACGCATAGAACAAGAACTGAAAAACTGCCAACTGCTATGCCACAACTGCCACACGTTTAAGACATGGGTAGAACGAGATCATGACAGTGTGAAAGGTTGCACCATTGTGCGCCCTGCAACCCTGTTTGATGAGGTGGAGTTTCAATGCTGATCGTGGCGTGGTATGCCCTGCTACTGTCCATTGGCATTGCCATCATTCAAGGCACACGCAAGTAACTAACTCTTACAACTGAATACGACCATGGCCACGTAGGGGATTGCACTCTGCTGGTGTTCACACGGGAACGTGGGTAGAGCAGTGCGCCCAGCCTCATGTGATGAATTAAGTGAAGTGATGCTGGGGTCAGCCACTGTGCAGCGTCTAAACGTCATAAATACGAATGGTGTCCACTTCCTAACGGTGTCCGGCAGCCTTGACCTACTTGGTCAGAAGTGTGGGGAACATAAACCTCAGACCCTCTCACGCACTGAAAGCAACCGCAGCGAAGCAAGGGCGCTAGTAACATCAGGCCATGACATCCCCATACAACGACCCGATCTACAAAGCCAACCGCAAGCAACTACTTAGCGATGGCAAAGCAACCACCTGCGCCCTGTGCGGTAAGCCAGGTGCCAACACAGCAGACCACATAGTGCCTCTCATGTTCGGTGGCGACAACTCACTAGACAACCTGCAACCTGCCCATCAGTCTTGCAACTCACGCAAAGGTGCAACACAACAAAACAAAAGAGCAGCCGCACAAAACCAAGCACGAACTCAGACTCAACCCAAGAACCAACCAAAAAACGACCAAAAAACGACAGAACAGGACTTTTTTCCTACTGGGACAGAAACCCCGACCCTTATTTCCACCATATTTTTGGGGAATCAGCCTGAACTGGCAGGAACTCTCGAGGATGCTGCGCATGATTGGCGCATTGGCCGTGAGCAGCCAAGATTGGAAAGTGTGGGTGTTGGGGCCGAGAGTTATGGGCATCTAGTTGCTGGGTGGGCTGAGCGTCATATGCAGATCACGTTGATGCCTTGGCAGGTTCATGCGTTGTCTGGACAACTTGCTCATGATGAGAATGGCGTGTTGCAGTTTCGTGAGGCTCTTTGCAGCACAGCGAGACAAGCCGGCAAGAGTATTGCTCTCCAGGCGTTAATTGGGTGGTGGATGACTGAGGGTGCTGTGATCCGTGGCGGCCCACAGTCTGTGATGAGTGTGGCTAACAAACTTGACCGAGCAGAGGCCATCTTTCCTTTGCTTGCCAACATCCTGGTGGAATCTTTCGGCGCTAAGAAACTTGCTGCCATTGGGCGCAAGTCCATTGAGATGCCAGACGGATCTAGGTGGGAGATCAGGGCTGCCACAAAGTCCTTGCATGGTGGGTCTCATGACTTGATTGTCTGTGACGAACTCTTTGACATAGATGCAGAAGTTGTGGACACAGCGCTACGCCCCAGCCAGATTGCTCGCAAGTCTCCCCTGCTTTCTATGTGGTCTACAGCCGGCGACCAGAACAGTGAGACCATGATCAAGTTACGCCAGCAAGCCATGGCAGATATTGACAAGGGTCTGCCTAGTTTGTTCTATTTTGCTGAGTGGTCAATGCCGCCACATTTAGACCCTCACGATGAGAAGAACTGGTGCTGGGCCAACCCCAGCCTGGGGACAACTATCACCATTGACGCTTTACGGGCAGTGTCCAAGAAGGACAGTTTTATGAGAGCGCACCTTAATCAGTGGATTACAGCCAGAGGGGCGTGGCTAGATTTGGGCGTGTGGGAGAAGAACCAAACAGATACGCCTATGCCTTTAACCGGCATCTCTTATCTTTCCGTAGATTCCAGCGTTGATGATGCTCGCTACTGTGGCGTAAGGGCAGCAGAAGTTGATGGCAAGGTAATTGTCCAGACAGAGTTTGTGGTGGAAACTGAGGCTGATATGTGGGCTGCCATTGCCCGGGTGATGGAAAACCCAGAGGTGCAGTTACTAATTACGCCAACACTTGACATTCACGTGCCTTTGTCTTTGCGCCGGCGCACCACAATTACTGGCTATGCAGAACTAACCAAGTACACAACACTGGTGCGTTCCATGATCCATGAAGGCAATGTCAAGCACCATGGTGAAAGTCTCCTTGCTGATCATTGCGGCCGGGCAGTTTTGGTCAAGACCCCAACAGGGGCCGTGGTCAGCAGCCAACGCAGTCCAGGCCCAATAGAACTATGCCGGGTAATGATCTGGGCGGTGGCGCAAGTATCTAAGCCAAAGCAAAAGACAAAGCCGTTGATGGTCATAGTGGGTGGCTAAACTGCTAGCGGTATTGTCCTGGGCGTTGTCGGGATGAGCAGGGCAGTACCACAATTCGCAACCTGAAAGTGGCATACTTCCATCATGGCTCTATTTGATAAAAAAGTTACCAAGGCCGCAATCAGCCCAATGCCTGAAGTTCAGGCTGCTGTGGGCTACGGCGGTGCCAACATGATTGGTGACTTCTGGGCATACCAGCAAGGTGAAGCACGTGCAGCCGCTATGCAGGTTGCCACCATCTCTAGGGCTCGTGACCTTATGGCATCAGTGCTGGCATCTATGCCGTTGAAGATGTACACAGAACGATGGAATGAAACAGATGGCGAGATGGAAGAAGTGCCATTGGCACCACGCTCGTGGCTACGCCAGCCAGACCCAACTGTCACCTATCCATTCCTCATGGCCTGGACTTTTGACGACTTGCTGCATTATGGAAAGGCTTACTGGTACATCACAGCCAGAACCAAAGACGGCTTTCCTAGTGCCTTCACTCGCATCCCTGCCGGATCAGTAACCACGCCAGACATCCCAGGGAACATACCTTTTGGAATGTCCAAAGAAGTATTCTTTGCCGGCAACTACTTAAAGACGGAAGATGTTGTCCAGTTTCTTTGCCCCATTGAAGGCATTGTGTACAACGGCCAGCAGACCATTGCCACAGCGCTAGCGATAAATGACAGCCGCAGGCGCAATAGCGCCAGTGCAATCCCTGCCGGAATCCTGCGCCAAACGGGCGGCGAACCCCTCTCAGGCCAAGAACTAGCAGACCTTGCTGCACAATTCAACACTGCCAGATCCACTAATCAGACGGCAGCCCTTAACGAGTTCCTCAGTTATGAAGCCACCACGGCCACGCCGGACAAGATGATGCTCATTGAATCAGCCAACTACTCTGCCCTGGAAGCGGCACGTCTTTGTTCAGTTCCCCCATATTTAGTTGGTGTTTCTACTGGTGCTTACAGTTATCAGTCCTCAGAACAAGCCAGGGCTGACTTGCTGCTCTTTGGCGTTATGCCCTATGCGCAGTGCATATCGGCCACATTAAGCATGAACAACGTATTGCCAAGGGGAACCATGGTCTGCTTTGATTATGACGATTATCTAAAAGAAAACGAGATGGCAGACACAATGGATCAGTCACAACCCATAAATCAACCACAACAAAACACACAGGAACAGATAGCAGAATGAAACTTAATCTCTCAGCAGGCTTTGCCATTGACGTTGAAGCAGCAGCAGGTGAAGAACCTACTCGCCAGATCAGCGGAATCGCAGTGCCTTACAATGTCCCAGCCACAGTATCTGACGGATCAAAGGTGCAGTTCGCTGCTGGCTCTTTGCCAGTAGATGGCAAGGCACCTAAATTGTTTATGTACCACGACTCAAGCCAGCCAGTGGGTCTAGTCACAGCACGTACCGAAACACCTGAAGGCATGATGTTTGTGGCCTCAGTGGTGCAGACCCAAGCCGGTACAGATGCCCTCACCATGGCCTCAGCCGGAGTCCTAGATTCAGTGTCCGTAGGCGTGAACGTATTACAAAGCCACAACGATAAGAACGGCACCATGATCGTGACTGCCGCCGATTGGCTAGAACTCAGTCTGGTGCCAGTCCCGGCGTTCTCGGGCGCAATCATAGAATCCGTGTATGCGTCAAGTGAACCTGTTACCATTCCAGAAGAACAGGCACCCGATGAACCTGAAGCAACCGAACCACAGGAGAACCCAGTGTCAGAACCAATCATTGAAGCCTCAGCCCCTGAGTCAATTCCAACCTCACCTCTTTACGCACAAGCAGCACGAGAGTTCAGCCTTCCAACAGCAGGCGAGTTCATGGCAGCCCTTCACTCGGGTGGCCAGACTTTTGCAAACATGAACAAAGCAGTTGCTGATTACACAGCCTCAAAGCGCACAAACATTCAGGCAGCCGCCGGTGATGTAATCACAACCGATACGCCAGGACTCCTTCCAATTCCAGTGCTTGGCCCATTGGTACAGGATCTCAACTTCTTGCGCCCAACCTGCGAAGCCGTTGGCGTTCGTGCGTATCCAGACAGTGGACAATCCAAGACATTTGTGAGACCCACCATCACAACTCACACAAGCGTGGCCGCACAAAGTACTGAACTATCAGCAGTATCTGCAACCACCATGGTCATTGCATCTAACTCAGTTACTAAGACCACACTCGCTGGCCAAGTTACTTTGAGCGCTCAAGACATTTCGTTCACGAGCCCTGCCGCAATGCAGTTGATCTTGAATGACCTCATGGGTGAATACATGATTGCATCTGACAACCTTGCAGCAGACAACTTGCTTGCCGCAGCAACGTCATCAGGCGTTTGGGACTTGTCAGTTGCTGACCTTCTTAAGAGTGTCTATGACTCAGCAGTTGATATTTCCAATGGCCGCAACTGGACACCTACGCATATGTTCGTTTCTCCTGATGTTTGGGGCCAACTCGGACAACTTGCAGACTCAACTGGTCGCCCAGTGTTCCCATTCATTGGTGCAGGACTTACAGGTCAAAACGCCCTAGGAAGTGCATCAGCATCTTCATGGAACGGCAACCCACTCGGCTTGCAACTTGTAGTGGACAGCAACTTTGCTGCCAAGACAATGATCATCACACGAGTAGGCCAAGGCCAAGGCGATGCGTACGAGTACTACGAAGCACCTCAGTCTTTGATGAGTTTTGAGAACCCATCAGTATTGGGCCGCACAATGTCATTCCATGGTTACTGTTCAACTTTTGCAGCCGTACCGGGAATGATCCGCAAGATCACCCAGGCTTAGCCAGAAAGGCGGTAAGCCGCCATGGCTACTTACGAGATCATCTTTCATCAGCGCATAGACAACTATGCGGTGATACAGACCCTCACAGATAATGACGTTGCTGTCGGTGAGTCAATCACTGTCACAGGTCTTGGGCATGGGCTAAACGGAACTTTCTCTGTTTATGCCCAGCCCCAGTACCTGTACATGGGCACAGACTCTGACGGAAATCTCATCTTTGATGCGCACGTACCAATCCCCAATCAGGTTATGTATTATGACGCAGACGCAGACCTTGACCGTTCTGCTGCCATTCCACCTGGCTCTCTGAGTTTTGTACAAACGTGCACATGGATTACGGCTGCACAGTTGATGACTTACTTGGGCATAACTATTGACAACCCGAGTGATGACTACACACTTCTTACCCAGGCAACCTCAGCCAGTAATGCCTTCTGTTTTAGACGTAGGCAGGAGTCCGGCTACACAGGTGACAGCCTTAGCAGCAGCCCTGGCGGTGATGTCACTCTTGGTACCTTGATGTACGGCGCAGCGCTGTGGCGCTCACGAGGATCTGTACAAGAGACCTTTGCCACCTTTGACGGAATGGGCACTGCAAGCGTCTCTGCCATGACTCCAATCGTCAAGCAGTTGCTAGGCATCTCACGGCCGCAGGTGGCGTAGTGGCCTTTACAGACCTTCTCAATGAAGCCATAGATGATGTGGCAGCAAAGATAGCCACAGTGGCTGGCATCAGGGTGGTCACAGATCCCACAAAGATTGTCCCCAACTGTGTATTCATTGACGCACCATCGTTCACCACCTTTGCCGGCAACGGCAACATCCTCAACGTGACATTCCCTATCAAGGTGCTTGGCTCAGGCCCAGCCAACTTGCCAGTCTTGCGCCAACTGCTCAGCATCACAGCAAAGGTGATCTCAAGCAATGTCATAGTCATGAACGGCCAGCCCACTGCCTACCTCATTGGCGGTGCAGAATACCCTTGCTATGACCTAGTAGTATCCATACAAGCACAGACAGCGTAAGGCAGGCCATGTACACAATCATCTCTGAAAGAATCGGAACACCGGGCGACAAGTTCGTGCCTTCTGAAGAAACAAACATTGAAGCGCTTATCCAGGGCGGCTTTATCAAATCCGACAAATCACCCACCAAATCTGATAAAACAGTAGAAACATCTCCAGAGGAGTAACACCATGGCTACCAGCACTTACCTTTCCAACCCATCACTCACTGTCAATGCAGTTGATCTTTCAGATCAGTGCACCTCAGCAACACTTACTGTGAAGTTTGATGCTCTTGAATCAACTGCCTTTGGTGGTTCTTCTCGTGTGTACACAGCAGGTCTTGGAGACCACGAACTTACTGTTGAATTGTTTATGTCCTATGCAGCGTCAGAGACCTACGCTACTTTGGCAACTCTTGTAGGCACAGCAACCACGGTTGTCATGAAGCCAACTTCAAGCGCTGTTGGTGCAACCAACCCATCGTTCACTTTGACCGGTACATACCTTGAAGCATTGCCAGTAATTGACGCAAGCCTCGGAGAACTGTCAAGCATCTCGCTTACATTCCGTGGCGGCACATACGCTGCCGCTGTCGCATAACAAAACACACAAGGGAATCCCGACATGAAACTAGAACTCAGAGCCGATCTAGGCGATGGCCCATTCACAGTAACCACCAACCTTTGGTGTGTCACACAATGGGAACGCAAGTTTAAGACCAAAGCGTCAGAGATGGCTAACGGCATTGGCATAGAGGATCTAGCGTTCTTGTGCTGGGCTGCTTGCCAGACTCACGGCATTGTTGTGCCAATCGTCTTTGATGACTTTATTAAGAAACTTGTCACCCTTGAGATTGTGAGTGAGGACACTGACCGCCCTTTCTCCGAGGCACCTACCGACATTCCCTAGCGGCGGTGCTAATAGCCACAGGGTTTTGGCCACGTGAGATAGAGTTCACGACAGATGATCTCTCCACAGTCATCAAGATGATTAACGAAAGCCGCAAGAAGTAATGCCCAACGTCATAGAAGTTGTAGGTCTCAAAGAAGCCCTGAAAGAACTCAACACGATGGACAAGAAACTGCGCCGAGAGATCACCAGGGACTTTAAGAAGATTGTCCAGCCTGTCCTAGGCAAGGCAGAATCTATGCTGCCCAATGGTGCACCTTTGTCTGGTATGTCTCGCTCATGGATCGGCAAGTCAGGCGCTGACATTATGAGTTGGAACGATGCCCGGGTGCGCAAAAATATCAAAGCGTTTACCAGTGGCAAGAAGGTACGTGATGCACCGGGTGGCTTTAAGCAGAACCTAGGTGTCTTTGGCATCCGCTGGCTAGGGCCACAGGCAACCACCCTAGATATGTTGGCCAAGGGTGTTATGGCTGACAATCTCACTGACCGCTTTGGGCCACCCTCACGAATCATCTACAAGGCTTATGACTCGGCATCTGATGAAGTGCAGCAGCAGGTCAAAGACCTTGTGAATAAAGTAATGAAACTGACCAACAATGCCATGAGGATCTAATGAGCGTAATTCTTAACATCGTTTCCGCCTTTGATGAGAAGGGAATCAAGAAAGCCCAGAAGGCTTTTGCTCAACTGGAGACCACGACACAAAAGGCATCCTACGCATTAAAGACTTGGGGCGGCCCTGCTGCCACAGCGGCCATTGGTGCTGTCACCACTGAACTGGTACGTGCTGTCAAGGCAGCGGCTGAGGATCAAAAGAGCCAAGAGCAGTTGAAGATTGCTTTGGAAAATACTGTTGGCGCTAATCAACAGCAGGTGGCTGCCGTTGAAGATTCCGTGACGGCGCTTATGTACCAAACGGCCACGGCCGATGACGCTCTTAGACCGGCCTTATCCAAGTTGGTCAGAGCCACAGGGGATGTCACACAGGCACAGTCCCTATTGAAATTGGCATTAGATGTGAGTGCTGGGTCGGGCCGTGACCTCACGAGCGTCAGCACAGCATTATCACGTGCGGCTCTTGGCAACTTCACTGCACTTACTCGCCTTGGTATTCCTCTTGATCAGAACGCTGTCAAAGCCAAAGACCTAGATGGAGTGTTAGGCAGCCTGGCATCTTCTTTTGCTGGTGCTGCTACAAAGAACGCCCAAACTTTTGAGGGTCAAGTCACAACGCTGAAGATTGCTTTGGGCGAACTTGAGGAAACTGTTGGCAATAAGGTGCTGCCAACCTTGGGCAATTACGCCACAGTCTTAGTGGATCTCACAACTAAAAGCCAAGGCGCAGAGTCATCAACTAAAACATGGCTAGGCCGTCTTGGTGCTGGCATAGCGATTGTGGCCAAGAACACCCCAGCCCTTGGGCCACTGCTGAGAACCATTGGCCTTGTCAATGACAAAGTGAAAGAGCAAGCCGACTATCTCAAGCGTCTTAACTCACCTACTAGCAACGTCACCAAGAACCTTAAAGACTTGACCGTTGCTGAAGATGGAAGTGCAAAGTCCACCAAGGCTTCAACAGCAGCCAAAGACAAAGCATCTGCTGCTGCTAAAAAACACGCTGCCGCTTTGGCAAAGGCTAAAGCAGCCGCTGCCGAGTTTAAGCGTCAAACAGAAGAAGCAGCCCAGGCATTACAAGAAAAACTGAACGCCCAACTAGACGATGCCACAGCCAAACTTGCTGATGCCCAAGGTGCTTTTGATTCTTTCGGCAAGGGCGTAGGGCAGGCAATCACTGCTGGCTTTAACTTTGCAGATGCCCAGTCAGAAGTTGCCGGCAATGCTGCTGATGTTAAGACGGCATTACAAAGGCAGGCTGAGGCTCAAGCCAAAGTGAACAAAGCCCAGGCTGACTACAACTTCTTTAAGCGTGATGACTATGCAGTCATCCTCGCTGATGCCTTGGGTGATCTCGCTGTTGCCACTGATGAAGTAACTGCTGCACAAGCCAAGCCTCAGACGTTCTTTGAGTCACTGAACAAACAGGCTGACAAGGCCAAGAAGTTTGGCGAGTTAGTCAGCAGGCTTATGGCCGCCAACCTTAATGAGGCTGCACTTCAACAGGTATTGGCTGCTGGTGTTGATGGTGGTACCGCTATTGCCGAGGAGATCCTTGGCTCTGCTGATGGTGTTCTCAAAGCCAATGACTTGACAGCATCCATGACACAACTAGCAACGGACATGGCTACAAAGTCAGCCGCCAAGTATTACCAAGCCGGCGTAGATACCGCCAAGGCATACCTCAAAGGCATCCAAGACACAATGGGAATTGTTGTGCCTTCTGGTATTGACTTCTCCGGCATTGACTTGTCTGGCTTCTCAGTTGGTGGTCTTGGCACCCTCATGGCAGATGGTGGCGTAGTCACAAAGGCCACAACTATCACGGCTGGTGAGGCTGGCCCTGAAGCAATCATCCCTCTTGACCGTCTAGGTGAGTTCGGCGGTGGCGGTGGTGGCGTGACAATTAACGTGAACGGCGGCGACCCTAATGCAGTAGTCAATGCCCTGCGCACCTACATGAGACAGAACGGGTCTATCCCTATCAAGGTAAGCAATAACTACTGATGCCACAGAATTACCAAGTCTCCTACTCCTATGAAGGATTAGCGCCTACCTTTATTCCGCTGACCAATGTGCAAAGCATTAGCCTTAACACAGGCAGACAACGTCAGTTGGATCAGTACAACGCCAGCACTGGCACCATTGAGATCAGATACCCAACGGGATACGCCAGCCCACTGACCTACCTAATCCCAGGCAACTACATACGTGTAGAGAACCTGACCACTGGCATGGTGCTGACCTCTGCTTACATCAGCAACACAGTCATAGAGTACGGCATCCCTTACGTGGGTGGAGTGGGCAATGCAGACAGGCTCACAGTGTCTATTGAAGGTGTCTTTGCGCAGGCAGGCCGTCAGCAGGGCGAAAGTTACGCAATGCCAGCAGACACGCTCTACAACCAGTT
>Ga0114970_10002029_pt1 | contig 15178 bp, 10 predicted proteins | sample M_140205_XF_Meta_FD_87030 | JGI IMG/M metagenome (GOLD analysis project Ga0114970, IMG submission 87030) | Freshwater microbial communities from Lake Montjoie, Canada to study carbon cycling - M_140205_XF_MetaG | ecosystem: Environmental > Aquatic > Freshwater > Lake | place: Lake Montjoie... | reverse complement strand
GCTCAACACGGCGCTGGAAAACATCGCGGAAGTCTTCGCCTCGCTGACCACCGCGATCGGCCAAGTGAACTCGGACTCTCGTGAGATCGGTGAAGGCAGTCAGGAGTTGGCGAGTGGCGCGTCCGATCAGGCCGGCGCCATCGACCAGGTCTCGAACCGCCTCAAGGTAGTGGACGACCGCACGAAGGCGAATGTGGCCGATGCCAACGAAGCGCGTGCGGCCATGGAGCGTGCGAACGTAGACACGGAACAGGGCGTGGAACGTATGACGGCGCTCGCGGAAGCCGTGGCCGAGATCAGGCGCTCGGCCGACTCCACGGCCAAGATCGTGAAGACGATCGATGAGATCGCGTTCCAGACGAATTTGCTAGCCTTGAACGCCGCAGTCGAAGCGGCGCGCGCCGGCGATGCCGGTAAAGGCTTCGCGGTCGTGGCGGACGAAGTGCGCAGCCTCGCCATCCGTGCGTCGGAAGCGTCGCGCAACACGGCGACACTGATCGAGGAGTCGGTACAGAAGGCCGAGACGGGGGTGCAGCTGAACGACAGTGTCACGAGGCGTCTGCACGAGATTCGGACCGGCGTGCAGCGCGCCTCGGCGATCATGAACAACATTGCCGAAGGTGCGGCCGAGCAGCAGAAGGAGCTGGCCGAAGTCACCTCGTCGATGGATCAGATTGCGAGTCTCACGCAGCGCACGGCCGCGAACGCCGAGGAATCGGCGAGCGCGGCGGCTGAGCTGTCCGCACAGGCTGGCGAGATGCAGGAACTGGCATCGCAGTTCGACGTGCGCGCCCGCGATTCGCATCGCGGCGCGAGCCACGCGGTGACGTCGGCGTCCCGCCGTCAGGCGGAGATGCATGCATCACCGGCGTTTTCGTCGCGCCGTCCGGTGATGCCGCGCTCCGCGCCGGCGAAGACGTTCGCGAAGTCCGGTGCCTCATCGCTTCCGAAGGCGGGCGCGGCAAAGGCAGGCGCGGCACCGAGGGCGCCGATTCGTCCGGCGGCCACGGTGCTCGCGAAGACTCGTGCTTCGAGTGCGCCGTCGAACGGTGTGCACACTCGGGATGACGTCTTCCCAACGAGTGCGGCCGCGATGATTCCGTTCGACGACGAGGATGGATCGGCCGACGATATCCTCGGCTCGTTCTAGTGCGTTCTGCTTGACGGGAGTGAATTGGCCGTGGCATCATGCGCCGCCGTCCGGTACTCATCGAGTAACGTGGCGGCGGCGCGAATGCCGCCCAAGTAGTTCTCGACGCTGATCCATTCGTCGGGGGCGTGGGCATTTTCCCCCGGTAATCCGAAGCCCATCAGCAGCACGGGCGCGCCAAGGATGCGCTCGAAGTCACCCACCACGGGAATGCTTCCCCCTTCACCGGTGATGACCGGCGCCCGTCCGAAGGCCGCTTCGAGGGCACGCTTGCCGGCCTCGATGATCGGCCCCTTCAGGTCGGCCCGCCACGGGCGTCCCCCGTGCAGGTTCTCGACGGTCACGGTCACACCCGCCGGCGCCACGCGCTCGACATGCGCACGCACGAGCGCGGCGATGGCATCGGGGCTCTGATCGGGCACGAGCCGAAAGCTGACTTTTGCCATGGACACCGCAGGCAGCACGGTCTTGGCGCCCTCACCGGTGTAGCCGCTCAGCATGCCGTTCACCTCACAGGTGGGCCGCGTCCACAACCGTTCGAGCGTGGTATATCCGGGCTCGCCACCGAGCGCGGTCACGCCGACTTCGTGCATGAGGTGTTCGTCGCTGAAGGGCAGCTCGCGCATCTGCGCGAGAACGGCGTCGGGGAACGGACGCACGTCGTCGTAGAAACCCGGAATGGCGATACGCCCCTCGGCATCGTGCATGCTGGCCAGGATACGCGCGAGGGCCATGGCCGGATTCACCACCGCGCCACCATACATGCCGGAATGCAGATCGCCGTTGGCGCCCCGCACGTTGATTTCGAGATACGCCATACCGCGCAGCGACGACAGGATACTGGGGATTCCCGGCGCGAACATGGTAGAGTCGGAGATCACGACGGCATCGCAGGCGAGGCGCGTTTTCTCGCGCTCGAGAAACTGTTCGAGGTTCTCACTGCCGACTTCCTCTTCCCCTTCGGCCAGCACGATCACATTCACCGGTAGCGTGCCACGCACGGCGAGATGCGCCTCGAGCGCCTTGATGTGCAGGTACAGCTGTCCCTTGTCGTCGACCGATCCACGCGCGTAGATGCGCCCGTCGCGCACGGTGGGCGCGAATGCCGGCGAGGTCCACAATTCGAGGGGCTCGGCCGGCTGCACATCGTAGTGACCGTACACGAGCAACGTGGGCGCATCGGGACCGGCATGGCGCCATTCACCGACCACGATGGGATGCCCCGGCGTAGGCTCGACGGTGGCGGTGAAGCCGATCCGCGTGAGTGCGTCGGCTACGAACTGCGCCGCTTCGGCGCAATCGGCCTTGTGCTCGGAACGCGCACTGACGCTCGGGATGCGGAGGAAGGCGAACAGTTCGTCCTGCGCACGCGCATCGTTGGCGCTACACCAGGCGGCGAGATCGGCGGGAATCGTGGGAGCGGTCATGAGTGATATTCAGCGTGAACGTGAATGACGAAACGGTCTCTTCCTTGGGATCACGACGGAAACTGCGACTCCTATCGAAACGCGGCAGACGGCGGCGGCTACCGTGCGGTACGGCCGACCATGAGCCCCGCAAACGTGGCCAGCACGCCAGCCACGAGGCTCACCGACACGTACAGGGCGGCGCGTCCGGCTTTCCCCTGCTGCAACAGCGTGACGACGTCGGCGCTGAACGTCGAAAACGTGGTGAAGCCACCGCAGATGCCCACGGTGAGCGCTGCGCGCAGCACCGCATTGTGATCGGGCGCGTCGAACAGGCGCGCGAACAGGCCGATGAGGAAGCTGCCCACCACATTGATCAGCAGCGTCGACACCGGGAACCCGTTGCCCACCCGTTGCAGCGCGACGCCGATCACGTAGCGCATCACTGAACCGATCGCACCGCCACCGGCCACGGCGAACAGCATTGGCATTGACAGCGTTGACATCATGGCCGCCTCGGCACGTCGCGGGCGATCCGATACAACCAGAGACGCCGCTCGGTTACGAGGCCATCGCCGCGTCGCAGCGGCACCGTGACGCCCCGCTGCGACGCCGCAAACCACGAGCCCACCACGCCCGCCAGTGAATCACCCTTGGCGTTCGCATCGAAAGCGGCCACGAGACCATCGCCGGGACGGATCGTGTCGTACGCGTTGGGCCAGAGGTCGTACTGATTCGTGCGGCCACCGAGGTTGAGGGCGAACACCGTGGGCTGATCGGGGAGGTGGAAGGCCAACTCCGAGGCGTCCTGATAGCGATCGGCGGCGACCCACCGATCAACCGTGCCGTCCAGGAATTCGCTCTGCCGACTGTGCTCGACGGCTGCCGCCAGCGTCTCCCATCCATGCGCACGGGCAATCGGATCCTTGCGCGGCGGGATCGGCAAAATCGGCGTGGCCGCTTGCCAGGCCACGATCGCGAGAAGAATCGCGGCGAGCAGCTGACCGCGATACCACCAGCGGCCGTCGGACCACGGTTTTTCACTGGTGGCTAGCAGCATGATGGCGCCCGGATAGATCATCGCGGGCCAATTCGCTTCCACCGACCGGCGCCACGCACTGATGGCAAAGAAGGCGAGCGGGACCACGGAGATCAGCGCCAAGGCGAAGCGACGCACCATCGGGTCGGTGGGGGCCAGATCGCGACGCATGCGCCAGCCGTCGCGCATGGCGAACCACACCGCACCGGCCATCAAGAGAAAGAGGATCGGCGACGCGAGGCCGACCTGTCCGCCCAGCATCTCGAGTTCGCGCGAGAGGGGATTCCCTCGCGCGCTCGGACTGAATCCATGCCCCAACTGAAAGCGGAACGACACCCACTGGTTGAACGCGTTCCACGCGACCACCGGCGCGAACATCCCCAGCGCGATGACGGACGCGATCCACGGTCCTGGCTCCGCCAAGCGTTTGCGGAGCGCCGGATGCAGCACGCAGGCGATCACCAAGCCCATGGGCAGCAGGACCGCGGTGTACTTGGCCACGAACGCGGCGCCGAGGCCGAAGCCAGCCACCGTCCACCAGCCGAGGCTGCGCCATGAGCGCAGGGGCGACGCCAGGGCCCGCTCCACGCCGAGGAGCGCACACATCCCGCTCGCGAAGAGCACCGCGTCGGGCGTGGCCAGCACGAGGCCGAGGGTCGCGATCGGGAGCAGCGCCACCAGCATCGCGGCACGCGTCGCGGCGCGGCGCCCGCTCGGGCCACGACCGGCCAGTTGCCAGGCGCATACGACCGCGGCGAGGTGCATGAGCAGCGCCGCCATGGCCGGACCGGCGCGGACGCCCATGACCGTGTGGCCGAACAGGCGGGTCCCGCCGGCGATCAAGACGGCGATGCCCGGCGGATGATCGAAGTAGCCCGCGTGGAGTCGACGCGACCACTCCCAGTAGTACGTCTCGTCGGGCAGCAGCGGGACGAGCGCCGACAGGCCGGCCCGCAGCACGGCGGCCACGAGTATCCAGCTCGCAGCCGACATCCACCAGCCGGGACGGGCGATGGGAGACTTGGTGGCAACGTTAACCGGTATCGTCATGGGCGGGGGGAAAGTTGCATCCATGCCCAATCGTCTCGCTACCGAGCTGCCGCGATATCGGCGACCAACGCGGCCACATTCTTGCAACAGCGCTCGACGCTGCTTGCCGCGACGAGAGCGATCGGTCAGCTTGTCCACAGGGCGGTACGGTGCCAGCGCTGTAACGGTTACGGCGGGCCCCTGCCATGCGTCCTAGATGGACGTCGCGATCCGGGAGGCCCTTTCCGGATGGCTCATTCACTTCTGTTGACAGGACGGACCTGCATGCGGGTCTCTGCCCCCATTGCGAACATGCGCGCGACGCTCAAGGCGACGCGACGCGCAACGACGACCATGCTTGCCCTGATCGGGCTGGCCGGTTGTCTCGACCTCAAGGTCGTCGCGGACGCGTGCACGATCTCGGTCGCGCCAGCCACGCTGACGCTGCCGGTGAACGGCGCGTCGTCGATCGTCGGCACCGCGTTCGATTGCAAAGGCAATTCGATTCGGAACAAGAAGATTTCGTATTCCTCGAGCAATTCCGCGGTCGCCACGGTGACCACGGAGGGCAACGTGATCGCGGTCAGCGTTGGCAGTGCCTCGGTCTCGGTCGTTGCCGACGGCAAGAGCGCGTCAGTGCCCGTGACCGTGACGCCGGAGGTCGCCGCCACGGTGATCATCAACCCATCCGTGCTCACGCTGCGCCGCACCAACACACGGGACCTCGTGGCCACGGCGCGCAACAGCCAGAACATCATCATTGCCAACAGCCTGTTCCGGTGGAGCAGCAGCAACTCGTCGATCCTGTCGGTCGATCAGGGCGGCAAGGTGACGGCGCTTGCACCGGGCAATGTCGTCGTGACGGCCACGTCCGACCAAACGGTGGGCAGTGCCAGCATCATCGTGACGGATATCCCGATCGGCAGCTGCGCGCTGAGCCCGGCCTCGTCAAAGGTCACGGTGTCGCAGAGCGTGCAGCCCACGCTCGTGGTCCGTGATACCGCCAACAACGTGATCCCGTCGCAAGGACGGCCGATCGTGTGGACGAGCAGCAATGAAATCGTAGCCACGGTGTCCAACACCGGACTGGCCACCACCCGCAAGGCGGGGACAACCACGATCACTGCGTCGCCGGCCGAGAACGCGCAGGTCACCTGCAGCACCGGTATCGAGGCTGTTGATCCGCGCATCGTACAGACGGTCATTCAGCAGCGTACCGGATCGTTGCGACTGGGAATCCCTCGCGGATTCTCGGCGGTCCTGCTCGATTCGACGAGCGCGCAGGTGCCGGCCGGTCGCATCATCACCTGGAGCACGAGTACGCCGACGGTGATCAGTATTACGCAGGCTGGGATCGTGACCGGGCTGACGCTCGGGACGGCACGGGTGATCGCGCGGGCCGAAGCTGTGGCCGACACGGTCACGCTGTCCGTGACAAATATCCCGGTCGGCACGGTCGTGGTGGCCCCGCTGCAGATTTCGCTGCTCGAGGGACAAACGCGCCAACTCAGTGTTGTGGTGACCGATTCTACCGGGCGCGAGATCACTGACCGTCCGGTCGAGTGGATTTCGAACGACCCGTCGAAGGCAACCGTGAGCGCGACGGGACTGGTTTCCGCGATAGCTGCTGGCAACGTGGCCATCGCCGCCACCGCCGAAGGTCGGGGGGCCCAGACGGCGGTGATCATCCAGCAGACCCCGGTCGACACGATCGTCGCGAACCTCACGAATTCGGCGTTCACGGTCACCCGTGGCGTGACGAGCGCGTTCGCCATCACCTTGCAGGACGGTCGCGGAAATACCCTGCGCAACCGCAACGTCGTGGTGAGCAGCGATACGCCGGGCGTTTCACAGGGTGCTGCGAACGCGCAGTCCACCCTCGTGAGCGTGAGTGGGATCACGCTGGGCGAAACCACGCTCACGTTGCAGGTGGTGAACGCCAACAATCAGAACGAAGGTAAAGCGACGCGGGTAAAGGTCACCGTCATCGCGCCGGTTGCATCGGCGGTGCGCGCTCCGTAGCGCGCCCCCTGACGCGGCCACCAGCCCGCGGTCTAGCTTTCTCGGCGGGGCGCTTCGTGCTGAAGCGCCCCGCCGTTCGTTTCTGTTTCCGGAGTGTCGGTTCATGAGCGCGTCCCCGTCGTCGGCGAGCACAGCCAAGCCGTCGTTTCTGCGTGATCTCTTTCAGGGGGAAATCACCGAAGCGCTGCTCTTTCCGTATCCCGCCACGCTCGACGTGCGGCGCCCCGAGGAAGCCGCCACGGTGCATCGGCTCATCGCCGCGCTCAACGAGATGGTAGCGTCGGGGCTGATCGATCCGCGGCAGATGGATGAGAACGAGACGCTCGGCGAACCCGTCATCAAGGCGTTCGCCGACGCCGGCCTGCTCGGACTGACCACCCCGAAGGAGTACGGCGGCCTCGGACTCTCGGCCAGCGCCTACGCTCGAGTATTCGGCGCCGTAGCCTCGATCGATGCGTCGCTCGGTGTGCTCGTCGGCGTGCACTGCGGACTCGGCGGCAAGGCGCTGGTGCTCTTCGGTAACGACGTACAGAAGGCGCGCTATCTGCCAGCGCTGGCTCGCGGAGACATGCTTGCCGCGTACGCGCTCACCGAGCCGGAAACAGGATCGGATGCGCAGCACATCGTCACGACGGCACGCCGCAGTGACGACGACACCGGCTGGGTGCTGAATGGCCGCAAGCACTGGATCGGCAACGGGCAGCGCGCCGGCATGATCGCGACTTTTGCGCAGACGCCGATCGTACGCAACGGCGAGACGATCATGCGTCCCACCGCGTTCATCGTGCGCCCCGACATGCCGGGGTTTCGCATCGACGGCACGATTCAGAAGCTCGGGATCCGCGCATCCACGCAAGCGGAGCTGGTGTTCGACGAGCTGTTCGTGCCCGACGATCACGTGCTCGGTGAGGTGGGCAAGGGCTTCCGGGTGGCCGTGCACGCACTCAACGCCGGCCGTCTCTCGCTGGCGGCGGGCTGCGCGTCGGGATGTAAGCGGTTGCTCGCCGAGTTCACGCGGTACGCCGAAGCGCGCACGCAGTTCGGCGGACCGCTCGCGTCCTTCGAGATCACGCAGCGCAAGATGGCCACCATCGCGGCCGACACATATGCCGTGGATGCGATGGTGGGCGCGTTGTCGGCCGCGCTCGACGAAGACAGCGTCGATGCGTCACTCGAAGCCGCGTGCGCGAAGGTATTCGCCAGCGAACTCGTGTGGCGCACCGCCGACGAACTCGTGCAACTCGCCGGTGGCCGTGGCTTCGTGAAGCCCTGGCCGTACGAGCGCTATCTGCGTGACGCGCGCATCAATCGAATTTTTGAAGGCGCCAACGAGGTGCTGCGGCTGTTCATCGGGCTCAATGGCATTCAAGGACCGGCCGAGTCGCTGAAAGAGCTGGCGGGCGCGTTGAAGAATCCGATTCAGAACTGGGTGCTGGTGTCGAGCTACGCCGCGGAACGCGTGGCGTCAGCGCTTGGCAAGAAGGATCGTTTCGACATCACGTTCCACCCGTCGTTGCGCACGCACGCCGTGTTCGTAGAGAAACATGTCGCCGCGCTGGCCGCCGCGACGCAGCGCATGGTCGTCACGCACCGGCAGGAGATTCTGCACCGTCAGCTGGTGGTGGAGCGCCTCGCCAACATGGCTATCGAACTGTATGCGCGGACCACGACAATCGCCCGCACGCAGCGCCTGATCGACGAACACGGCGCCGAGGCGTGTGCGCGCGAGATCGCGCTGACCGATCTGTTTTGCATCGAGTCGGGCCGTCGCTTCCGCGCCATTCGCTTGGAGCTCGACGGCGACGCTGGGGAGTCGATCGACGATCGGCGTCGTGATATCGCCGCGCGCATTCGCAGCGAACACGGCTATGGATCGAGCGACGCGCTGATGGATGTGGCCGTGCCCCCTCTGCCGGCGTGGAGTCTCACCAGAGCCGAACAGGAACGTGCCGTTACGCGTCGTTCTTCAGCAGACCCAGCTTGAGGGCGAATTTCACGTAGTCGGGGCGATGCGAAAGGCCGAGCTTCTCGCCGATGCGCTGCTTGTACGTGTCGACGGTTTTCGGCGAGATGGTGAGCTGCTCGCCGATCTCAGGCGCGGTAAAGCCCTCGGCGACCATCTTGAGCACGGCCTGCTCACGGTCGGTGAGCTTCTCGAAGCGGGCACGCTCCTCGGCGTTGCCGTCGCGTCGGGCCAACCCGCGGGCGAGCGCACGAGCGGCGGTGGGCTGCACATAGACGTCGCCGGCCGCAACGGTGCGCACCGCATCGACCAGTTCGCGATCGGCCACCGACTTGAGCAGGTACCCGCCCGCGCCGGCTTCGAGTAACGCGACGAGATGTTCGTCTTCGGTGTGCATGGTGAGTACAAGCACGCGTCGCGAGATCGGCTCACCCAGCGTCGGGGTACGCAGCGCGTTCGCCTTCTGCAACTCGCGCGTGGCGGTGAGCCCATCCATGTCGGGCATGGAGAGATCCATCACGATCACGTGCGGATCGAGGCGTTCGGCGAGGACGAGCGCGTCTTTGCCAGTGCCGCCTTCGCCAACGACCGTAATGTCCTTCGCGGTCGACAGCACGGCTTTGAGTCCAGCGCGAACAATCTGGTGGTCATCCACCAGCACGACGCGAATCAGGTCAGGGCGCATCGGTAAATCTGGGACGTACCGGGCAACAATGCGAGAGCGACTCGCCGCCTACGAGATGCCGTGCGCGGGCAGAATCGTGCCCACGCAGCGCCCGAAGCCGATGCGCGCGGCGCCCTCACGCTCGGCGAAGGCGGTGATCTCCAGTTCGTCGCCGTCGTCGAGGAAGCGGCGCGTCTCTCCATTGGGAAGCATGAGCGGCTCCGCGCCGCGCCACGTGAGCTCCAGCAGACAGCCGCGGCTCTCTTTGGCAGATCCGGAGATCGTCCCGCTGCCCAGCAGGTCGCCGGGGCGGAGGTTGCAGCCACTGCTGGCGTGATGCACCAACAGCTGGGCCATCGACCAGTACAGATCAGTGGCCTGCCCCTGCGTGAGCCGGACCGCCGCCTCACCGGCCTCGCGCATCTGCGCCGTTCGCAGCCACGTTTCCACCGTGATGCCGAAACCGCCATGCGCCCGGTCGTCATCGCTGGTGAGATACGGCAGCGGTTGCGGATCGCCCTCAGCCCGCGGCGCCAACGGCATGCGGAACGGCTCCAGCGCCTCGAGGGTGACCACCCACGGGCTGATCGTGCTCGCGAAATTCTTGGCGAGGAACGGCCCCAGCGGCTGGTACTCCCACGCCTGGATGTCGCGAGCCGACCAATCATTCAGCAGACACAGACCGAACAGGTGCTCGTTGGCCTGCTCGATCGCGATCGATTGGCCGAGTACGTTCCCTGTGCTCACGAACGCCGCGAGCTCGAGCTCGTAGTCCAGCAGTCGCGAGGGGCCGAACGACGGGACCTCGTCGTTCGGACCTTTACGCTGTCCCATGGGGCGGCGCACGGGCGTGCCGGACACGACAATGCTGGACGCGCGGCCATGATAGCCGATCGGCACCCACTTGTAGTTGGGCAGCAGCGGCTGGTCGGGGCGAAACATCGACCCGACGTTGGTGGCGTGATGCACCGACGCATAAAAGTCGGTGTAATCGCCGATCTGCGCCGGCAGAAACAGCTCAGCGTCGGTTTGCAGCACCAGCGCATGCTCGGCGATCTGCTTGCGATGCACGGGCGCCGTATCGGCGAGAAGCGCCGAGAGCGCGTTGCGGAGCGCCCTCCGAGCGGGTGCGCCGCGCGACATCAGCTCGTTGAGGGTCGGCATGGCGCAGGCCGTCGCCGCTTGGCGCGCCTCGCTGTCGTCGTCGAAGAGTCCGGCGGCGAGACAGGCGGCCACATCCAGGATGGCAGCGCCGATGGCCACGCCGACGCGCGGCGCCTCACGGGTACCCGCCCGACGGAAAATGCCGAAGGGCAAATTCTGAATCGGGAAATCCGCGCCGCGCAGGTTGGCGGTCTGTACCCACGAGCGAAGCGCGGGGTCGTTGGTTGGATCGATCGACATGCGGTGATTCTAGCGCGTCGGCCTGCGCGGCGCTGCCGGCAGATCCCTCGCGGATTCGTGGCAGATCAGAGCCAGCCCAGCGCGCGCGATTCGTCCACCGGCTCGGTAAATGAGCAGGACCCGAAGCTCACCAACCCATGCCCTCGCATGTACTGCAGCGCGTCGCGGGTGAAGGTGAGCGTGCGTTCGGGGCCGTGCCATGCCACGTGCAGATCGCTGAACTCGATGCGTCCGGCGTCAGCTTCTTCGAGCAGGGCGATGGCCTCTGCCTCGCTACCGCCGGTGTCGAGGTGCGCGACCGCGAGTGCCACATTGAGGAAGCCGTACATGCGGCCGGTGGCCGCATCGGGCTCATAGGTGAGTCGATAGGAGCCACGCAGCGGGTGATGCAGGCCGGCCGTGGCCTTCGCTGTGACACCGTGGGCGATGCACGCGGTGAAGAAGCGCACGGCCGCCTCGGGCGATGGCATCATGTCGGCGGTCGTGCCGCCCATGCGCACCTTCGCGTGACGTCCGACACGGGCAATGGCGGCGATGGCGGCGTCGATGTCGCCCTCGAGCGATATCTCGATGAACGTGTGCAGGTCGCGGGGCATCGCCTCGGCGATGCGTTCGATGTCACCGACCGACGCGGCCTTGATCTCATACGAGTCGACTTTGGCACCACATTCTTCGAAGCAGACGCGGTGCCGCTCGTTGAACGCGGCGATCTCTGCGAGATCACTGGCGAGATCGGGGCTGGCGGTCGCGGAGAGGCGCCACGGGATCGCCCCCGCATCACGCGGCAGCAGCGGATCCGCCTTTTCGGAGAAGAGCGCGAGCGACTGCGCCGGACAGATGAATTTGCCGAGTATCCAGCCGGAGCCAGCGGCGCGGTAGTGCGCGTAGTTGCGCACCGCGTTGGGCATGGCGAGCGCCGCCGGCGCAAAGAGTCCGGCGTAATCGACCAGACCCTCCAGTAGAATGCGGGAAGCGGGCTCAGTGAGCGGGGGGAGGCGAACAGGCATGGGGGAGCCCTTCAGGAGAGACCTTACAACCCGTCGAAATCGAGACCGAGATCGAGCGCCGGGGCGGAATGCGTGAGCGCGCCGACGGAGATGCGATCCACTCCTGTGTCCGCGATGCGACGCACGCTGTCGAGCGTGACGCCACCCGACGCTTCCGTGATCACGCGACCGCGGCAGCGCGCCACGGCGTCGCGCAACTGCTCGAGCGACATGTTGTCGAGCAACAGCCAATCGGCGCCGGCGGCGACGGCCGCATCGACCTGCTCCAATGTGTCACACTCGACTTCGATCGCCGTGCCACTCACGGCGAGCCCGCGGGCGCGCGACACGGCCATCGCGATATCGCCGCCGATCGCGGCGAGATGATTGTCCTTGATCAGCACGCCGCTGCGCAGATCCATGCGGTGATTGGTACCACCGCCGGTGCGCACCGCGTATTTCTCGAGTGCCCTTAAGCCGGGCGTCGTCTTGCGCGTGTCGAGGATCTGCGCCGACGTGCCCGCCACCGCATCAACGAAGCGAGACGTCAGCGTGGCGATGCCGGAGAGATGCTGCAGATAGTTGAGCGCGGTGCGTTCGGCCGACAGCATGCCGCGGGCATGTCCACTGATGTGCATCACGACATCGCCGGCCTTCACGCGGGTGCCGTCGGAGGCTTCCACGCGAATCGAGACCGCGCTGTCGAGCTGACGGAACGCCTCGACCGCGAGCGGGACACCAGCGATCACGCCGTCGCCGCGCGCCGTGATCACACTGCGCACATGACGCGTGCTGACGACCGTTGCCACGGTGGACACGTCGTTGAACGCCTGATCTTCCTGCAAGGCCACCCGAACCTGCGCGGTGACCTCCGCATCGGTGAGCGGAAACGGCAGCGTCGGGACGTCAACGGCCCGCATGCCGAGCGGCGTGATGGTACGGGACGCAATCGCGAACGACCCGCTCGACGGTGTGGGACGCAGGGGTGGGTGGAACGCACTCATTCGCCAGGATCCTCAGGACCAAAGGGACTCACGCCAGAATTGCCGCCGATCGACACCATGCGCTCGATGGAAAGGCGCGCACGCGCCGCGATGTCGTCGGGTACCGTGATTCGATGCTGCAAGTATAGGAGCGCATCGCGCACCTTGGGCAACGTCGTCACCTTCATGTACGCGCACTGCGCGCGATCGTTCGCCGCAATGAAGTGCTTGGTGGGATTGGCACGACGCAGCCGGTGCAAAATGCCGATTTCGGTGGCCACGATGAACGTATCCTGGTCGGTCTGACTCGGGCGTTTGATCATGCCCTCGGTCGAGAGAATGTGCACGTTGTCGGCGTCGATGGCGCCGGCGCTGATGGCTTCCACCACCGGCGTCGCGCAGCCGCACTCCGGATGGATGAGGAACTCGGCACCGGGATGCTGCGCCCGCATGTTCGAGATATGCTCGGGGTCGATGCCGGCGTGCACGTGACACTCGCCGAGCCAGACATGGATATTCTCGCGCCGCGACTCGCGCCGGACGTGCGCGCCAAGGAACATGTCGGGGAGAAAGAGTATCTCCTTGTCGGCCGGAATCGCGTTGACGACGTCGACCGCATTGCCCGACGTGCAACAGTAGTCGCTCTCGGCCTTCACTTCCGCCGAGGTATTCACGTACGCCACGACCACCGCGCCCGGATGCTGCGCTTTCCAGGCACGCAACTGTTCCGCGTCGATGGTGCTGGCCAGCGAGCAACCGGCGGCGAGATCGGGGAGCAGCACCGTTTTCTGCGGCGAGAGGATCGCCGCCGTTTCGGCCATGAAGTGCACGCCGCAGAAGACGATCACGTCGGCCTCCGTGCTCGCGGCTTCGCGCGACAATCCCAGCGAGTCCCCCACGAAATCGGCTACGTCCTGAATTTCCGGACGCTCGTAATTGTGTGCGAGAATGACCGCGTTCCGTGCCTTGGCGAGGGCGCGGATTTCTTCGGCAAGAGCGGGATCGTAGTGCGCTTCTAAAATGGTCATTCTATAACTGCGAAGTAGGGGTCGGGGTTACCACGTGATATGCTTGCCCTGCCACTTCCGGCGGGTCTTTGGAAAATCGCTCCGGAAGTGCCCTCCACGCGACTCCTTGCGCAACAGGGACGCTTCCGTGACGAGGGTGGCGGTGGTATGCAGGTTCCGCTCCTCGGTGGCGCCCGGTGGCAGGCGCTCGCCAATGCGCTGCAGCGCGGCGAGGCAGCGGCGCAGCCCGGGGGCGGTGCGGGCGATCGACGCGTGCGTCCACATGAGTTCGCGGATCTCGTCGGCCGCCACCTGGGCGGCGCCGCGATCGTCGAGCAACGGCACGTCCCACTCCGTGGGCTCGGGCACGGGCAGATCCTGCGGTGTCTCCACCATGTCGCGGGCCACGCGCTCGGCGAACACCAGCCCTTCCAGCAGTGAGTTGGAGGCGAGCCGGTTGGCGCCATGCACGCCCGTACGGGCCACTTCACCCACAGCGTACAGCCGCGCAATGCTGGACCGACCGGCAAGGTCGGTCATGACCCCGCCCATCATATAGTGAGCCGCCGGCGTGACCGGGATCGGCTCGTGCACCGGATCGATGCCGCGGGCGCGGCAGATCGCGAAAATGCCGGGGAAGCGCGTCGCGAACTCGGCGCCGAGTTTGGTGGCGTCGAGGAACACCGTGCCGAACTGCTGCTGCTCACGGAAGATTTCGCGGGCGACGACATCGCGGGGGGCGAGTTCGGCCAACCGGTGGCGCTTGGGCATAAAGCGCTGCCCACGGCCATTCAGCAGGATGGCGCCCTCGCCGCGCACGGCTTCGGAAATCAGGGCGAGCGGATTTTCCGGCGTATCGAGCGCGGTCGGGTGGAACTGGACGAATTCCATGTCGGCCAGCCGGGCACCGGCCCGATGGGCGATGGCAAATCCGTCGCCGGTAGCCACCTGCGGATTGGTGGTGTATCGGTAAATCTGACCGCAACCGCCGGTGGCAAGCACGGTGGCGTCGGCCACGATTTCCACGGCGCGACCGGCGATGCTGGCCCGAACGCCCGCACACTGGACCCCGTCCTCGTCCTCGAGCAGCAGCAGATCGAGCACTCGCGCCATCTCGACCACCTGAATGTTGGGCGACTCGCGCACCTTGCCCACGAGGGTCCGGGCGACCTCGGCCCCAGTCTGGTCGCCGTGGGCGTGGACGATCCGGTGCCGTGAGTGCGCGGCCTCCTTCCCGAGCTTAAAATCGCCATCGGGATCGAGATCGAATCGGGCCCCTGCGGCTTGGAGTTCGCGCACACGGGCCGGTCCTTCCTCCACCAAGACCTGCACCGCCGCGGCATCGCACAGCGCTGCGCCGGCGGCGAGCGTATCCTGTCGGTGCAGGTGGGGCGAGTCCCCAGCGCCCAAGGCAGCCGCGATGCCCCCCTGGGCGTAGGCGGTCGCGGAATCGAAGAGGGTGCGCTTGGTCAGGACCGTCACCGGTCCATGGGCCGAGGCGCGCCAGGCGGCATGGAGGCCTGCG
>Ga0114970_10002028_pt1 | contig 15192 bp, 12 predicted proteins | sample M_140205_XF_Meta_FD_87030 | JGI IMG/M metagenome (GOLD analysis project Ga0114970, IMG submission 87030) | Freshwater microbial communities from Lake Montjoie, Canada to study carbon cycling - M_140205_XF_MetaG | ecosystem: Environmental > Aquatic > Freshwater > Lake | place: Lake Montjoie... | reverse complement strand
GGCCAGCCACCTCAAGGTCAGCCGCCCGAGCAATGGCATCATGAAAGACCACCTGAGCCTCCACCGGCGTTGATGCGGGTGCTTGATGCGGATCGCGATGGAATCATTTCTGCCGCCGAGATCACTGGGGCGACCGCCGCGCTGAAGACATTGGACAAAAACAAAGATGGAAAGCTGATGCCCAACGAGTTTGGCATTCCCAAGCCTAACAATCCGCCACCCGGAGAGAGGCAACCCCTTCCGCCTAATCCGCTCGAGTCGCCTGCAAGAAAGGACAAGGAGGTGAAAGACTATCGATCTCACCACAACCGAGAGGGGACCGACGGAGCCAAAAAGCTTTCAGCTGCGACGAATGTCCAGCCAAAGCCCGAAGGCGGGCCTCGCCCTGACGACCAGGAGCCCGATCGCGAACCTCGCCGTCCCATCCCGTCCGCACTCATTCTGGCCCTTGATGTCGACCGAAACAATGTCCTCTCCGAGGATGAAATTGCCAATGTGTCCCAAGCGCTCCTTACCCTAGATACCAATGGCGACGGGCAGCTCGGCCCTTCTGAATATCTGGGCAAGCCTCCTGGCAAGCCTCCCGGCGATCATCCCCCTGGCGACGCTAATCAAGGGAACGGCCAGCAGGCCCCACGACCCAAACAGGAACCATAAGTTTTTCAGTCTTATTTCATCTCACCCGCAATGGCCTCGCGCCATTGCGGGTTTTTTTTGAAGATCCCCTTGCTGTTCGCCTGCCGATTTCTTCAAGTGCCTCCCATGTCGCCCACTTGGCACCGTTTATTTCCCGCCACGGATTTTCGCATGCCGATCGGTCTGCGTCCTGGAAGTGCCACGGAGTTTTGGAGCCGTTGGGACCCGTCGGGGGCGGTTCTGGCGGAGCGCCGTCGTTGGTTGATGACTCACCCAGAACACTTTGGCGCTTGCCTGCCGGACGGCGAACTAGGTCAGCGGGAGGCACTAGAATACATTCAGGCATCCGCAGGAGCCGAGGACAGTGAGTCTGATTGGGTCTTGCTTTCGGGCGATCGCGACCGCGAGCCGAGGGTGCTCGCTGGGCAAGTGGTTTTTCCTTCTCAGTGGTCGTTACCTGAAAAGCTCGGCCTGCCGATCAGTGCGGTTCACGCCCCCGTACCTGGTTTGCAAAAAGCCATCGGTCCGAGCATCGACACCATTCTGGCCCGTCTTCAAGTGGGGAGTGGTTGGATCCGTGAAAATTGGGGGTTCAGCGCCAGCGCAGAGTTGAATTATCATCCAGCACGGAATCTTCCTCAATTAACCGCTGGGGCTGGTTTGGAGACGACTTGGATTCGCCTTGAGACCCAGTTTCTCACCCGACTTCCCCAGACTCAGGGAATACTTTTTGGGATTCGGGTCCACCCCTATCGGCTGGACGAGGTCGCCGCCCTCCCTGCGATTGGGGCGCGGATTGCCCACGCATTGCGAACGATGCCGGAGGCCATGGTGGCGTACAAGGGGCTGAGTGCGGTCCGTCCCACTTTGATCAAGCTCCTCTGCCAACTGCCTGAGCAGGCGGCAGCGGAGTAGTCGCGCGCCCAAGAGTGACTAGGCGAAGATTTTCGCCCACTCTTCAGATTTGAAACCTACGGTGCCGCAATTATTTCCAAGGACGAATGGCCGTCGGATCAGATTGCCGTTGGAGGCAAGAAGGGTAAGGATTTCGTCTAGAGGGAGTTGGGGCAGAACGGACTTTAGATTGAGTTCGCGGTAGTCTAAGCCGCTCCGATTGAAGAGCCGAATCCAGTCCCCATTGAAGTGAGCGAGCATCTCGCGCAGTTCGGCGATCCCTGGCGGGGTCTCACGAATCTCGGCGCGTTCGAAGGCAATCATGCGCTCAGTCAGAAAGGCTTCCGCCTTTCGGCAGGTCCCACATTTCCGATAGGTCCAGAGGCGGAGACTCATCGGAGAAGGCCGAGATTTCGCACCACTTCCACGGTGGAGTGCGCCTTATTCAGAGTATAAAAGTGGAGGCCGGGAACCCCGAACTTCAGCAAGGCTTCTGACTGACGGGTGGTGTATTCGATCCCGTATTCTACTGCGGCGGAATCATTTTCGCCGATTTCTTCTAGGCGATTGAGGAGCCCTGAGGGCAAACGCGCCCCGCACATCTCGGTAAACTTTTTAGTCTGTTTGCCCGAAAGAATCGGGAGCAATCCTGGGATGATTGTCACCGGCCTCCCGAGTTTTTTGAGCAAATAATCGTGGAATCGATAGAAGTCTTCGTTGTCAAAAAAGAGCTGAGTGATGACGAAGTCGGCGCCGGCATCGATTTTTGAGGCGAGAAAATCCCAGTCGGTGATTGGTCCCGCGGCTTGGGCAATATGGCCTTCGGGAAAGCCTGCCGTGCCGATGGTAAATCCGCCGAGTCGGCGAATAAATGCCACGAGTTCGCTTGAATATTGGAAGCCGCCCGCGGTGGCAATCCATTGGCCACCCCCGTTTGGCGGGTCGCCACGCAAGGCCAGAATATTGCTGATTCCCCGTGTGCGCGCCTCCGCGAGGACTTCTCCCAACTGTTCCTCGGTGGAATTCACGCAGGTTAAATGCATCATCGTGGTCAGCTGATGATCTCGTTGAATTTGCTCGACCATCCCGATGGTTTTTTCGCGTGTTCCCCCGCCAGCTCCATAGGTCACTGAGCAGTAGTCGGGTTGAATGGTGAGGAGTTCAGGGAGAGTTTTCCCCATAAGAATCGTTTCTCCTTCCTCAGTTTTCGGTGGAAAAAATTCGAAGGAAATGGCTGGTCGACCTTCGGCTTGGCAGCGCTGGTGAATCTCAGAAATCGATTGCATAATAATCAGACTGCACAGACAGCACAAAGCGAGCAAGCTAGCCGATAAGAAAAAACTTTCTGAAGGTGAAGCCCATCTTTCTAAGTCATTTCCATGAAGATGAACGGGGGGTATTCTTTCTGAGTTGTTGATTCTTCACGGGGTCAGAATCCATCGACGTGGCGCGCTTCAAACGGTTTCTACAGGACATTTGGGGAGCGCTTTGAGAAATGTGCCCCCGTATCCTTTGGTTAAGACGCGTGGATCGAGGATCACCACGATCCCTTTATCCTGCTGGGTGCGAATCAACCGACCGACCCCTTGGCGCAATTTCAGAATCGCTTCGGGCACGGAATATTCCGAAAAGGGGTTGCCTCCCTCGGCTTGAATCCGTTCCAGCCGAGCCTCGATCAAGGGGTGATCGGGGACGGCAAACGGCAATCGGGTGATGATCACATTGGAAAGCGCGTCCCCGGGGACATCGATTCCACTCCAGAAACTCTCCGTTCCGAAGAGCACGTGGCGTTGATTCTTTTTAAACTCTGCGAGTAGTTGATGCCGGGGCAATCCCCCGCCTTGAACGAGGAGTTTATAGTCTAGTTCGTCGAGGCGTTCCCCGAGAAGCGACGCCACCGCGCTGAGCGTTTTATAGCTCGTAAAGAGGACCAACGCCCGTCCCTGGGTCTTCTCGACAAAGTATTCAATGCGTTCTGCCAGAGCGGCATCATAGCCAGCATCCCTCGGGTCGGGCATCTTCCTTGTAATGTAGATGCGCATTTGGCGCTCGTAATCAAAAGGGCTCCCGATTTGGAGTGCGGGCACTTCTTCCGCTCCCACTCGGGTTTGAAAGTAATTGAGTCCCTCACCCAATCCTTGGGCGGATCCATTGGCGACGCTCAAAGTTGCGCTGGTCATCACGCAAGAGTGTCCCTCGCGAAAAAGCAGCTCTCGCAAATGAGCGGCGACATCCACAGGCGCGGCGTGGAGGGTGTGAAATTGTTGGGCCTTTCCCGATCGCTCCACCCAATACACATGGTCCTCGGCGTCTTGCTTTAAAAAGGTCGCAATCCCTGAGCGCGCGTCCCGCAACTTCCTCCCCATATCTTGGAGCTCCGCCTTCGCTACTTCGTCTTCCACTCCCTTAAGTGTTTGGACCACAAGCGTCTGCAACTTCGCTAATTCGGCAGTCAGGGAGTCGTCAATAAAGTCGGGCTCCCGAACGCGAAACTCTCGCCCTTTTTTAAACTCCGCTCGGGTGGCGACTTTCTCAAAGAATTTCTCCACCTCCGCGAGGATACTGACCGTCTCGCGGACTCCGTCGGGGTTGCGGTGGATTTGAAAGAGGCCTTTCTTGGTCTCTGGGTTGTAGAGTCGGCGCAGGGCGTAGCGGAGTCCGTATTGCGAAACGCCCAGCCCGATCATTTTCGACGCCACGCCTTCCACGGTGTGGGCTTCGTCAAAGATGACGAAGTCATTGGCAAACAGGTAACCCGATCCTTCCTCCTGTTCGGCTAAGCCTCCGAGATTGAGAAAAAAGAGGGTGTGATTCATCACCACCACGTCCGCGGAAATGAGGCGCTTTCTCGATGCTTGATAAAAGCACCGAGGATTTGTCCCGCATGATTTGCCCGTACAAATATGTTGCTCGCTACAAACTTGGGTCCAGACGCTGGAGTCTGGCTCGATGGTGAAGTCGGCGAGCGTCCCGTCCTTCGTCGTCTGTGCCCACTCCCAAATGCGATCCAGCTCTACGCGCTCGGGTGAGGTAAATAGCTCGCCCGCTTGATTCCGTGCCCGTTCGAGGCGGAGGGGGCAAAGAAAGTTCTGGCGGCCTTTCCAAAGCATCACCTCAAACTCCACGGGTAAAACCTTCTTTAAAATTGGGAGGTCTTTATCGACTAGCTGCTCTTGAAGATTGATCGTGTAGGTGGAGATGACGGCTTTTTTCTTTTGTTCCAAGGCCCAAAGAACTGCGGGCACCAAGTAGGCCAGTGACTTCCCGACTCCCGTCCCAGCTTCTACTACGAGGTGCTGATCTTCGCTCAGTGCTCGGGCCACCGCTGTCGCCATCTCCTGTTGCTCTGGTCGATATTCAAAATTCTTGGCCTGGGCGAGCAACCCCGTTTCGGAGAAAATCTCCCGCACTCTTTCGGGAAAGGAGGTGCCGGCATTGTCTGAAATCGAAATCATGGGGTGCTGATCATCCTCTGCCTCAGACCAGATCGCCAAGCCCATTTCCACGCTTTCGCTTGGCAAATCCGTTCGCCCCTCGTTTCATCCACTCTCCGCCCGCATGAAGCTTCTCGACCGCTACATCCTTCGCAACTTTTTTGAGCCATTCCTCATCTGTCTCGGTGCCTTCATCGCCATCTGGTTGATCATTGATTTCAGTGACAACAACAACGACTTCATCCAAGCGCACGCCACTTGGGGGCAGATTGGGAATTTCTATCTCACCCAGCTTCCAGCCACGGTCCTCCTTTCTCTTCCTATCGGACTCCTCCTCGCGCTCCTTTTCTCCCTTAGTTCGATGTCCCGGCGGAACGAGATTATCTCGATGTTGACCGCGGGAAGAAGCCTGAGTCGGGTGCTCCTCCCACTGTTTGTCGTTGGAATGCTCACCAGCGGGCTCTGTCTCTGGCTGAACTGGGCACAGGCTCCGCACGCCGAAGGCATCCGCAAGAATGCCATCAAACTCCTCAAGCGAGGCCGCAAAGCTGGGGAAGCGGAGGCCTTGATGGGCCATGTTTTTCGCAATCGCCAAGACAACCGGACTTGGTTTGTCCGCAAACTGCGCCCCGGTTCCAATGAGCTCGACACCGTTCATATCACCCAGCAAACGGACCAAGGCGAGATCACTCGAAAGTATTACGCGAAGCGTGCCGTTTACGAGCCGCTGGCGAAAACTTGGATTCTCAAGCAGGGGATGATCGCGGAATTTGATCTCCACGGCGATATCACCACTACGGATTATTTTCCCACCGCCACCCGGACGCTCGCCGATTGGAGTGAAACCCCATGGCGGATCGCCAGTTCACAGCTCGATGCCGGCGGGCTTTCCGTGCCCGAGCTCCATAGTTATCTCGAAAATAATGCCGACTTTCCTCGGCAAGCGCTTGCCCCTTATCTCGCCAACCTCTCCGACCGCTACGCCTGGCCTCTCGGATGCCTCGTGGTGGTCCTGATTGCAGCCCCATTGGGAATCGTTTTCAATCGTCGGGGAATGCTCGGAAGTCTCTTCTCCGCGCTCCTCCTCTTCGTCCTCCTGCTTCTTTCCCGCTACCTGTTTCTCGCCTTTGGAAAGGGCGACCGCATCTCCCCCACGCTCTCCCCTTGGATTCCCGATCTGGTCGGCGCGGCGATCGGGTTTGTCCTCCTCTGGTTCCGCTCGAAAAATCGGGATCTCACCGACTTCGCCCGTTCGAAAAATATTCAGCCAACGAGCATTTCAACCCCATCCCGATGAGCCTCACTCCCGAATGGTCTATTCAAAGTCGTGCCCATGTTTGCGCCATCAGTGGCAGTCCTTTTCAAGACGGCGACTTCTTTTACACCCTGCTCTTTTTCACGAAGGACGGCTATCATCGGGAAGATTTGAGTGAGGCGGCTTACCTCGCCCGGTCCGAAGGTCCGACGCCATTTTCTCTTTGGCGTTCGAAGTTCGAAACTCCGCCTTCAGCTCCTCCAGAGCCGCTGGCTAAGCAGACCGCCGAACATCTTCTTCGGAGTTACATCAGCGAAGATTCCCCCTCGAAAATCAATGTTTGTTATCTCCTCGCGGTGATGCTCGAGCGAAAGCGTCAGCTCAAAGAAATCGAAACTAAACTCGCTCCCGACGGCCAAATCACCCGCGTCTATCTGCACACCAAAACAGGGGAAGTCTTTGTCATCCCTGATCCCCAGCTCCGCCTCGATCAGATCGCCCAAGTCCAACAGGAAGTCGCTGGCTTGCTTAGCCCCGCCGATTCTCCGCCGCTGCCCCAGTTGCCGAACCCTTCAACCACTCCACCCTCCGCGTAAAGCCTTGGCAAAAGCTTTACCCAATTGCTCTGCGCTTATAGCTTCTACTCCTCATGCGTTTTCAGACTCTCTACGAAGGTCGGCTGATCTTTGCCGCCATTCTCATCCTCGCGGCTATCGGCCAAGTGACCCATCAAACTTGGCTCCTCATCCTTTCCGCCCTCCTCTTCCTCTTCTGTATGAACTTCTTTCGCGATCCCCAACGCGATGTTCCCGAGGGCGATGAGCTCGTGGTTGCCGCCGCCGACGGGGTGATCGATAATATCGAAATCCTTGAGGAAACGGAATTCCTGAACGCCAAATGTCAGCGAGTGAGCATCTTTCTTTCGGTCTTTGATGTGCACGTGAATAAGTCTCCGATCGCGGGCAAAGTGACCTACTTAAAACATCACCCAGGGCTCTACCTCGACGCCCGTAACCCCGAATGCTCCAAGAAAAATGAGGCGCTGACTTGGGCGATCGAAGGAAGTAAAGCCACACTGGTCGTCCGTCAAATCACCGGTGCTATCGCCCGGAGGATCGTTCCTTGGTCTCAAGTCGGTGATGTCATCCCCAAAGGCTTCCGCTTCGGAATGATTCGCTTCGGGTCGCGCACGGAAATCTACCTTCCCCTTGACGCCAAGCTCGAAGTCAAACTCGGAGATCGCGTCCTCGGGGCGCAGACGATTATCGCTCGCCTTTCCTAATTCTCTATGAGCGATCCAGGCAACCCGAAGATCTATCTCCTTCCCAACTTGATGACTGCGGGGAATCTCTTTTGTGGGTTCGCCGCCACGATCAAAATCCTCGAAGGGGCTCTCGTCCAAGCTGGTGCGACTGCTGCCACCGCCCAAGCCGCCGAGCTTCTGGCCTCACAAAAGTTTCATACCGCCATCTGGTGCATCCTTGCCTCATGCGTCTTCGATGCCCTCGATGGTCGACTCGCTCGCCTTGGTGGTCACGAAAGCCCTTTCGGCCGTGAATTTGATTCCCTCGCCGATATCGTTTCGTTCGGCGTCGCTCCCGCCTTAATGGTTTATCGGATTGTCCTTCATGAGTTTGACCAAACGGGTTGGCTGATCGCCGCCTTGTACCTCGTCTGTGGCGCCCTTCGCCTCGCCCGGTTTAATTGCCTCGCCGCCGCAGACGCCTCCTCCGCTAACCGCGAATTCAAAGGATTTCCCATCCCTGCCGCCGCTGGGGTGATCGCTTCCGTCACCCTTTGCATGCTTTGGTTCGATGAAAGGAATCGCGATATCGGCCAAGGAAAATGGGTCCTTCCCCCCTTAATGGTGTTTCTTTCTTGGATGATGTTTTCGGGCTTCCGCTACCCTAGTTTTAAAGCCCTCAACTGGCGGACCACCCGATCACTGCCGAAGTTCATCGGGATCTTAATCCTCTTGGTTTTTACGGTGCTCAATTATCAGTGGATGCCCGCGGTGATCTTCATCAGTTATCTCCTCTACGGATTCCTTCGCCCCTTTCTCTCTCGGAAAATGAAAGAGGAGATTGAGGACGAGGTTGAAGATGAAGACGGCAAGGACGATCCGCTCGAAAGCCCTTAGGTTCGTCGCTTTCCGTCCAACCGCGTCACCCCTCAGATCTTCGAATGCGTCCCATCGCAGAGCGCGCCTTTGGCACTGTGCTTGCAGCCGCAAAAGTAAACCGTTCCGTCTTTCTCCGCTTGATAAGCGACGGGGGCGAACCCGCTCCCCTTGTGTTTTCCATCACAAAAAGGTTGGTTGGCACTCTCTCCGCAAGCGCACCAGTAATAGGTTTTGCCAGCTTCTACTTTCACGGGCATCGGAGCTTTTTGGGCGATCTTTGGTTCAGACATGGGAGTAGTTGGGTTGGTGATTTCGTTTAGTTTGGATGAAGACTCTCGTCTCTCGCTTGGTTCGCGTCCACAGGAAATGCCAACCGCCCTCCTTTGTTCACGATGGGGGAAGTTTGCCCGCGGTGCTTTGCGGATGCTTGGAGCAAAAGGGATCGGCCGAGGGGTGGAGCCTCAGCCACGAACCCGCTGGTCTTCTTGGGATGCCGCGCTTCGCGCAGTTACTGGCCGAACTGTTTGCTGCTGACGATGCGGAAGCGATAAGGGCCGAGCGCGAGGCCGGTAGTATCGCCGGTGGCGGGCATGGGAGCGGGGCTTCCTGAGGCATCGACGAGGCTGGCGGAGTTGGCGTCGAGATAGCGTTCGATGAGGAAAGACCCGCGAAATTCTCCACTGGGCTGGGCCTGATTGGCTTTGAGCAGATAGGAAGTGTTGCGGGCATTTTGGGCGAGGGTTTGCACGCGAACATGAACCAGATAACTGTTTGAGCGGGTGGTGAGGCGGGGATAAATGTAGGCGTAGGGTCGTTCTAAACTGTTGTCGCCCGTGAGTTTATGTTTGCTCCAGAAGGTGGCGAGGAGGGTATCAAACTGGGCGACTGAAGTCGTCGGGCTGAACCCCGCGCTGACATGAGGTTTCATGGAGCCGATCAGGGGGACATCGAGCGGGATGAGGGGGATGTCGCAAATCTCTGAGGCGGAGACGAATGGACGGTTTTTGTCCAAGCGGTCGCTGATTTGTTTGATGGTGTTGTCGAGATCGATATTGCGCCGGGTCGCCACTCCGAGGCCGCCACCGGCGCCCGTGCCCATGGTTTTATAATTGCCGATAAAATCGTTGTTGTTGATGTCCTTTTGGCTGGGATTGAGGGCGGTGATTTTCACGGCCTTGAGGACGGCGCGGAGTCCCGTGGTCCGGTTGATGTTGGTGAAAGGGGCGATTTGCTGGTTGAGATTGATTTTGCCTGCGGTGGCGAAGGGTTCACTGATCGCCCAAGGCTCGACAACGGGCATCCAAAAGAGATCGAGGAGCAGGTGGTCGGCGGGACCCCAAAGCGCGCTCCCGGGGTGATTGGCCTCGCCTGGGAGGTAGGATTTTGCGGGGCGGAAAAGCAGGGTCTGCCAAGGCTTGTTGGCCTTCACCCCGGTGGGGAGGGAACCAAACATCACGGGTGAGGGGAGCATGCGGTTTGGGGAGAAAAAAGTGGTCTGTTGGAGCATCCAATCTTGATGAATGTAATTGGATCCGATGTAAGGGGCGAAGGGATCACTCTGGTGGCGGCGGGTTCCTTCGTCTGGCTTGTTGCAGAAGGGGCCGTCGGGAATGATGAAAGGACCGTTGTCCCAGTCGCCAGGTTTGCCGAGGCTGTTGAGGACCCCGTTCACTCCCACGGTGAGATCGGGAATGCCGGTGGCATCATTGTAGCCCGTCATCCCAGCGACGAGGGAGCCATAAGCGGCGCCTTCCCGATAGGCTCCGAAGTGGGGTAATCCTTGGCGCATGCTGTGGGTGGCTTTGGTGGGATTGGACTTGCTACCAGCATTCACGAGAGTCGGATCGTTATAGGCAGTGGGATTAGTGGGCTGGAAATAACTTTCATCCACCTCCTTGCGGGCGGCAATCAGGCGCATGTCTCCTTGGAGGTTATTGCCCGTGGCGACAAGTGAGCGCACGGCGTCCGCGTCCGAAAGGAGGTAGTGTTCCGTGCCGTTTTCCCAACGGGTCCCTACTCGGTTCGCTCCCGTCCCGCCATCCACGATATAGGGACCGCCCTCCGTGCCGGTTTCATCTCGGTTGGAGTTCCAGATATTCTTGTAGGTCGGTACGGGGACGGTAAATGGCGGGAACTTGAACTTGATGGTCTGGGTGACGGGTTCTCCGGTGGTGTTCGTGGGGGTTGGCTGGGCTGGTGTGGTCACGGTCACCGTGACGGTGCCTCCAATGGTCAGGGTGTTCAGGGCATCCTTGGGCAGGACGATTTCGCCTGTGGGAGGTGCGGAATCGGGGCGGCCGTTTCTGAGGTTGCCGCCGCGTCCAAGGATCACGTCCGGGGTATTAGCTGGTGCGGGGGCTAGGTTACAAAGGCTTGCCCAACCGATCGATCCCCCGAAACTCGAAACCCAGGAATCGGGGTCATGAATGTGTCCGATATCGTAAATGGTCGGCTGGGTGGCCCCGAGGAAAGGGTTCTTGTTGTAGGTGCCATTTTTGTCCGACACCGTGATGTTAATGGGATCGAAGGTGAAACGCACCGAGTTGGCCAGAACCGTGTAGCCCGCCATCGGCGAGAAAAACTTCGGCACCAGAGCGATCTGAATTCGGGATTTCGTCGGGTCGGCGGTCCTTTTGGCGGTGGCGATTAGGGAGAGTTCTGAAATGGTCATGATGCGACCGATGCCCCTTGAGCCGTCGGGCATCTCGATGGGGGTGACTTGGCCGCGCGTGGAGTATTGCGCATCTGGGAGGTAGACCAGCGAACTGCTGTTGCCGAAGAATCCCGCGACATTGGGAAAGGCGGTCGACGCCTGGATCTGCGTGTAGGAGGATGCCACCGAGGTATCGGAGTTATCCGCGAGATTGGTGCTCCGGATGTAGTCGTGGATTTCGGCGAGGATTTGATCGCGGTCGCCATTGTTATACTTGGCGGCGAAGGTCTTGGTGGGTCCGCTTCCCGTGTCCCAGCCGGGGATGGGCCGTCCTGTTAAGCCTTTTAAATAAGCGATTAAGGCGAGGTTGCGGGTAGAGAGATCGGCGGTGGCGCTATTGCCATTTTGGCGGGTAAAATAAAACGGCAAGGAAGACGCTCCCGTTTTTGGTCCGACTGTCGAACAGAAGGCGATCAGCTTATCAAAGGCCGTCCGTTTGGTTTCGGAGACTTGCTCTGGCCAGATGGAAATCCGGGGCAAATTAAAGAGGTTCTGCTCGGGGGCTTTGCTGGTGGCGGTGAGAAAAAACTTTGCCATATCGAGCATCTCGCGGGTGGGATCGCGGCCGGTGCTTGAACTGAGTTTCGGCGCCAGCGTCCACGCTTGCCGGGCGGTCGTTCCAAAATTTGGGTTGTATAAAAATTCGTCGATGGAGGCATAGAGGCGGTCGCCGTCGGCGGTCACGGGGTAAGAATCCTCGCTCGAATTTGCTTGTCCGCTCCCGGCTCGAATTGTTCCCGACCTTGACGAGTTATCTTTGGTAATCGTTCCGAAGGTCGGATCGTTTTGGGTATCGTACTCCGCCCCAGTGACGCGTGGGATGAATTTGAAAATTTCCTCGGCCATCAGGGCGCGATCATTTCCAATCTCATTGCGGAGAAGGAGTTGCCTGCCAAAAATCGGGGAAAGGCTGGTGGTGGCGGGATGGCCCGGGTAGCGCTGATATTCCTTTTGTGCCCCAGTTCGTTCAGCGAGATCCCATTCGAAGGTGGTGTCGTTGGACGTTTTATACGCGCTATTTAGAAAGGTCTGGTCGCCGCCGGGCTGGGAATTTGCCACGGGGGTGTCGCCGTGGGTTCCCTCCGACGCCGTATTAATATTCACCTTCGCCGTCTCGTCATCCGTCCAAAACGCTACCCGACCGACCACGATATTTGGTTCACCTTGGGCGGTCTTTTCTTTGCCCGTCGGCACGATGACTAAGACATCGCCCGCCGTCCCGCTGGGCTTTGCCGTGGCTAAAGTGCCGTCCTTGAGCAGATACAGCCAGCGCAAGGGCATGGTCACTCCGCGGGTGGCGTATTCATTGACGACAAAGCCTTCGATGTCGGCGTTGGCGTCTTTCATCAGCGAAAGCTGGCCGTTGGAATTGATGTGGGTTCCATCAAAGACCGGGTAATTCATGAGTTTTTTGGAAGCGTCGAAGGGATCTTTTCGATTGAGATCGGCCATGGGAGCATTCAAATCGGTCCATATTCCTGGCTGACTTTTCCAAGAATTGGCACCGCTGGCCGAGGGCAAATCGGTGGCTTGAGAGGGATCGAAACTGCCGTCTTCGACGAGACTTTCTGCGGAATAAAGCTTATAGCTTTTGACGGGCTTCCCGTTGAGATCGAAGGTGCGGATGAGCCCTGGTTGCGAGATCCACGCTTGGTCGGTTTGGGTGGAGGCTTCACGAATTTGGCCGATGACCAAATTTAAAGCGGAGTCGGCGAGCAAGCGGGCATTGGTTCCTCCCTCGTAAGCCTTTGCGGATCCATACTCGGTGCGAACGGTGAGGAGAAAGGATAAGACTAATCCAGAAAGCAAGACCAGCATCCCCAGAACCAGAATCAAGGCGGCGCCACGTTTCGATCGCCCTTTTTGGGTGCTGGAGGGCGGCGGAGTTGGATGAATCATGGTGAGATTATGGAGATGAGGTTGAGTTTGGCGGATGGGCTGGTAGTGGTTGGGTTAGGGGTTAACTGCGCTTGGTGATGGGTGAGGAAAGATTATGGCCGATACATGCGGGAGCGACCGGAAACGGGGTCGAGCATCAAGGTGACATAGTTGTTTGCGGGTCGGGTGGTGCTGGCGGTGTCGTTATCGGACTTGATCGATAAGAACCATTTGTCGGCTTCGGGAGTGCCGGCGGGTTTGAGATCCGTGCCGCCCGTAGGGGTGAAGCGGATGAATTGATACGGGACATCTTTTTCGGCGTCCGAGAGTGTTTCTTTGAGGAAGGGGCGGGCGGGGACGGTGGTGGTGTAGGGGAAGATTAACGTGGAGAAGACTTTGTCTTCGCAAAGGACGACGCGTGCGGGGAAATCTTGGAGGGTCCCTTGGGCGAAGGCGTTGAGCACCGCCTCGTCGTAGACCATCGTGCGGTAGGAGCGAAATTTTTCGGGATTGGCGGTGCTCACCGCTTGGGAGGGGAACTCGCGGCGTTTATAGAAGCGAACTTCGACCACGCGATTTTGGGCGACGGCGGTTTGGCGAGCCATGGCGAGTTGGTCGACGAGATTGCTCCCCGCGGCGCTGATAGCTTGGGCGCGCCCGAGGCTATTGAAGGCGGGCATGGTGAGGGTGGCGATGATGGCGATGATCACCATCACGAAGAGGAGTTCGACGAGCGAGAAGGCGCGATTTTTCATGGGCTAAATTGTTTTGAGCTGACGATGCGGAAGCGGTAGGGGCCGAGGGCGAGTCCGGTGGTGTCGCCGTTGGCGGGTGGGGTGACGGATTTTCCGGTGGAATCGACAAAGCCTGCGGTATTGGCGTCGAGGTAGCGTTCGATGAGGAAAGAGCCCCGGAATTCGCCGCTGGTTTGGCTTTGGGCGGCTTTGACGATGAAGCCGGAAGTCCGCGAGGATTGGGGGAGGCTTTGGACTCGGACATGGACGGTGTAGCTATTGGAGCGGGTGGTGAGGCGGGGGTAGATATGGGAGTAAGGTTTTTCGAGGCTGTTATCGCCGGTCAACTTGTGTTGATCCCAAAAGGCGGTGAGGAGGGAGTCGAAGCTCCCCAAGGAGGTCGAGGCGCTGAAGCCTGCGCTGACGTGGGGGCTCATGGCGGCGACGGTGGGGAGGTCTTGGGGGATGAGGGGGATGTCGCAGATTTCCGAAGCGGAAATGAAGGGTTTATTTTTGTCGAAACGGTCGGTGATTTGTTTGAGAGTGTTATCGAGATCGATGGGGCGTCGGACGACCACGCCTTGGCCGCCGCCGGAGCTGCCCCCGAGGCCGACGGTTCCGCAGAGTTTATAGCGTTCGCTGTAAGTGCCGCCTGCGCGATCGGGTTGATTGGGGTTGAGGGCGCTGAGTTTGACGGACTTCATGACGGCGCGGAGGCCGGTATCGCGACGGATATTGGTGAAGGGGGCGATTTGTTGATTGAGGTTAATTTTTCCTGAGGTGGCGAAGGGTTCGCTGATGGCGTAAGGTTCGGCGACGGGCATCCAGAAGAGGTCGAGGAGGCGGTGATCTGAGGGCATACCGCCTGCGGTGGCTCCGGGGTGATTGACTCCACCGGGAAAGTAGGATTTGGCGGGGCGAAAGAGGAGAGTTTGCCAAGGCTTTTTGGCGAGGACGCCTGTGGGGAGGGAACCGAACATCACTGGGGAGGAGATCATCCGGTTGGGCGAAAAGAAGGTGGTCTGCTGTTGCATGGTGTCTTGGGGATTCCACCACCAGCCGATGTAAGGGGTGGAGTCTTCGGCGTAGGGACCTTGTCCGTGCTGGTGGCGGCGGGTTCCTTCGTCGGGTTTATTGCAGAAGGGGCCATCGGGCAAAAAGGCGGGGCCATTATCCCAGTCGCCTGGTTGGCCGAGAGAGTTGAGCACGCCGTCGATGCCTGCGGGCAAATCAGGGCGAGACTCGGAGCCAAAGTTGTGAATGCTGCTGACTAAATAGCCGAAGTCCGCACCTCCGTAATAACCGGTTTGCCAACCCGGGCGGAGGCTGTGGTTGGCGTTGTTTTTGCGGGCGCTGTCGGTGTAGGCGCCATTGGGGGCGGGCTTAAAATAAGTATCGTCGACCGTCTTTTGGGCGGCGACCAAGCGCATGTCGCCTTGGAGATTATTTCCAACCGCGACCAAGGATCGGATGGTGTCGTTTCCGTCAAAGTTGATGCCTTGGCCAGTCTCGATTCGGCCACCGCG
>Ga0114970_10002025_pt1 | contig 15201 bp, 14 predicted proteins | sample M_140205_XF_Meta_FD_87030 | JGI IMG/M metagenome (GOLD analysis project Ga0114970, IMG submission 87030) | Freshwater microbial communities from Lake Montjoie, Canada to study carbon cycling - M_140205_XF_MetaG | ecosystem: Environmental > Aquatic > Freshwater > Lake | place: Lake Montjoie... | reverse complement strand
GCCATTTTGGCGGCTCAGAACAAGACCGCTGTTTAATTCCCAAGGAATTGTTCCTACTGCCCACGTCTTAATTCGAGCGTGGTTGCCTCACAAGGATTCGAACCTTGAATAACAGATTCAGAATCTGCTGTGTTACCATTACACCATGAGGCAATAGGTGGCGGGCGCGGAGAATAGTGGTGCCCGCAGTGGTTGCAAGTGGCACGGCAGACTTTTTCAGCCCTTACCGGTCAAATCATTCGCGTGCGCTTTGGTTTCAGCGGCAACGACACCACTGAGGCAGATGAGACAGATAAGATTCGGAATTGCCATGAGACCATTGGCAGCGTCGGAGAAGTCCCAAACCATCTTGGCTGGCCAGACTGATCCCACCAGCACCATGACTACCCAGGCAATGCGATAAGGCATGACAGCCTTGTGCCCGAAGAGATATTCCGCCGCCTTTTCCCCATAATAACTCCAGCCGAGAATGGTGGAGAACACGAAGGTAATTAAGCCGAAGAGCAGAATAATGGGCCCGATCGTGTGCAGATCGCCAAAGGCGGCAGCTGTGAGCTGTGACTTCGGCAAGCCTTCCTTCCAATGTCCGCTGCTGACGATGACGAGGCCAGTCATAAGGCAAACCACCACAGTGTCCCAGAACGTACCGGTGGATGACACCAAAGCCTGACGCACCGGATTGCGTGTCTGCGCAGCAGCAGCAACGATGGGTGCGCTCCCAAGTCCTGATTCATTCGAAAACAGCCCACGTGCGATGCCTTGTTGGACTGCTTTGCTTAATACCGCACCGGTAAAGCCGCCAACTGCCGCCGTGCCGTTCCACGCACCGTTCCAGATGTCCACCAATGCTTGCGGCAGTCCGCCGAAGTTTTTCGCCAGCACAAACACACAGCCAGCCACATAAAACACCGCCATGATTGGCACGAAGAACTCGCAGACTTTTGCAATGCTCTTCACGCCTCCAAGAATGACCGCAGCGGTGAGTAGCGCCATGACGCTACCAGCGACCCAGCGCATGATAGTTTCGCTATCTTTATCCGGCTTGATAATTTCATCCCGCAGCATTTCTACCACCGAATTCGCTTGTGCCATGTTGCCAATTCCGAATGCGGCGATGCAGGTAAAAGCAGCGAAAATGATCCCAAGCCATTTCATGTTCAATCCACGTTCCAAGGCGTACATCGGGCCGCCTGCAAAACTGCCATCGGGCATCTGTACGCGATACTTCACCGCCAGCACGGCTTCAGAATACTTCGTGGCGATACCAAAGACACCCGTCAGCCACATCCACAGAACCGCCCCCGGTCCACCTGCCGAAATGGCACCCGCAACACCGATAATATTGCCCGTGCCGATCGTAGCCGCGAGCGCCGTCATCAAGGCACCAAACTGCGACACATCCCCTGCCCCTTCTTTTTCCCGTGAAAAGGAAATACGAATCGCCTGGGGCAGAAAACGCTGGATGAAGCCTGTGCGTACTGTGAGGAAGAGATGCGTGCCAAACAGGAGCGCTATCAGCGGTAACCCCCACACAGCAGAGGAAAGATCGGATATGGCTTGAGAGAGAGAATCAATCATGGTGCATGTTTTAGCGGCTAGGCATGGTATTCGCCAAGCAGAAAGAATGCCCCGGCCACAATTCTATGCAAAAGGCGTGATTTTTTCGGAATGCGACATTCACGTTGCGTATTTCCAACCCTCACCGCTATCCTAGCGGCCCATCCAACCATCATGAAGCCATCGCTCTTCCCCAATCGTCGTACATTCCTACGTAACACCGCCGCTACTGCTAGTAGCATTTTCCTTCCTAATCTGCTGATCGGACAAGAAGGCGCCGTCAAAAAACTCAACGTCGCTGGCATTGGTGGTGCAGGTGGCAAAGGCGAATCCGACATCGGTATCGCCGCCAAGGGCGCGAACGTCGTTGCGATCTGCGATGTGGACCGTGACCGCCTCAAGAAGGCGCAGGCCAAATACCCTGACGCAAAGATGTTCGAGAGCTTCCGCGAGATGTTTGAGACCATGGGCGACAAGATCGACATGTGCACGGTGTCCACACCCGACCACGCGCATTACCCCGCCGCAATGGAAGCCATCAAACGTGGTAAGCACGTCTGCGTGCAGAAACCACTCGTGAACCGCATCTGGGAGGCCAACGAACTCCACAAAGCCGCCGGCAAAATGGGCGTGAAGACCAACATGGGCAACCAAGGCCACACCGGTAAAGGCATCCGCTTCCTCAAGCAGTGGGTCAGTGAAGGCATCGTCGGTAACGTCAAAGAAATCCACGTTTGGACCAACCGCCCCATCTGGCCACAAGGTAACGAGGCTGTAGCGAAGTACACTCCCGGTGAAGTTCCTGCCAATCTGAATTGGGAGTCATGGCTGGCCGCCACACCGCAGGTGCCATTCACCAACGGTCTGCATCCCTTCGCTTGGCGTGGGCATCGCGAATACGGTGCTGGTGCCATGGGCGACATGGGTTGCCATCTGCTCGACGGTCCTTTCTGGGCCTGCGGGCTCGGCGAACCTTACAAAATGGAAGCCGAGTGCGATGAACTCACCGATGCAAGCTGGCCGAAATCCTCCCACGTCGTTTGCTACTTCAAGACCGAGAAATACGGTGAGATCAAACTTCACTGGTATGAAGGCAGCCGCAAACCTGAGCGTCCGGCCGAACTCGAAGCCGACCGCGACTGGTCCAAGATCAAGGGTGGGTTCATTCTCCGCGGTGACGCCGGTGTGATCCTCAACACCGACGACTACTGCGGCAGCCCACGCCTCATCCCAAGCACCAAGATGACCGACTTCCTCGGTGGCAAATCACCTGAGCTTAAGATCGAGCAATCGATCGCCGAAGGCGAACCCCAACTCGAACTCGTTCGCGCCATTGAGCAGAACAAGATCTGCGGCAGCAACTTCGACTACTCGGTGCCGCTCACCAAATTCTGTCTCCTCGGCAACCTTGCCATCGCCACGCCTGGAAAAGTCATCAACTGGGACAGCGCTAAGCAGGAGTCCGACAACGCGGATGCCAATAAGCTCATCAAGCGTGCCGCGTATCGCGAGGGCTGGGACTACAGCGCCGAAAAATTTTAATTCGAAGCGGCTTCGAGTCATCTACCTTAACCACATCGCCCGGCAGCATATGCCGGGCGATTTTTTGCGTTTAACCCTCAAAAATCAGGGCTGCTTCATGCTCATATCATTGAACATGCTTTTAATCACATCCACGGCCTCGCCCATGCCCTTTAACAGCTCCTGCAGCCCAGGTCCGAGAATCCACGAGGCATAGGTGATCGCCATCCACCACGCGAAGGCATTGAGTATGATCATCAGTGTCACCAGCACCTCCACCCAGCGGCCCCAGACTTTGAGGTAGCCGTTTTCGTCCTTTTTCTGGCGGAAAATGTGGTCTGAATAAAGCGACACCGCAGCCAACCACAGAAGTGGCGGCACAAACAAGAAACCCATAATCATGCGCCGCAGCACCGCACCACCGCGCTGGTTGTAGGGCACGCGGTTATAGTCGCGATAACGCGCTACGCGACGGCGTGTAGGCCGCGCAGTGAGGCCGTCGGCGGAAATTTGCCCCTCAGCATGCAGTTCCAGCAATGTCGAAAGCGGACACCATTGTTCGTCATGCTCGTGCTTTACCAGATCACTGTCCTTAATGGATCCATACGCGAGAAAATTACGCAGATCATCCTTGGAGCAGGGCCCCAATGTTTTTTGACCTCTGGCGATGTAATAGAGAGCATGCACGATTCGGGAGAGTCGAACGACTTAACGATAAGCCAGTCGTAGGTAAGAATGCAATATCTGCGCCAAGAAGAATTGTAATTTTTTTCTCATGTATCCCAAAGCCAAAAGCCGCCATCCTCTTGCAGTCAGGGTCTAGTCGTGCCAAAGCAGCGAACCATGAATAAACTCGTTATGATCACTGGCGCCTCTTCCGGTATCGGTGCCGCCACGGCCAAGGCATTCTCTGCTGCAGGCCATCCATTGTTACTCATTGCTCGCCGTTTGGAGCCCATGGAAGCTCTCAAGCTGCCAAATGCGCTTTGCCGTGCTGTTGATGTGCTTGATTCAGTGGGCTTCAAGACTGCGATCGACGATGCGCAGGCAAGATTCGGCCCCGCTGAAATCCTCGTCAATAATGCCGGGGTCATGATGAATGCACCCGCAGCAGAAGGAGAAACAGCTCAGTGGGACGCCATGATCGACATCAACATCAAAGGCGTTCTTACCGGCATCCGGCTGGTTTTAAATGACATGATCGCACGCAACAGCGGCACCATCGTCAACATCGGTTCGATCGCGGGCGTGAAGACCTTCGGTAATCATGCCGTGTATTGCGGCACAAAGTTTGCCGTACACGCCATCACCGAAACAATCCGTGAGGAAGTCAGCAGCAAAAATGTGCGCCTCATCACCATCGCCCCCGGCATGGTCGAGACCGATCTCGTCAATCATACCACCCATGATGCAGCACGCGAAGGGTGGTGGAATTATGCCAAACAAATCGGCGGTGCCTTGAAGCCTGCAGACATCGCCGAGGCCATCGTTTGGTCCGCCAAACTCCCACAAAGCGTCTGCGTTCGCGAAATGGTGATTTGTCCGACCAAACAGGAACCTTGAGCGTAAATCCGTCACTCTCTCCCAAATTCATGACTCCCACCGAACTCCTCACCGCACTGAACTGGCGCTACGCCACCAAGGTCTTTGACCCGACGCAAAAAATTCCTGCGGCCACTTGGGCTGCGCTCGAAGAGTCGCTCGTGCTTACCCCTTCGAGTTATGGCTTACAGCCTTGGAAGTTCATCATCATTCAGGACAAAGAGCTGAGAGAACAACTTGTGTCGTATTCCTGGCGGCAACGTCAGGTCGCCGATTGCTCGCATCTCGTCGTCATGGCAACGAAACGCACGATGACCGAGGCCGACATCGACGCCAATCTCATGCGCATCGCTGAAGTGCGTGGCGGCACTCCAGATGCACTCGCCGGATTCCGCAAGATGCTCATCGGTGATGTCATCACCGGTGAACGTAGTCAATACATCACCGTCTGGGCCAAGATGCAGGCCTACATCGCCCTCGGCCAGTTCATGGCCGCAGCCGCACTACTCGGCATCGACACCTGCCCCATGGAAGGTTTCATCCCCGAAAAATACGACGAAATTCTCGGTCTTGAAGCCTTGGGACTTACCACCGCGGTTCTCTGCCCTGCTGGTTATCGCAGCGCCGATGACCGTTATGCCTCTCTGCCCAAAGTACGTTTCAAGAGCAGTGATGTGATCGAGCATCGCTGATGCATGAAAAACGCCGCTGAGTTTCCTCAGCGGCGCTTGTGGATTTGATCTGACGGCGAAGGCTTACCAACCGTGCGCGTCGCGCACTTTGATCATCGCGCTAAGGATGTTGTTCCAGGTGCCGGGCGTTTCGAGCACGGCGTTCGGGAACATGCAACCATCCCAGCAGATGTGCTTTATGCCACGGGCGGCGGCATCTTTGAGCCAGTAGCCGGAGGCTTTGGTGATGTCGAGTTTGCCGTTCGGATCGTCAGCGCGGCAGTGCTTACCGGTCTTGTCGTGCGAACCAGCGCCGTGGACGGTGCCGTCGTTCTGCGCGACGTGGAAGTCGATGGTCCAAGGTCGGAGAGCATCGGTCATCTTCTCGTAAGCAGCCCAGAATTCAGCGTCGCTATAGCCTTCTCTGAGAAGCGCATGTTCAGGGGCGTTGTAACCAAGGGTGTAAAGGTAGGTATGGGCGAGGTCGGCCTGGAAGCCGAGGGCTTCTGGCATGCCGACGCCTTCGAGAACATCGAGCATGTCTTTCCATGAGTGCATACCGGCCCAGCAGATTTCACCTTCGGCGGCGAGACGTTCACCACTGTCAGCGGCAATGCGGGCGGCCTTCTTGAAGGTATCCACGATTCGGGCGGTGTTGGCCTTCGGGTTCTCACGCCATTTAGCAATGCCGAATTCAGCGGAGTCGATGCGGATGCAGCCATACTTGCGAACACCGTGTGCATTGAAGATTTTGGCAATGCGGCAGGCCATCTTCACGGCGCTGAGGAATTTTTCCTGCTGTGCGTCGTCACCCATGGCGGAATCACCAACGGTGCCGGGCCAGACAGGAGCCACGAGGGAGCCAACGCTGAAGCCTTTGCTGGCAATGAGATCAGCGATCTTTTTGAGTTCATCTTCCGTGGCCTCAGGATTGGTATGGGGCAGGAACAGGAAGTAGTCGATGCCCTCGAACTTCTGACCATTCACGTTCGCTGCGGCAGACAGATCGAGCATCTTTTCGAGACTGATCGGCGGTTCTTGGCCTTCGCCATCGCCTTTGCCGACGAGGCCGGGCCACATTGCATTATGAAGTTTGGGTGCGGAGTTGCTCATGGTGTTTGCTTGGTTTGGGAAGCGAGGCGGCGTGGTTAGAGGGCGCGTTTTGAAACGCACGAAGAAATTTTATCATTTCGCCTTCTTCTTTGGCTTTGCGGTAGGTGATTTTTTGCGGATGACCACCTCGACAGCGTTCTGCTGTGGCATCCCTTTCGTACTGCGACCATCGGCCACGATTTTTTCGAGTTGGGCGGTCATCTTGGCGACGATGTCCGGCTTTTCACTCTGGAAATTGGTCTTCTCGCTGATGTCGTTCTCCAGATTGTAAAGCTGGGTGTTGGGCAGACCTTGCTCGCCGGGGCTGCCGGGCTTGGGATCGCTCCAGCCGCCGGAACCGGCGCAGAGTTCGAGTTTCCATGCGCCTTCACGCAGCGCAAAGGAACCGTTGATCGAATGATGGATGACGCTCTGACGCACAGGTTTGCCGGATTCGCCGAGCAGAGTCGAAAGAAAGCTGAAGCTGTCTTCTGCGGCGTTATCAGGCAGCTTGACGTTCATTATGTCAGCTACAGTGGCAGTGAAATCGGTTAGGCAGGTGAGTTGCGGCGTGGTCTGGCCGCCTTTGACCTTTGCAGGCCAGCGCACGATGAATGGAACGCGATGTCCGCCATCAAAGATGTCCGCCTTGTGGCCGCGCATGTTGTAACTGGGGTTGTGGCCCTTGGCGATGAGTGCGGGGAAATTGGCCTGCGGGGAGCAGCCGTTGTCACTCGTCACGATGATGAGGGTGTCATTCGCGATGCCTGCTTCTTCTGTGGCAAGCATGATCTTACCGATGGCGTCGTCGGTCTCCATGACGAAATCGGCATAGAGGCTGAGGCCGCTTTTACCAACCCACTTCTCGCTCGGCAGGATCGGTGTGTGGGGAGAATTCAGCGGCAAATAGATGAAGAATGGGGCACCCTTCTTCTCTTGGATGAGTTTTTGTGCACGCTTGGTGAGAGTGGGAAGCACGTCTTCGCCACGGAAACCCGGGGAACCGGGGCCTTCGCGGGTAAAGCTCATCTTATCACCCGAACCGTTCATCACGAGTTTCATCGTTTCTGTCGGATTCGCCGCCACACGATCATTCTCAATGAAGCAATACGGCACCATGTCCAGCGAGGCGCTGATGCCGAAGTAGGTGTCAAACCCGAGGCTGGTCGGCCCGTTGGCGATGGGTTTGGAGTAATCGACGTTCTTGACCTGCGCCTCGGTCTCGATGCTGAGATCGCTGACTTCGCCATTTTTTTGCCAGTCCATGCCAAGGTGCCATTTGCCGACGCAATGCGTCGAGTAACCCTGCTCTTTGAGCATGCTGGCGACGGTCAACCGGCCCTGCTCAATCAAACGTGGGCTGAGACCGCCGAGCACACCGCTTTGCAGCTTCGAACGCCAGGCATAGCGACCAGTCATGATGCCGTAGCGTGTCGGAGTGCACACGCTCGAACCGGAGTGCGCGTCCGTAAAGATCATGCCTTCTTTGGCGAGGCGGTCCATGTGTGGCGTGGCGATCTTCCCGTCGGGATTGAGGCACTTCACGTCGCCAGTGCCGAGGTCATCGCAGAGGATGAAGATGATGTTCGGTTTATCAGCTGCGGTGACAGCAGCGGAAAGGAATGAGAGGCAAAGCAGGGCCAGGAGTCGGTTCATGGTCCGACTTCAACGCATTCAGGGTTCCGAGCTATCGAGATATTCCAAGGCTTTCGAAAAACTAGCCTGCGTGAGGAAATGATTCAGCCGTGGCGGCAATTGCGCGCGCAGCCTTTGATGCTCGGCTACGATCTCCTCCGAAACGTTCTTCAAGGTCTCTAGATGCGCCGCCGCATCGCGATCCCGGAACGCATGATCGGCGATGAGATCAAGGCGGCGTTGGAGAAGCGTGCGGAGGGATGCGAGATCGGACATGCGGCAAGTATAGAGAGTGGACTTGTCACTTGGTCACATCAATGTCATGCGTCTTTGGCGCAGGCTTGTTTCCATCGCCTTTGCGTTTGAGGAAGTGGCCGATATCGAGGCCGAAGTAGGCAAGGCAGTTGATCAGGAGGGCCGTGGCCGCCGCTTCATCCAGATTGCCAAAGATCGGCACGTTGTCGGGAATGAACTCAGCAATGCCAAAGCCGATGTTCAGCAGATACAAAGCTGAGAAGATGCCCGAGCCGAGCACCAGAAGATCGCGAATGAGTTTCATGAGGAGTGTGGGAAGTGAGGAAGGCCGAGCGTATTCTGCGCAGGCTTCTACCGCCACGTCAAAACATCCTTGGGCAGAATTTGGAACGCCAAACGGCTGTCGTGAGGCTCGCCAGAATTTTCAAACGCACGAAACGGGAGCAATTTGGTGCTCCTGAATTTTCAAACGCCCCCAACGGCTGTCCTGCGGTGCCTTTGGATTTTCCAATGAGCTAAACGGTTCCCGTGAGGTCCTCCGGGAAATCCCAACGCTCCAAACGCTTCCCGTTGGGTGTTCCGGGAATTTCAAATGCCTCAAACGGCTCCCGTTTGGCTCATATGGAAATTCCAGCAGGGTAAACGGTTATTGTTTAGCGCTTCTTTTTCAGTGGGCAGTACTGAAAGCCAAAGAGATAAGTCGAATTGAAAGGCGAAGCAGAACACAGGTCTCGAGAAGGCGATCTCATAGTCATGCTCGACAGAACATCTTCATCTTCCCAATATCGGGTATTCTCTATGCAGGTGCCCACTTCGCATGCAGTCAGACTTTAATAAAACCAGCTTATTCCATGGATCAGCAAGACGCACACCTTCGCGAAATATGGCAACAGAAGAGAGTCCCTGTTGTATATCGTCAGGGCGGAAGAAAACCCTTGTTGATTCGCATCCCTTATCACCCAAGTAATCGACAGTGGTTGAAGGGGGCGCATCGCAATCAGCCTGAGTGGAATGGAGAAGGAAAAAGATGGGAAACACCCAAGTCGTGGTATGAGGACGTGGTTAAGCTCAGCCTTGAGCGGTTCGGCAGCATTTACGTTATTCAACCCTTCCGCACACAGCAAAAATGTGCCCCTGCTTGTTGGAATGCTGATGGCATTAACTGTGAATGCTCGTGCATGGGAGCAAATCATGGGTCGGGCAATCCATCTGGCCGCTGGTATGTCGTTTCTGAAACCTGTGCCGTTCAGTGGAATGGCAGACAATATTCTTGCCGACTTGTGACCACACCCAGTAACGACAACTGTTAACTCCTCAACTCGATAAAATAGACATGAATTCACCACCGCCACCACCGCCTTCTGCGGAACCAACAATTCACATTTCTCGAGATGGAAATGTGATTGGAGAATGGCCCGCATCCGCCATTCGGCCAATGCTTGTTTCCGGAGAACTCAAGACTAGTGACCACTTTTGTCATCAAGGTGCTGCCAACTGGCAACGCCTTATTACTGAACCGCCGGTCACAGCAATTTCATATCTATACGCTGGTGATGATGTGCCCTTTTATTTTATTCGTGATGGGTTTGTTTTTGGGCCACGGACAGGGGAAGAAATTGATGCTTTATGCGCGTCAGGTTGGCTGGCAGGTGAGTCTCTAATTACTTTTCTGGGAGCGGAACAATGGTGGACAGTCCTTGAGTTTATTGAACTAGGTGGAGGGGATGCGGTGGATGCTGAGGCTGTGGCCGAAGCTCCTGGATTTGATTGGATTTCGAACGGCATCAGAGCTTGTGTTGGTGATCCAATTGCCAAGGCAGAGATTGGAGTTCAGGCAGCCAAAGGTGCGTACGCATGGCTATCTGACGTGGTGGCTCTAGCGGGAAAATACAACCCCGAGATGGGAGATGAAAATACACAGTTCAATTGCAGTGTTTGCGGGTCATCCATTGTTCCATTCGTTGCACGAGTGAACGGTGGTAAATGCTTCAAGTGCCAACCAATGAAGAAAATAAAAAAATAGGCACTAACAGCCTTTCCAATCAGCTTTTGAATGTAGCGCTTTTACTTCTTCACCCACCCATCCTTCAGAGTCACCGTGCGGTTAAACACGGGCGCACCGGGCTTCGAGTCAATCGGATCGGCGTAGAAGTAGGCGACGCGCTCAAACTGCCAGTGGGTGCCGGGGGCGGCGTCTTTGAGGCTGGGCTCGAGTTTGGCGTTGGGGATGACCTCCAATGAGGCGGCATTGAGGAACTGGGTGAAGTCGCCGTCTTCGCCAGCGTCGGCATCGGGCGTTTCGACGGTGAAGAGGCGATCATACAAGCGCACTGGCGCGTCGATGGCGTGGCGGGCGCTGACCCAGTGAATGATGCCTTTGGGCTTGGTGCGGCCTTCGGGCTTTTTGCCGTGGCGCGTGGTGTCGTCGTAGGTGCAGCGGAGTTCGATGATGTTTCCGGCGTCGTCTTTGATGACCTCCTGACAGATGATGCAGAAGGCGAACTTGAGGCGCACTTCACCGCCGGGCTTGAGGCGATGGAAGCCATCGGAGGGGAACTCCATGAAGTCGTCGGACTCGATGTAAAGCTCGCGGCAGAGCGGCACTTGGCGTGAACCGGCGGTTGGGTCTTCGGGATGGTTGGCAGCTTCAAAGTGCTCGACTTGGTCCTCGGGGTAGTTGGTGAGGACGACTTTGATTGGGCGCAGCACGCCGTAGGCACGATGGGAGATTTTGTTGAGGTCTTCGCGGATGGCGTGCTCCAGTAGGGCGATCTCAGTGAGCGAATTGAACTTGGTGAGGCCGATGGTTTTGCAGAAGCTGCGAATCGCAGCGGCGGTGATGCCACGACGGCGCAGACCGCTGATGGTGGGCATGCGCGGGTCGTCCCAGCCATTGACGAGGTCTTCTTTAACGAGGCGGAGCAGCTTGCGCTTGCTCATCACGGTGTAAGTGAGGTTCAGGCGGGCGAACTCGCGCTGATACGGGCTGCCGGGCAGGCCATCGACGTTGTTGATGAGCCACTCATACAGCGGGCGGTGAATCTCGAACTCAAGCGTGCAGAGGCTGTGCGTGATGGATTCCAGTGCATCGCTGAGCGGATGCGCGTAGTCATACATGGGATAAATGCACCACGCATCGCCAGTGCGGTGGTGATGCGCGTGCAGAATGCGGTAGAGCGCCGGATCGCGCATGTGCATGTTCACTGATGCCATGTCGATCTTCGCGCGGAGGACTTTTTCACCCTCCTTGAACTCTCCCTTCCGCATGCGGCGGAAGAGGTCGAGATTTTCCTCAACGCTGCGCTCGGCGTAAACGCTGCGCGTGCCCGGTGTGGTGAGCGTGCCGCGATTCAGGCGCATCTCCTCCTGTGTCTGGTCATCGACATAGGCGAGGCCTTTGGTGATGAGCTGCTCGGCGAATTGATAGAGCTTCTCGAAGTAGTCGCTGGCGTAAAAAAGGTGCGTGCCCCAGTCGAAGCCGAGCCATTTCACGTCGGCCATGATGCTATCGACGTATTCGACTTCCTCCTTGGTGGGATTGGTGTCGTCAAAGCGCAAGTGGCAGCAGGTTTCCGTGGCCTTATAGGCAAACTCTTCTGTAAGCCCGAAGTTAAGGCATATGCTTTTGGCGTGTCCAATGTGGAGGTAACCATTTGGTTCAGGAGGGAAGCGAGTGATTAATTTCCCGCCTGTGCGTCCTAACTCGAGATCGTCGTAAACCATGGCTCGAATGAAATCTCTTTGAGCTAAGGCTTCGAGAATGGGGGCAGTGGGACTGGAGGCAGGTTCGGACATGGAGGGCGGAGTTTGGGCCGAAAGTTTAAAGTTCAAAGTTTAAACTTCAACGTTCGCGACTTGGTGTTCGCAGTTGCACGAGGGCGGAATCCGTTGTTTTTCAGGCCAACCATGCCCCACCCTGCCCCAGCGCCCACGCACCTCGATATCTCGAAACTCGGCGAGCCCGTCTATCGTGGCTCCGTGCAAAATCTCTACGCGGTGCCGGATCATCCCGGTTTCGTGGTATGCGAAACGACGCCTGCGGGTTCGGTGTTCGACGTGGGATCGATCTTCAACATCGAGGGCAATGACTTGAACCGTGCGATTTTCCGCCACGCGATGTATTCGCGCCTCGGCAAGCCGGAAACGTGGCAGCGCGTGAAGGCAGCCATTGAAAAGACGCCGATGAACGAATCCTGGCGCAAGGAACTGCTCAGCGGGCCGATGGAGCAGATGCTGGAGCGCGGCGCGCACACACATCACGTCGGCATGGTGGATGCGAAGACGGGTGAGATCGTACGCGACGGCCTACCAGCGAATCCGAGCTGCTACAACGTCGTGCGCCGCTTTCCAGTGATGCATCCGCCGCAACGTCATCTTCTGGGCACGCATGTGTTTGATTACGCCCAGTTCCACCAGAGCGCGACGTATGTGGTGCCGCTGGAATACATCGTGCGCTTCGGTGTGACGAGCGGCTCGTCCATTTTGAAGAAGTATCAAAGCCTCAGCGACCCCGCCAAACGTGCTTATGAGCAGGAACTCGGTCTCTCGAAGCCGATGGGCGTGTGGGAGATGCTGGAGCGGCCGATTTACGACCTGACGAGCAAGTACGAGCCAGAAGACCGTGCCGTGAGCAAGCAGGAGGCGCTCATGATGTCCGGCCTGAGCAGCGATGATTTCCTGCACACCGTCAAACTGGCCATCCTCGGTGGCTGGGCCGTGCGCGAGCTGTTGGAGAGCGCGGGGCTGCTGCTGTGGGATCTGAAGTGGGAATTTGCCGTGGATCGCGAGGAACTGCTGTTCGTCGATACCATCGACGCCGATTCCTTCCGTGGCACCACTTTCCTCGATGTCGAAGGCCGCAAGCTCGTCATTCACTACAACAAGCAGGCGATGCGTGACTACTACCGCCTCGTGCATCCCGACTGGTATGCTGGGATTAACGAAGCGAAGACCCAAGCGCAGAAAATGGGCGTTCCATTCAAGCAGGTGCTCAAAGCTGGTCAAAACGAAGGCATCTGGCCGATGACTCCGGTGGTGGATGCCGCGTTCATCGATTTACAGGCTCGCAAGACGGCCCTCATTCGACTGCACGTTGCCTCCGAACGCGATGCCACAGCCATTCGTGCCGATTTGCAGGCCACGGGCGCCGCAGAGGTCGAGTTTTACCGTCAGCGCGGTCTGCTGGATGAACTGCTCAAGGCAAATGCGGTAGGCTAAATTGACCGTAAGACATGCAGACAAAATGCTTGCGTGCTGAAAGGGAGGGTTTACAGATTGCGCCCCTTTCTTCGGGAGGGGAACGTGATTCCTGAGTAGCTCAGCGGTAGAGCGGGTGGCTGTTAACCACTAGGTCGTAGGTTCGAACCCTACCTCAGGAGCCATTTCAAAAATGACATTACCGGCAGTGTAGCTCAGCGGTAGAGCAGAGGACTCATAAGCCTTTGGTCGGCGGTTCAAATCCGCCCTCTGCCACCAAATGGTGGCCCACATATCAGGACTAAAGTCCTGATTCTTTTTTTGCCTCATAGAGAGAGGCAATGCCAAATGTCAGAGGAGTTGTCGTGGCCGTTTGAAAGCCATTGGAGCAAATCAGAACCTCCATGTCCTTGCCTGATGGAAAGCGCTCGATGGAACCACAGAGATAGACATAGGCGTCGCGTTTGCCGGTGATCCAGCCAGCGATGCGGGGCATGATTTGCTTCAAGTAGAAGAGGTAGAGTTGGCGAATGCCAGGAAAGCGCGGGATGGAGAAATCGAGCACGAACAGACTGCCCCCGGGTCGCAGGACGCGGCTCATTTCCTGCAAGGCGGCGGGCCAGGAAGCCATATTCCGTAGGCCGAAGGCAACGGTGAGCACATCAAAAACGCCATCCTGGAATGGCAGGGCCAGGCCGTCGGCAGCGATGAGAGTGTGAAAACGGCGTGCTTGAGCCTCACGCATCATTGGGACGGAAAAGTCAGCACCAAGCACCTTGGCAGCGGGACAGGCCGATTGAATGGCTTGCGCGAGATCGCCACTGCCGGTGGCGAGATCAAGAACGCACTGCGGCTTGAGTGCAGCGATGCGTTTGGCCGTGGTGCGCCGCCAAAGGCAGTCGATACCGAGGCTTAGGACATGATTCGCGAGCACGTAACGCGACGCGATTCCTGCAAATGCCTGCCTCACGAATCCTGCGTCCTGCATGTGAATTGATGTTTAACCGGTCACCCCTGCGGCACGGTGCCGCTGGATGGTGCTCACGACTGGACTCGAACCAGCACGATGTTACTCACTAGAACCTGAATCTAGCGCGTCTACCAATTCCGCCACGTGAGCAAAGGAGTCGGGTTGACCGGGACGGCGAGTCTTGACCACGGCACAGATTTCTCAAGCGGGAAAATGAGTTTCTTCTGGCGACATGCACAGGTTCGGGCTAGTCGCGTGCATATGTCCTTTCGTCTTGAGATGCTGCAAGTTGCACGCCTAGCGCCGAAACTCCTTGGAGAGTCGGCGACGCTGGTGGAGGCGTTTTTACGATCACGTATGGCTCTAGACGGCGCATTCCTCGATCGCAACGACAAGTCTGACCTCTACTACACGGTGTTTGGACTGGAGGGATTGCAGGCGTTGCTGATCGATCCATCCAAGCAGTCAGATGTGCGTCCTTGGCTAAAAGGTTTTGGCGATGGTGCGCAGTTGGACTTTGTTCATCTCTGCTGCCTAGCACGCTGCTGGGCGAATGTTGGCTTGGATGACTTTCCCATGGCTTCGCGTGAGGCATTGGCTGCACGCATTGAAACGTTTCGCTGCTCTGACGGCGGTTATCATCAGGCGCCCGGCCGGAGCAAGGGCAGTGCCTATGGCTGCCTGCTGGCTTGGGGTGCGTATCAGGACCTTGGTGGCCTACCACCGGAGCCGTGGCGCATGGCGGAGTGCATGGGCGGACTG
>Ga0114970_10002024_pt1 | contig 15203 bp, 13 predicted proteins | sample M_140205_XF_Meta_FD_87030 | JGI IMG/M metagenome (GOLD analysis project Ga0114970, IMG submission 87030) | Freshwater microbial communities from Lake Montjoie, Canada to study carbon cycling - M_140205_XF_MetaG | ecosystem: Environmental > Aquatic > Freshwater > Lake | place: Lake Montjoie... | reverse complement strand
AAGGGAGTCTCACTCTGCCTTTTACCTATTCCGATGCCAGTAAAGTGCGGAACTCGGATGCAGCAAGCGGGGTGGTTTTTACGGGAACGCCCGTGTGCGTGCCTTCTTTGGCATTTTCTAGTCCTACCCAAGGGCTTCTTACCTTGTCGAATTGTGCGGGGGATGGATCTCTCATCGTTCAGCTAGCGGAGGGACTGACCGAGGATAGTGTTGGCAACGCATCCAGTTCGTCCCAGGGGATCGCTTTGACCATTGACAATACACCTCCTATGGTGGTGGGAATTACGCCTGGGAGTTCGAATCGACTCAACCCCTTGCCAACGACATTTTCCGCTACTTTGAGTGAGCCGATTTCTCAGCCAATAGGGAATCCTTTCTCTGCCAGTGGATGTCCAGGGGCTGCGGGTACGTTTTCGGCTCCTATTTTGAGTGCAGATGGGAAAACGCTGACGGCTTCTCTCTCAGGGAGTGCTTGTACCAATAGACAAACCCTCGTGGTGAGTGTGGATCCAACCATGCTCGCAGATGGGGTGGGAAATAAGGGAGTGCAAAGTGTGCAATCTCAAAACTATACCCTGATTACCATAGGACCGTCGGTTAGATTGACGGCACCTGCTTCTCCCTATTTGATTGGTACGAGTGCCATTTCCATTCCTGTTGTTTACACAGATGCAGGGACTCTTAGTCGGCCGGATATCTTTCCAAACCCTGTGCTGCAGACAGGAGGAGATGCGGGTGTCTCGTGTGCAGTTGTTTTTATCCCGGGAAGCTTGCCCACTGGGGATACGATCTCGATTTCTGGATGTATGGGAGATGGACAATTTACCCTCGCTCTTCTCGGGGGTACGGTAGAAGATGAAGCAGGAAACCCTTCTGCAGGCTCCAATACCTTGTCGTTTAGTGTGAAAACGACACTACTTACGGTTACCAGTAGGCCTACAGGAGAAAATCGAAGCCCAACCCAAGCGTTCACGGTAACTTTTGGGTTTAGCAAATCGATTCAATCATGGAAGAGTAGCCCGATAGACTATAGTTTTAGTAGCGCGTGCAGCAATATCAAAGTGACTCCTGCCTTGAAAGGGAATAACCTCCTCTCTGTTGAAATTGACGCAACTCAGTGTGCGGGGAGCATCTTTAATGGGGCGGACTTTCAATTGAGTGTAGATCCTACTCAACTGATAGATGTGGCTGGAAACACGGGTACAGGTTCTTTAGTTTCCGTCCTTTACAAATTTTATACCCAGGGTCCTGTGGTATCATTGTCAGGACCGGCTGTGGCGCCTGCGAACCCAAATAACCCAACCATCAGTACAGAGAGAATCCTGTATAAGGTGGTGGCAGCGGATGGGGGAACCGTTACTCCGGTTGGCACAGGCAATATTCCAATCACCATAAGCCCCTCAGGGATTTGCACGACATCTGTGCCTGGGCTTGTCAGTTCTCCTAACTTTGGGTTCACTCTCACTTGTTCTGGTTCTTCTATAGAGAAGATGACGGTTACCATTCCTTCTGGAGTCTGGCAGGATTCGGAAGGGAATCTTTCGACATCTCAATCATTTCCCTTTCAGGTAACCAACACAATTCCTTCGGCCACATGGAAATTTTCTCCCCATACGGATGTAACGACCAAGATCCCTCCTAGCTATGTGGTGACATTCAATGAGCCGGTAACCCTCACTGATTTAAGTAGGACCCTCATAGGAGGGAGTGGGTGTAGTGTGACAGCAGCAGCGCCTACAACTTCTGATCATCAAACTTACACTTTTGGGCTTACTGGATCTTGTGTAGTAAATGGATCATTCACCGTACAGGTTGTCTTCACAGCCACCGATGTAGCCGGACGTGTGGTGACCTTTGCTACTCCGGTCAATAATGCAGATACCTACACCTACAATCCCCCTAAAGTGGGTCTTACGTTAGGGCCTCTCAATTCCGCAGCTAAATATCTCGGAGTTCAGATCTCTTTTGCTACAGGGATAACCAATCCACAGAACCTCACCTATACGATATCGGGTACTTGCAGCACGAATAATGCATCAGCAAGCTGCCCTGCGTATAGTGGTGGAACGGCTATGGGGAATTGTGGTTTGGTTGAAGTGAGTTGCAAGTCCGGTCAAACCGTACTCCTACAGGCGTCTTGGCCGAACTCTCCTCCCATGATTGTCAACAGCGACAATTATGCCTTGATGGAATCCTCGGTTTCAGCCACTTACACCCAACCCTAACGGTTCAATACCCAGGCCGTCGCACGGCAGTCACCTCTCGTCCTAGCAACAAATAAGCCAAGTAGGCGCAGTCCAAACTGGGGATCTGTCCATGTCTAGAAAGGGGAAAGGGGCCGGTGCCCATAAAGACACGGTACGGGCAGAGCTCCTCAAATGCTTTATCTTCTACTCGGTCTGTGACCAGTACTGTTTGTTCGGGGAGGATGGAGTGACTTTCGAGCTGATGAATCACCCAAGCCACCCGTTGAATGGGTTGGCACAACTCGGGTCGTAGGCCTCCGCAGGGTTCTCCGGGAAGTAAGCAGATCTGGTGACAAGCAAAGAGTTTTTCCACGGTATAGACTTGGGTAGCAATGGGCGCTTCTTTATTTCCCATGAGATATACTTCTACTTCCAGGCTGTGGCATAGGGTCAAAAAAAGTTCGAAATTGCCCGGCAGGGTCGAGGGAGAGGTGCAATCCATATTGAGGGAAAAGATCACAGCTTTTGGGAACATGGCTGTGGGCCACACACCTCCATTTCCTCCTCCTGCAAAAAATTGGACCATGGCTTCGTCGAGGGTTTTTTTCTCCTCTATATCGAGGTCCGATAGGGTTTGTAAGCCGATGCGACGTCCAGACAGGGAAGGGCCTTTGATGCGAAAGGGCTCATATTCTTGCAGACAATCCGGGGCTGGTAATTTGGTTACCACGCGTAGGGTTGTACCCATGGGTTTCTCCTCTTTTTTCTCTTTGTCTTGTATCGGCAGAAACGGGAAGGCTTCAACTCCGGAGGCGTTCCCCCTCCGGACCTCCCCTTTCTGTCGGAGATTTTAGCAAGGAAGGGTGTGGAAGGCTTGCACTTCTGCCGCGGATTCGGCACAATGCCTTCTTTCATGAGGGGTAAAGGAGAGTACCGATGATTCGGTTTCAGCATATTTCGAAATATTATGGGCAACGGGCGGTTCTTGCGGATGAAAGTTTCCATTTTCCCGAGGGAGAGCGCGTAGCGCTGATCGGAGACAATGGAGCTGGGAAAACCACATTACTCAATATTCTTTCCGGGTTAGAAACACCAGACTCTGGAGACATTATCCAGCCTAAGGGGTTGGTGGTAGGATTTCTGCCCCAGGAGCCGAATCCCAATCCCAAGGCCACCCTCCTCCTCGAGTGTGAGAGTGGTGTTCAGGATTTGATCCGCATGCGAGGCGAGCTCGATCAGCTGGTGGTGACCCTCGAGTCAGACCACAGCCCTGAAATCTTGCAGCGGTATGAGTCCGTGGAATCAACCTTCCGCATTGCGGGGGGGTACGAGCTTCAAAGCCGAGCGGAAAAAATATTGCAAGGTATTGGATTTAAACAAGAAGACTGGGAGAAGTCTCCTCTCGATCTATCCGGAGGCTGGCGTATGCGTCTGGAGCTAGCCAAGTTGTTTTTGCAACAGCCTGGATTTTTGATCCTTGATGAGCCCACCAACCACTTGGACTTGCCAAGTTTGGTTTGGATGGAGAAGTATTTGATGACGTTTCCGGGGACCCTGGTTTTCGTTTCCCATGATAGAGAGCTGCTCAATCGACTCTCCACAAGCCTTCTTTACCTCCAAGGGGGCAAAATTGCCCATTATGTGGGAAATTACGACCAATTCATCGTGCAGCGAGACTTGCAGCAGGCCCAAGCGGAGTCTCAGTTTGCTCAGTTGGAGAAAAAGAAGGCCCAGTTGCAGACCTTCGTGGATCGATTTGGAGCCAAGGCTAGCAAGGCGGCCCAGGCCCAGTCCAAGAGTCGTGTGATCGAGAAATTGGACCAAGAGCAAAGTACCATCCAAGTGGCCCAAAATCAGAAGCGCATGCATCTCATGCTACCCCCGCCTCCCCCCAATGATCGGGTGGTGTTGCAGATTGAGAAGGGGGAGATCGGGTATACGACGCCTCTGTGCACCCCCATTCAAGCCATGATTGAAAGGGGACAAAAAGTCGCCATCGTAGGGGCTAACGGGGTAGGGAAATCCACCTTGCTGAAAACCCTCGCCAAGTTGCTACCGGCCCTCGGAGGTACGTTTCAGTGGAGCGCCCGTTCTGTGGTGGCCTACTTTGCCCAGGAGCAGCTCGATGTATTGAATCCCGAGGAAACGGTACTCGAGAACTTGCTCTACCAAGCCCCCATTGGAGAACCATTGGCGCGGAAGATTTTGGGGAGTTTGCTCTTCCAAGGGGCCGATGTGTTTAAGAAGGTAAAGGTTCTCTCGGGGGGAGAGAAGAGTCGGGTGGGCTTGGCCTGTGTGCTGGCCAAACAAGCCAATGTCCTCTTGCTCGATGAACCTACGAACCACTTGGACATGGGCAGCATCGAAAGACTGGCGGAGTCCATGCAGGGATATACGGGAACCTTGCTGGTGGTTAGTCATAACCGATTTTTCATTAATACCCTATGTTCTCATCTGTTAATCATCACAGGACAGGGAGAATGCATGTGGTTTATTGGTACGCTCGAGGAATACGAACAATACGCGGAGAAGGAAGGCCTAGCGGATATTTTTAACCCTGCGCCTTCAGAAAAATCCCCCGCAAAGCGAATGCGTGCGGAGGCGCCTTCCAAGGTCGCCGCCCCCGCATTCTCGAAGAAAGAGCTTGTCAAGATAGAGGCTCGTATGCAGGAATGGGAGAGAAAACACCAGCAGGTGCAAGCGGAAATGGATGCCTTGTCTCCAACGGATTATCAACGATTGGGGGAATTGCAAGCCGAACTGCAGGCGGCAAAAACAGAGTTGGAGGTTCTCGAGCACCAATGGCTTGATATGTCCTCCCAGGTAACGTGATGAAAAAGGTGCCTATGCAAGCCTCTCGTGTATCATTCGCTAGCTTTTTTCGATCTTTCCTTTGGATGGTGGTGGGAGCTTTTCTCGCGGCTTTTTCCTTGGAAGTCTTTTTGATTCCCAACCAGATCATCGACGGAGGGGTGGTTGGGGTGTCCATTTTGATCAGCAAGATTGTCGGGAAGCAGTGGCTCTATCCAGCCGTGCTTCTATTGAACTTACCTTTTGTTGTCTTGGCCTATCGCAACATCGGCAAGCGGTTGGTATTCCAAATGTGCATCGCTTTGGTGCTGTTTGCTGCCTTTGGATCCTGGATTGGCAGCTCGACGTTGCCTTTATTTCAACCCTATGCGGGAGATTTATTGGAAATTGTGGTGGTGGGGGGCCTGCTGTTGGGGCTGGGCGTGGGACTTATCATCCGAGCGGGGGGGTGTCTGGATGGGACGGAGATCCTCGGGCTTTTATGGAACCGCACCCATGGATTCTCCGTGGGAAGTGTGGTGCTGGCGTTTAACCTGCTGTTGTTTACGGCGGCGGGGCTTTTCTTTGGCGAGTGGCATCCACCGGTGCAGTCACTGATTACCTTCTTTATTGCCATCAAGATTATGGACATGGTGATCGTGGGACTGGATGAGATGAAGTCTGTGATGATTTTTTCTACAAAACCCAAGGAAATCAGTCGGGTGATACTGGACGAGTTGGGCTTGGGACTGACCATTCTCCATGGCAGCGGAGGATATTCGGGAGAGCCTCGGGATGTGCTTTACTTAATTTCTGAGCGATTGCAGCTCATGGATATTAAAAATATCGTATACCAACATGATGCCAATGCGTTTATTGCCATTGAGAACCTCCATGAAGTGGCCAGTAAAGGGGTTGGTTCCATTGCCCGAAAGACCCATCCGTTACAAAAGCCCTCTCAACAGAAAAGGAATTTTCAATGAGTGTAGATATGACCCACATTTTGTCCCAGTCTGTCACCCGGAGCAATGGCACCGTGACAACCCTTCAGGAGTTTGCGGGAAAGTCTCTCTTGATCGTCAATACAGCGAGCCAGTGTGGATACACTCCGCAGTACCAGGGCTTGGAGGCTCTCTACCAGAAGTATAGAGATCGAGGGCTTGTCATCCTGGGCTTTCCTTGCAACCAATTTGGGGGGCAAGAGCCAGGTACCAATGAGGAAATCGTGGAGTTCTGCACTATCAATTACAAGATCTCCTTTCCCCTCTTCTCCAAGATCGATGTGAATGGGGAGCGGGCCCATCCGTTGTATCAATATTTGACTGATAACGCACCGGGATTATTAGGGACAAAGAAAATAAAATGGAATTTTACCAAGTTTTTTGTTAGCAAGGATGGCACTGTGATCCGTCGGTTTGCCCCTCAGGATACGCCAGAAAAAGTGGAGAAGATCATTCTCCCCTATCTATAGGATTCTCTCTTGTCCATGATTCAACGTCCCTGGTGGGGGGCCACCCTCAAAATTTTGGCTTGTCTCTTTTTTTCTTTGACGAACGTAGGAATTCGCTCTTTGTCCTCTTACCATCATGCGGAGGGGCCGTTACCCTTCTTTCAGGTAGCCTTCTTGCAGAACCTCGTGGGCTTTGTTTTCGTACTTCCCTGGTTGTCCCGTCGGGTGTGGGTGCAGAGTTGGGAGAAAAAGAATATCCACATCCTCCGGGTATTTCTCTCCGTGATGGGGATTACCTTTTGGTATGCGGCATTGTCTTTTATGCCCGTGGCTGAATCTGTGGCGTTATCTTTTACCAACCCCATTTTTGCTTTGATGGGGGCTCGCTTTTTCTTGCAAGAATCCTTGGGCTTGGTTCGCGCCTTGGCCATCGGGGTGAGTTTCTTGGGAGCATTGTGTATTTCCCATGCCAAAAGTAGTTTACTTGGGGGCTTTGACTCCTGGTTGGTCTTGTTGCCCTTGCTTTCCGCTGCGTTTTTTGCGGGAACCAAGTTAACAGGCCGTCTTTTGGCTATGAACGGAGAATCGGCCCGAGAGATGACGGCTCTTCTATATGCTTGTATGGTTCCTCTTTCTTTCATTCCTGCAATCTGGGTTTGGCGACATCCTTCTGCGGGGGAATGTTTGTGGCTTCTTGGCATTGGCGCCTCTTCTGTACTTGCCAACATCTTGCTAGCAAAATCTTACGCCTATGCGGAGGTCTCCTTTTTGGCTCCCTTTGGGTTTGCCAAATTTTTCTTTGGGATGAGCATTGCCTACTGGATTTTTGGGGAATGGCCTCAGAGTGGATGGACCTGGATTGGGTTTGGATTCATTCTGCTGAGTGTCTTTCTCTTATATGTGGAGCAGAAGAATTTTTCCCTCTGTCGGTTGCATAAGGCTTCTGCATCATGATGGCTGTAGCACCTTCCAATGGTAAGACGGTGGTGGTGGGGATGTCGGGAGGCGTGGATTCTTCCGTATCCGCTTTATTGCTGAAGCAGCAAGGCTACCATGTCATTGGTCTATTCATGAAGAACTGGGATGAGACGGATCCTGTGACGGGGACGTGCACATCGGCTGAGGATTTTTCTGATGTGGAGAAAGTCTGCACGCAGCTGGACATTCCCTATTACGGCATCAACTTTGTGGCAGAGTACCGGGATTTGGTATTCAAAGAATTTCTCGAGGAATTGAAAAAGGGGTATACCCCCAATCCAGATATTCTCTGTAACAAGTGGATCAAGTTCGATGTGTTTTTGCAGAAGGCCAAGGAAGTGGGGGCAGATTACGTAGCCACGGGGCACTACTGCCAAACCAACGGTCGAGAGCTTTTAAAAGGGAAGGATCCACAAAAGGATCAGTCCTATTTTCTCCATGCCATTGCTGGGCAGACTTTGGAGAAGGTCTTGTTTCCCATTGGGGGAATGGAAAAATCCCTGGTTCGTTGGATTGCTAAGGAGCACAACCTCGCTGTATTTGATAAAAAAGATAGTACGGGAATTTGTTTTATTGGGGAGCGAAATTTCGCTAAATTTTTGAGTCAACACATTCCCATGCAACCGGGGGAATTCCAACAACTGGATGGTAAGGTCGTGGGACGACACCACGGGGCTTGCTTTTATACCTTGGGGCAACGTCGACATTTGGGATTGGGAGGGGCTGGGCCTCGTTGGTTTGTCCTTGATAAGGATATGAAGAAGAACGTGGTGTATGTAGAGCGAGGCGAGCATCCGCGTTTATTTTCCCAGAGACTTTGGGCGGATCGCGTTACGTGGATTTCAGGGAGGCCTCCAGAGTTTCCCTTATCGTGTTCTGCCAAGGTTCGATACCGACAGCCGGATCAAACTTGTACGGTGCAAGCCCTTGCTGATGGTTCACTCCAAGTGGATTTTGAACAACCCCAACGAGCCATCACTCCGGGGCAGAGTGTGGTGTTTTATCAGGGAAATATTTGTTTGGGGGGCGGAACCATTTCTCTTTTTCTCTCTTCCGATCGCTGCTAGATTGGCCTCGAAATCGTAGACCGGGTGTTTACGACAAGAAAAAAACAGGAGGTCCAATCCATGTCAAAACCCCCCACAGGCCCTGCAGAGTTTGGTAAGATTCGCTCCATCTTTTGGCCCATTCATTCGTATGAGTTACGAAAAATGCTGCCTATGTTCTTCATGTTTTTTTGCATTTCCTTCGTCTACACCATTGTGCGAGATACCAAAGATACCTTGATCGTTACAGCCCCTGGATCTGGAGCGGAAGCCATCCCCTTTCTCAAAGTGTGGTGCGTAGTACCAGCAGCCATCTTTTTCATGTTGATCTACTCCAGTCTCAGCAACTCCCTTTCCAAAGAACGACTTTTTTACGCAACTATTTTACCCTTCATCGCTTTTTTCGGTCTCTTCGGATTTGTGATTTACCCGATGCGAGAGATGTTACAACCGGGCGCAGAAACCGTAGCCTCCCTCCAAGCCTTCTTACCCGCTTCTGCTGCTGGGAAAGGGATCATCTCCATTCTTCACCACTGGCCTTTGGCTTTGTTTTACATTTTGGCTGAACTTTGGGGTAGTATGATCCTCTCCTTGGCCTTCTGGGGATTTGCCAACGACATCACTCGGATTCACGAAGCGAAACGATTCTACGGGCTCTTAGGCATTGGGGCCAACCTGGCTTTGGTCTTTTCTGGACGAGCCATCGTGTGGGCCTCGAATGCAGGGGAAGGGGAAGCTTACACCCAAAGTTTAAAAGTACTTATGTTCTTGGTCGTTGCTGCTGGGTTTGCCGTGGTGTGGACCTATAGCTGGATGCAACGCAATGTGCTCACCGACCCTCGATATTATGAGGCGGCTGGTGCGCCAAAGGCAAAGAAAGAGAAGCCGAAGCTTTCTATGATGGAGAGTGTTCGGTTCTTGGGTCGTTCGAAGTACTTGGGATGCATTGCCATCATTGTAGTGGCCTATGGGGCTTCCATCAACTTGGTGGAAGTGGTATGGAAATCGCAATTGAAATTGCAATATCCAAATCCGAAAGAATATTCGGCGTTCATGGGACATTTCTCCGAGATGACGGGGATTGTAACCATGTTCATGTTTATCTTTGTGAGTCATAATGTGATTCGACGATTGGGTTGGACCTTTGCTGCGTTGGTGACACCGGTGGTATTGGGGATTACCGGTGGGTTGTTTCTTTTGTTTATGGTGTATGGAGAGTTAACTCGAAACTTTCTTCTTACCTTCTCCACCACGCCTTTGATGATGGCAGTGGTATTTGGTGCGGCGCAGAACATCCTGTCGAAATCTGCCAAATATTCTCTCTTTGATCCCACCAAGGAGATGGCCTACATTCCCTTGGATCCCGAATCTAAGGTGAAGGGGAAGGCTGCCATCGATGTGGTAGGCGCTCGCTTGGGGAAATCTGGGGGCTCTTTTGTTCAGCAAGGATTGATGCTTTTTATGCCCACAGTAGCTTCTATGGCTCCCATTGTAGGACTTGCTTGTTTACTCATTCTTGGGTGTTGGATTTTGGCGGCTCGCAATTTGGGTAAAAAATATGAAGAATTGGTCGCAGGCCGCGAGGAGGAAGTCCCCTCTCAGTCAGCCCCTGCAAGAAAAACAGCTCTCAAACATGCCTAGTTGTTTCAATATTGAGTGAGTGATATGCGCGTTATCTTCTGTGTTTTGTTGTTGTCGATGTCTTCTTGGGCCAGCTTTTCCGCTGAATCTACAGCGGTCTCGCTGGAGGCTCTTCGTGCTTTGAATCCGGGTAAAGCGTGTTGGATTGGCGCACTCACGCATACGGACGAAAGTATGAATTTTCGTCTCAGTATCAAGCGAGAGAAAACAGAAATACCTTACATTCGATTGCTGTTTATCGATCTATCAAGGAAAAAGCTTGCTTATATTCCCATGGAGCTAGAGGAAGAAAATCTGAAATTCCGCGGGGCTTTTATCGCAGAGCATGCGCGAAAAAAAGGTCTGCTGAAAGTAATTTTTTCTGTATATCTTCGGCTTTCTAAACATCTGGGGCTGGTGCCAACTACAGCGATCATGAATAAACCTCTCATTGCGATGGTCCTGCCCCAGTTTGGGTTTTCCCCAAAAACAAAAGGGGTTGCTTTATTTATGGATCGCGCGGCACGAGGGGATGAGGTGGTATTGTTTGGACCCAAGATTTTTGGCACTAGTTATATGAGCAAACAAAATATGATGTTTGGATCTGGCGTACCGAAAGATCCTCGGGAATTGCGTGTTTATACCGCGTATACCCAAACAAATCCTGCCATGATGGAGGAGGCTGTTGTCAGAGCACTAGAAAATTGGGCCCTTGTTTTTGAGTAAAGAGCTGGCCCTTTTTATCATATGCAGCTTTTTCCTCCGATGTAAGAGTATCAGAATCAAAATCTTACTTCGGGGGAACGATGAAAAAGTGGCTTGTATATGTCTCTCTGGGTCTACTGTTACTCCATTGTCAGGGGAAAAGTTCAAATCCTCCTTCTTCTGCTGCCGTTCATCTGAAGAGTAATCCAATTGTACTCGTCGATGGTTCAAATCCCAATGAGGTCTTTTCTTCCACACAATCGATGGAGTCGATTTTGACTGTGGTGTCTACGGTTTCTCTTCTGGATGCTCCATCTGGTGGGGAGGCTGCACTTTTTCTTGCTTCCTCCCTCTCCATATCGGATACGGCCGTTGCAATGGCTAGCAATACGGCAACGGATGTGTCAATTTACGAGTCTACAAATTCAATGGTACATGGTACTCCCGCTTCGATTTCTGGGCTTGCGAGTATTGATTGGGTCGATATGTATCCTTTGACGTTGCAATTGATTCTCGATGGGACACAAACCCAGACAAAAACTTTCTCACTTGCGTCGGGGGGAGCAGCTATGTCCATTCCTTTCGCTTTTACGGAAGCTTTTGAGGGTCAGAGCTACAGAATTCAGAATGTGGATTCTCTTGAAGTGACATGCGCCTCTTTGCCTTCGGGTACGATCTCTAGTGCGGAGAATGCTCTTTCCTTGTCTTGTACAAAAACGTTGGTTGGAAAAGTCTTGTCTGCCGTTCGGATTGGTGACAATGAGACATTATCAACGATTTTATCAGCCGATACCACGGGAGTCGTGACTTCGCTGATTCCTTCCGTGGGAATCTATGCCCAAGCCCCTCTTTTTTCTCCAGGAAATACCACGGTTTATTTGTATGCTGCCTACTTGTTGGAGCAGAGCAATCTCCCTATATTACCTGCCTTGAATACAGCCTTGAAAATGATTTTGAATACAGCCTTTATGGGAAAAGCCGTTGGTGATGTGAGTTTCACTACAGATTCTGTAAACCATATTATTACTATAAAACTTCCTAACAAGGCAGCAGGCATGATTCCCTCTGCTATTGGAAACTTATGTCATTTGACTGAATTTTATGTTGATAACACGCTGGTATCAGGCTCAATTCCAATAAATATTGGTAGTTTGACCCAATTGAAAAAGTTGCAAATTACCCTAAATCAGAATATGTCTGGATCGATTCCAGCGAGTATTGGAAATCTAACGAAATTGGAGACCCTTTTGTTAAAAGGCAATAAGCTGTCTGGCATGATCCCCTCTTCAATTTGGTATTTGAAGCCTACATTGATGAATCTAAGTGGAAATTCTTTGAGTGTTTGTATCCCGCCTTTACCCGATGGAATTTCTACGAAGAATGATGCTATTTCATTTCTGCTAAATAGAGATTTGGGTGCAAATGAAACAACTCCGACTTGTGACATGCCTCAATAAGAGGGAATAGGGGGAGGTGTGGAGGGGGGAAAGCCCCTCCACAGAAAACTAGAACGCAGCGAGGAAGTCATGAGCACGAACGGTTTTACGGCCGTTCATTTTTGCACGAGCCGCTGCTTGTTGAAGCAACCAGTAGATCCAGCCGTTCAATCCTTCCAATGCATCACCGGCTACGTTGCAGTCAGCACCTTTGAGGATTTCACGGGTTTTAGAAGCTACGATCAACATTTCGCTTCGGTTAGACTTTGGAGCTTTTTTTGCTTTTGGAGCTGCCTTTTTTGCCTTTGGGGCTGCTTTCTTTGCGGCTACTTTCTTCTTTGCCATGGTACGTTCCTTCATCTAGTGAAATGGGAAATGATATTTGAAAGTGTACCATATAAAAATCGAGGATCCCCACAAGCGAGGAAGGAAGGGTTTTGCAGCCGTCCCATTTTGTAGTCCAGCGGGGTTTGTTGGGGGAGTCCATAAAGGCCCCCCCCTGCTTCTTCTAAGATACATTGGGGGGCAGCGGTATCCCAGGGCCCCGTGGGGCCTTTACAGAGGTAGAGATCCCCTTTTCCTTGGGCTATGCGGCAACTTTTAAGGGAGCTGCTCATGGGAATGACTTGGAGGTTCCATGTCTGCTGAAGGATTTCGATCTTTTCCGGCCGATAGGTGCGACTGACCAGCAGCTGGGCCTCTTCCAGGGGGCATGTGCGAGTTTGGAGTCGCACCGGGGGGAGATCCTTGTATTGCCAAAAAGCCCCTTCATGGCGACTGGCAAAAAAGAGCTCCTCCAGCGCAGGGGCATAGACTACGCCCAGCACGGGGTGCCCCTCTTGAATTAAGCCGATATTGACGGAAAATTCCCCATGGGTGCCATGGATAAACTCTCGGGTGCCATCCAGGGGGTCAATACACCAATAGAGGGGTGGGGAGGGGGTCTCCGCAGGAGCTCTCAGGGGATCCTCTTCGGATAGAATGGGAATCTTGGGGGTGAGTTGGGAGAGTGCCTCGCAGAGGAGCCGATGAGAGAGATGATCGGCATGGGTGACGGGGGTGCCATCGAGTTTGGCCTCCACGGAAAGCGAGGGATGTTGATGGAGGGCCAAAATGGCTTTACCTGCCATGCGGGCCATCCTCTGTACGGGGGGAAGGAGGCTGGAGAGAGTGGGGTTCATAACGTGCCCTTTTTGTGATTATTTTCTATATACCAGAAAAAGGATCTTGGGGTGGCCGTGAGATTATGCTGTTCGCAAATTCCTTTGTGGGATATAATGCGCTCTTGTATGAGAGGCTGGAGTCAGGGAAGTGTCCCCACTCTGGTACGGTTGGTCGGCTCTTTCGGAAGGGAAGGGCATAGGAGTTTTTACGATGGCGAAGAAGTTATTTGTGGGTGGACTGAGCTGGAACACGGATGACAACCTATTGCGGGAGTCGTTTTCTCGGTTCGGTGAAGTGGGTGATGCACGAGTAATCCTCGATCGAGATACAGGGCGGTCCCGCGGGTTCGGCTTCGTATCTTTCGAAGATGACAATGCAGCAAAGAGTGCCATGGCAGCTATGGATGGGAGCAAGCTGGATGGTCGTAATATTCGTGTAAACGAAGCGCAAGAACGTCCTCCTCGTCAGGGTGGATTCTAATCCTCCATCATTTGTTCCCCGCAAAGTAGTGCAAGAAGTACGTCCCCCGAGGGGCGTGTATACTGGTTATGTTTTGGCTCGCAATGAGGCGTGACTGAAGTGAACCGTATGGAAGGATATTTTCATGGATCAAGATACATTACAGATTGAATACACCCAGCTTGGCAAGAAATTGGACGATCTATGGAGGTATCTTTGACTTAGCTCCTAAGCGTCAGCGTTTGGCGCAGTTGGAAGAAGAGATTGCCGGTAATCCCAATTTTTGGACTGATTCCACGGCCTCTGGTGCCGTTCTCAAAGAAAAAAAGCAGTTGGAAAGTTTCTTGGCCCGTACCCAGGCCTTGAAGGATCTCCATTCGGATTTGGGCGCAGCCATTGAGTTGGCTGGAGAAGGCGAAGAGTTCTTGCTGGAAGCCACTGTCATGGTGGCAAGCCTTCGGGGCAAACTCGAGAGTTTGGAAACAGAGAATATGCTCCACGGAGAGTTCGATGCTTCTCCGGCTATTTTGACCATTCATGCGGGAGCAGGCGGGACGGAGTCCTGTGATTGGGCTCAGATGCTTTTCCGCATGTATATGCGCTATATCGATAAGAAAAAGTGGAAAGCCGAGATTCACGATTTGCTCGAGGGAGAAGAGGCGGGGATTAAAAACGTTTCTATCGAAGTTCAAGGGGAATTTGCTTACGGATTGCTGAAGGTGGAAAGTGGGGTGCATCGGTTGGTGCGCATCAGTCCTTTTGATTCCAATGCCCGTCGGCATACGAGTTTTGCCTCCGTCTTTTTGACGCCGGTGATCGAAGACGATATTGCTATCGATATCAATCCTGCAGACCTGCGCATCGATACCTATCGGGCGAGTGGAGCTGGAGGGCAGCACATCAACCGAACGGACTCTGCGGTGCGGATCACGCACGCACCCTCCGGGATCGTGGTCCAGTGTCAAAGTCAACGATCCCAGCATCAAAACAAAGATACGGCCATGAAAATGCTTCGTAGCAAACTCTACGAGCGGGAGATGGAAGAGCGCCGTAAAAAGCAGCAGGATGTGGAGAGTGCGAAAAATGATATCGCTTGGGGCAGCCAGATCCGCAGCTATGTACTTCATCCATATAAGTTGGTAAAAGATCACCGGACGAATTTTGAATCCTCCGATCCTGATGGGATCTTAGATGGGGGCTTGGATGAGGTCATCCGAGCGGCTTTGGTTCTTCCTTCGTCATAAGCAACTAGGGCGTGTCCTCAATTTGCAAAAAGCCTAAACCAAATTGCACTGCATACGATAGCGACCACGGCAGCGTAGTTTCTTTTCAATTTATCAAACCGAGTCGCAAAACCTCTGAATTGCTT
>Ga0114970_10002023_pt1 | contig 15204 bp, 9 predicted proteins | sample M_140205_XF_Meta_FD_87030 | JGI IMG/M metagenome (GOLD analysis project Ga0114970, IMG submission 87030) | Freshwater microbial communities from Lake Montjoie, Canada to study carbon cycling - M_140205_XF_MetaG | ecosystem: Environmental > Aquatic > Freshwater > Lake | place: Lake Montjoie... | reverse complement strand
TTTTGTAATTCGTTTCAAGAAAATATACTTTTTTGAGTAACTTTTGACTTCAAACGTATCAACATTATAACCTGTTTTATTGATGAAAAAAATCCAAATGGTTGACCTGAAAGGGCAATACGAAGCTATCAAAGAAACGGTAAATAACTCTATTCAAGAAGTTTTAGATACCAATACTTATATAAATGGACCTCAAGTTCAGCAATTTCAAAAAAACTTAGAAGAATATCTGGATGTAAAACACGTAATTCCTTGCGCAAATGGGACCGATGCGTTGCAAATTGCAATGATGGGTTTGGATTTAAAGCCTGGCGATGAGGTAATTACTGCCGATTTTACCTTTGCTGCAACCGTTGAAGTAATTGCTTTATTGCAATTGACTCCCGTTTTAGTCGATGTAGATTTGGTGAATATGAACATTTCTATCGAGGCCATTAAAAAAGCAATTACCCCAAAAACTAAGGCGATTGTTCCCGTGCATTTGTTCGGTCGCGCCGCCAATATGGAAGCGATTATGCGCATCGCAAACGAACATAATTTATATGTAATTGAAGACAATGCCCAAGCGATTGGCGCCAATTGCAAGTTTTCTGATGGCGCAAAATTGAAAGCTGGAACGATTGGTCACGTAGGTTCAACTTCCTTTTTTCCTTCCAAAAATTTAGGTTGTTATGGTGATGGAGGAGCAATTTTCACTAATGATGATGCTTTGGCACATAAAATCCGTGGAATTGTAAATCACGGAATGTACGTTCGTTACCATCACGATGTGGTAGGCGTAAATTCTCGTTTAGACAGTATTCAAGCAGCGGTTTTAAATGCAAAATTACCGTTGTTAGATCAATACAATACGGCCCGTCAAAATGCGGCACGCAAGTATTCTGCAGCTTTTCAGGGACATAAAAATATTGTAGCACCAAGTATTTGCGACATTTGTGATTGCCACGTTTTTCACCAATATACCTTAAGAATCATCGACGGCGACCGCGATGGTTTGATGCAATATTTATTAGATAAAGGGATTCCATGTGCCGTTTATTACCCAATTCCGTTGCATTCTCAAAAGGCTTATTTGGACCCGAGATACAAAGAAGAAGATTTTCCAGTAACCAATTTATTGGCGAAACAAGTCATTTCTTTACCAATGCACACCGAATTAGATGACGAACAAATTAAGTTTATTACCGATTTAGTTTTAGACTATTTAAAATAATTTTTTTAGGAGCCAATCCTGCTTTCCGTTGCAATCTTTTTGTTTTTAAAGAAAAAACAAAAAGGATTTTCACTGTAATCAGGGCTAAAAAGGGAACAACCAAACAACAATACTATGAAGATTTTAGTAACTGGAGGATTAGGATTTATAGGTTCCCACACTGTGGTAGAACTACAAAATGAAGGGTTTGAGGTGGTTATCATTGATAATCTTTCCAATTCTTCTGAAACTGTTTTAGACGGAATTGTTGCTATCACGGGTAAAAAACCCGTTTTTGAAAACCTAGATGTAAGGGAAAAAACTGCCGTTCAAAATTTCTTTAAAAAACATAATGATATTGCAGGAGTTATTCATTTTGCTGCTTCGAAAGCAGTGGGTGAAAGCGTTGAAAATCCACTTTTGTATTATGAAAACAATATCAATTCTTTAGTTTATTTACTTCAAGAATTACAAAATAAACCCAATTCAAATATCATTTTTAGTTCTTCTTGTACCGTTTACGGTCAATCGGAAGAAATGCCAATTACTGAAAACGCGCCGATTCAAGTTGCGATGTCTCCTTATGGAAATACGAAACAAATAGGGGAAGAAATAATTCGGGATGTAGCCAAAGTATCCAATATTAAAGCCATTTTGTTGCGCTATTTTAACCCAATTGGAGCACATCCCTCAGCAGAAATTGGAGAATTACCACTTGGAGTTCCACAAAATTTAGTTCCATTTATCACCCAAACCGGTTTAGGATTACGAAAAGAATTGTCGGTTTACGGTAATGATTATTCAACTCCCGATGGAACCGCGGTTCGCGATTATATCCACGTAGTAGATTTGGCGAAAGCCCACGTAATTGCATTAAAACGCCTTTTAGAAAATAAAAATGCTATTGCTGTAGAAACCTTCAATCTTGGTACAGGAACAGGAAGCTCAGTTTTGGAAGTAATTCAAGCATTTGAAAAAGTAAGCGGTCAAAAATTACCATACAAAATGGTCGATAGAAGAGAAGGCGACATCACTTCAGCTTATGCCAATACTGATAAAGCGAATAATGTACTTGGCTGGAAAGCGGAATCTTCCCTTGAAGAAGCGATTGCGAGTGCTTGGAAATGGGAACAAAAAATCCGTTCTTAATTTGATTCTATTACCATGAATCTAATTCAAAATATACTTGTAATTGGTTTCGTTTGGCCTGAGCCAAATTCTTCGGCTGCAGGAACTCGAATGCAGCAATTATTGATTTTATTCAAACAATGGGACTGGAAAGTCACCTTTGCTACTCCTGCAATGGAAAGCGATTTTATGATTGACTTAGCTGCCATTGGAGTCGAAAAAAAAGCCATTAAATTAAATTGTTCCAGTTTTGATATTTTTATCCAAGAGTTAAATCCCACTATGGTCTTTTTTGATCGGTTTTTGATGGAAGAACAATTTGGCTGGCGAGTGGCTGAATTTTGTCCAAACGCCTTGCGAATATTGGACACCATAGATCTGCATTGTTTGCGACTGTCCCGTCAAAAAGCATTTAAGGATAAACGTGATTTTGAAATTAATGATTTATTAACTGAAGAGATTTCAAAAAGAGAAATTGCAAGTATTTTACGTTGTGATCTTTCCATTATGGTTTCGGAAGTGGAAATGGATTTGTTGCAAAATACCTTTAAAATAGATTCTGATTTATTGTATTACTTGCCTTTATTTTTAGATCCAATTTCTAAAGAAGAGAGTGATAATTGGTTGCCATTTGAAGAAAGAAATGATTTTATATTTATAGGAAATTTTGTTCATGAACCCAATTGGAATGCGGTTCAATATTTAAATGAAACGATTTGGCCCTTAATCAGAAAAGAAATGCCGGAAGCCAATTTACTTGTTTACGGTGCTTATCCTTCTCAAAAGGTAATGCAATTGCACCAACCAAAAAAAGGATTTCATATTTTGGGTCGTGCGGATAATGCGCAAGAAGTCGTTTCAAAAGCCAGAGTTGTTTTAGCACCCTTGCGGTTTGGAGCAGGAATAAAAGGAAAACTATTAGAAGCCATGCAATGTGGCACGCCAAGTGTAACCACTTCAATTGGTGCAGAATCTATGAATGGCGAACTTCCTTGGAATGGTTTTATAACTGATGATCCAGCAGAATTTGCTACTAAAGCTATTTCATTATATAATAACAAAACCATTTGGAATTCAGCTCAAAATAATGGAATTAAAATTATTGAAAAACGCTATTTGAAGTCGTATTTTGTAAATGATTTTAAAGAGGCAGTTTGTAATTTTGAAGCCAATTTAAAACCACATCGAGCAAAGAATTTTATAGGTTCCGTTTTACAACATCAATCGCTTCAAAGTAGTAAATACATGTCCAAGTGGATAGAAGAAAAGAATAAATAAAAAAGTCCCGTAATTATAACGGGACTTTTTTTTATAAATAATAATTGAAAAACTTACGCTAACATCGTAACTGGGTTTTCAATGTATTGTTTTAATGTTTGAAGAAATTGTGCTCCTGTAGCGCCGTCAATGGTGCGGTGATCGCAAGCCAATGAAAGCATCATGGTATTTCCAACCACAATTTGTCCATTTTTAACGACAGGTTTTTCAACAATTGCACCTACAGATAAAATCGCAGAATTGGGTTGGTTGATAATGGAATTGAATTCAGTGATACCAAACATTCCAAGATTAGAAATCGTAAAAGTACTACCTTCCATTTCTGAAGGTAATAATTTTTTGCTTTTTGCTCTTCCTGCAAGATCTCTAACATTTCCTCCAATTTGAGATAAACTCATCGCATCAGTAAAAGGCAATACAGGAACTACTAATCCGTCTTCAACTGCAACGGCCACCCCAATATTCACATGGTAATTGATAAGAATTGAATCTTCTCTCCACTGTGAATTTATTTTTGGATGTTTTTTCAATGCCATTGCGCTTGCTTTTATCACCATGTCGTTAAAGGACACTTTCGTATCTGGAACGCTATTGATAATTGCTCTTGATTTCATTGCTTCGTCCATTGTAACCTCAATTACAAGGTTGTAATGTGGTGCTGTAAATAAAGATTCTGCCAAACGTTTTGCAATAATTTTGCGCATTTGAGAATTCTTAATTTCTTCGGTAAGTTTTTCTCCTGCTGCTGCAAATGGTTTAGCAGCAATAATTTCAACTTGTGGTTGGGCATTTTGAGAAGTAGCACTTGGTGCAAAATTCTCCACATCGCTTTTTATAATTCTTCCATTTTCACCAGAACCATTAACTTGAGAAAGTTTAATTCCTTTTTCTTCAGCTATTTTTCTTGCTAGTGGAGATATAAAAACTCTTTCGTTTGAAGAACTAGCCGTAGTTTGCTCTGAAGTAGTTACAGTTTCAGTAACAGCATCTCTAGTAACTTCAACTTGAGCAGTCGAACCTGATGCTTTAAAGTTTTCTGCAATTCCGGAAATATCCGTTCCTGACGGTCCAATTATTGCTAAAAGTGAGTCGCAAGGCGCAGTTCCGCCTTCAGGTATTCCAATGTATAACAAAGTACCGGCATTGAAAGATTCAAATTCCATGGTAGCTTTGTCCGTTTCAATTTCGGCCAAAATATCACCTTCAGCAACTTTATCGCCTACTTTTTTCAACCAGGTAGCCACAGTTCCGTCCGTCATCGTATCACTTAAACGAGGCATTGTAACTACTATAACACCTTTAGGTAAAGCTGTTGTTGGTTGTTGGTTGTTGGTTGTTGGTTCTGAAACAGTTTCTTTTGCCTCAACAGCAACTCCCCCTTCGGGGGTTGGGGGGCTTATTAAATCAGAAATATCTTCTCCATCTTTTCCAATAATTGCTAATAGTGAGTCACAAGCTGCTGATTCTCCTTCTTTAATTCCAATATACAAAAGAGTACCAGAATTAAAAGATTCAAATTCCATTGTAGCTTTGTCAGTTTCAATTTCGGCAAGAATATCGCCTTCAGCAACTTTATCGCCCACTTTTTTAAGCCATGAAGCTACGGTACCTTCGGTCATCGTATCGCTCAATCGGGGCATGGTAATTACTTTTGCCATAATTATTTCAGTTTATGAGGGATAAATGGATAGTTTTCTTGTTCGTAAACAACATCATATAATTGTTGCACCTCTGGAAATGGAGATTCTTCAGCAAATGTTACACATTCTTCAACTAAGTCTTTTACTCTTTCGTCAATTGCTTCAATTTCTTCTGCTGTAGCATATTTTTGGTCCATAATTACATCTAAAACTTGTGTAATAGGATCAATTTTTCTGTATTCGTCAACTTCGTCTTTGGTACGATATAATTGTGCATCCGACATAGAGTGACCTCTATAACGGTAGGTTTTCATTTCTAAAAATGTTGGTCCGTCACCACGACGCGCTCTTTCAATTGCTTCATGCATTGCTTCAGCAACTTTCACAGGATTCATACCGTCCACTGGTCCGCAAGGCATTTCATAACCTAAACCAAGTTTCCAAATATCAGTATGATTTGCAGTTCTTTCAACAGAAGTCCCCATTGCGTAGCCATTATTTTCTACAATAAAAACTACTGGTAATTTCCATAACATTGCCATGTTAAAAGCTTCGTGAAGTGATCCTTGACGTGCAGCACCATCTCCAAAATAAGTCATAGTTACACCGCCAGTTTCAAAGTATTTATCAGCAAATGCCATTCCAGCTCCCACAGGGATTTGAGCTCCTACAATTCCATGACCTCCAAAGAAACCATGTTCTTTAGAAAAAATGTGCATAGAACCACCCATACCTTTAGAAGTACCAGTTACTTTTCCTAATAATTCAGCCATTACTCTTCTAGGATCAACTCCCATACCGATTGGCTGAACGTGATTTCTATAGGCAGTAATCATTTTGTCTTTTGACAAGTCCATTGCATGTAATGCACCGGCTAAAACTGCTTCTTGTCCATTGTATAAATGTAGGAAACCTCTTACTTTTTGTTGAATGTAAAGCGCTGCTAATTTATCTTCAAATTTTCTCCAAAGTAGCATGTCTTCGTACCACTTTAAATAAACTTCTTTTGTAACTTCTTTCATTTTAGTAGATTGTTTATTGGATCTGCATTTTAAATAACTATTTGAAAAATAGAAATTCATACAAATTTCAAGATGCAAAAATAATACATTACTTCTAAGAAGTAAAATATAATAGTATTTTTATTTAATTATTTACAATCAATACTAGTTATGCGATTTATTAGTCGTATTTTTTATTGATTTATTTGATAATAGCACTATTTTTTAATTTAATGCTATTTTTATGGGCAAAGGCCTTACAATAATTTTTTGTCAAACATTAGGGGTAATAAATTTTTCAATGAATCTGATTTATAAACGTTTCCAGATTCTCCCATAAAATAAATTTCAATGGGTTGGTCTTGTTTAATTTCATATTCAGAAATAGATTGGCGACAAGCGCCACATGGCGGAATAGGAGTGAGGGTTGGTTTGTGATCTGCCGTTGCTGAGATTGCCATTTTAATGATTTTGGCTTCAGGATAAAGTGCGCCCGCAGAAAAGATAGCTACTCTTTCGGCACAAAGCCCAGATGGATAAGCAGCATTTTCTTGGTTTGAACCCAAAACAATTTTATCATTATCTAGAACTATCGCAACACCTACCCGGAAATGGGAATAGGGAGCATACGCCTTTTTTCTTATATCTATTGCTTGATCCATCAATGAATAGATGTCATTTGGTAATTCAGAAACAGAATCAAATAGGGTAAATGTTGTTGTAATGCTGATTTCTTTCATGGTTTTTGAGGAAAAAAAATCCAAATTTCATTGAAATTTGGATTTTTTTTTATAATTAATGATTATTAATAATCGTCGTACTTATCTCCAAAATTAAATGTTAAGGAGAATCGTAAGGTATTTTCTAATGGGTTTTGAACTTTAGAAGTTGACATCAAATAGGAAACATCAATTTTTACTACATTGTATTTAAATCCAGCTCCTAAAGTAAAGTATTGTCTAGCTCCTTTAACAGGGCTTTCGTGAAAATAACCCAAACGCATGGCAAATGAATCTTGATATAAATATTCTGCTGCAGCTGAATAAGTGATTTCTTTTAACTCTTCTCCGAATCCTCCCGGGGCATCATTAAAGGAATTGAAAATTCCTGAAACCCACCCAATTTTCTTGTAATCGGCATTGGCATCTCTAATATCTTGCGTATTTGTAGCGCCATCTTGATTGTAATCATATAAATTAGAGCTATCAACTTGTGGTGTTGGAACCAATAATTTACTAAATTCTAAACTGGTTGTAATTTTGTTATAATCATCAAAAATGAAGTCAAAACTACCCCCTAATTTCATTTGTGAGGGTAAAAAATTAGCGTTAATATCAGAAACATTGGCGTCATAATTAATTTTAGGACCTAAGTTTTGAAAGTTAAAACCAATTCTGTATCTTCCATCAAAATCATTAAATGCCGTTTGCTCTGATTGGAAAAAACCTGCAACATCAAAAGCAAAAGAGGTAGCAGCTGTTCTGTCATTATTAGAATCAATTTTTAAACTGGAACTTATAAATCTTCCTGCCACCGACATGGAGAATTTGTCACTTAATTTTAGTGCATAAGAACCGTCTAATGAAAATTCATTTGGCTTTACAACATTTGCCGGATCATAAGCATTGTCTCTTAACTCAATTTCTCCCAAACTAAAATAACGTAGACTTACAGCAAAGGCACTTCTTTCATTATATCGGTTAAAATAATTGACTTGTCCAAGCGAAATATCGTTAACTAAAGCGGTAAGGTAAGGAGTATAACTTGTTGTAAATCCTTGTTTTTCGGTTGAAAAGGCATATTTTGCTGGATTCCATTGTTGAGAAAAAGCATCTGCCGAAGTGGCAACTCCTTGGTCTCCTAAACCTGCAGCTCTTGCATCGGCTGCAATTAATAAAAACGGAACTCCAGTGGTTATTACTCTTTCTTGGGCTTTTATGTTTGAAATTGCGGCAAAGCAAAACAATATTACGGCTATTCTCTTCATTCTTTTCATTCTTTTCAAAATTATATTAGACAAATATAGTACATTATTAAAGTATTACCAATTTTTCAATTTTTTCAGTTTTTTGATTGGTTAAAGTAGACTTTACGGTCAATTTATAAACATAAACCCCTTTTCCTATTTTATCACCAAAATCGTCTTTTCCATCCCAGGTGATCTCTCGCGAAAGAAATCCATCGGTATACACAACTTGATTTTTAGTCCAAACAATTTTCCCCGTAATTGTCATTACTTGAACCTGAACTTCCAAAGGCTCGTAGGGATGATTATGGGTAAACCAAAATTGAGTATAATTTACAAATGGATTGGGATAATTTAGTACATTTGTAAGTGTAATTGAGGCATCACTTACTACTACAAATTGAATTTCAGCACTAATAGGATTGTTGTAAACATCCCAAGCTTTAAATGTAATAGTATGAATTCCTGGCGCTAAATTTCTGAATGGGTATCTTAACTTTCCCTTTTTGTAATTATCCAATTCCGTTTCATAATAATCATTAATAATGTAAGGAGCACTTTCATTTCCATCCAAAATCGCTACAATATCGTGTCCAATTCCACTTGCGGTATTAATTCCATTTTCATCTTCAAGATAAGCTAGAAAAAATGGTGATGCATTCGTAATTCCGCCATAAACAAATGTTTGGTCGTTCATGTATAATTTCACTGTTGGAGGAGTGGTATCGGCTGTTGCCAATGGGTTAATACCTCCAATTTTAATGGTGGTGTCTATCCCTGAATTGTCAATAAATTCTGAATTTTTTTTTGAATAAAAACTAACGCGTCCATTTCCAACTGGGATTTTAATATCTCTTGGAACTACAAATCCAAACTCAAACTGCCCATTTGTAACCGATGCATTTCCTCTAAAAATGGTTTCACCTAAGGTGTTGAAATTAATAGGCGGACTATTTCCATCATTATTAAAAGTAGCTTTTATTAAGTTTTTATCAAATATATTTATTGCTAATTCGCCATTATAAGTTGGCAAGAGGGTGTTATTTTCATCGGTAACTTCGCCTGATAATTTTACATAAGCTAGCGATTGAAAATCTGGAATTGTTCCAGTAACTGGAATGTCATTTACCTTAGTCAATCGAATTTTAGGTTTTGGAATGGCCAGCATTAATGCGGGATCTCCAATGTAAAACACCACATTTGAAGACGAACTTGGATTGCTATTTTTAGTTAATCTCAATGCTTCTGCGATAGTAGTATATTGGTTAGAACCATATGAAAATAAATATTCTGATAGTTTGTCATTAAAATACTCCGCAGACCCTTGCCCGATTGATCGGGTAGTGGTAATCATTGAAATGGCACCTCCTTTTGGATTCCAATAAGTATATTCTCCTGCTGTTGGCCGGTACGGGTTATCAAATCTTGAAAAATCACAAGTAATGGTAATAAACAATGGGTATTTAAATTGATTACTTAAAGTTTGACCATCAGATTTTTCCCAAATCCGCTCTCCAGTTAAGCCGTCTTCACCACCATGACCTAAATAATTGAATACTAAAGCTCCTTTTTCGAAGGCATTAAAAATATCTTCACGAGCTTTTGGATAGCGATTTCCTCCGGAAGATGTTTCTTGCATATAGGAATCTAAAAGCACTTTTTTTACATTAATAAATGGTTTTTCCAATACAATTCTGTCGGCCAATTGATTTTGTTTAAATTGCAATGAGGCATCAGATGCTCGGTCAGAATCATCTGAAATTGCTACATAATTATTTCTCCAATTTCCGTAAGATTTCAAATCATTGTATTCAAAAACCTTATTGATCATTTCTTCGGCTTGAGCATTAGTGCTAACTAACATTCTTCCAACAGCAATATCAATTCCGCCAAAATAGTAAGCTATATTTCCTTCTGTGGGGTCCATATATCCAAAAAAGTCATCAGAGGTATAGGATGCTTCACCCCCGGAAGTACTATTTAAAGCATGATAAATGGGGACTATATTCGTATTGTTTGGAATTCTATTTTTATAGTCAAAAGAGGCATCACCGAATAAATTGATATATTTAATTCTCTTCGTTGGATCGGAAGCGTTAAAATAGACATATTTAATAAAATTTCTTATCGCAGCAATGTCTTGTTTTCCAGACGAGAATTCTTCATATATAGATTCTAAAGTGACTGTTTTTACATTTAAATTAGAATAATTGGAATGAAAAGCAGCCAATTTATCTGCTTGATTTTTTAAAAATGCAGGAGTAATAATGAGGTAATCAAGATCTTGAAAAACCCCTTGATTATTTTTGAAAATGGTGCCTTTTAGATTTTGATTGGCAACTCTAGATGAATTTTCTTTTAATGGGCTATATAAATCGGCATAGTCAATTGCAATATAATTCCGAGTTTCTCCAAGTGGCGATTTAAAGCTAAAATTACTTTGGTTAGGGTTGTCAATATTGGTAACATTATATATATCGGTAATATCCCAAACATTTGAAATCCCTGATGCTGAATTGAATTGATACGAAGCGATGCCCGAAAGGGTATTGGTGCCGTTGTATTGAAATCGAAATTGCTTGCCATAACCCGTCAAATTTCGTTTAGATTTAAGGATAATATTGTCTAAATAGGCATTTGAAGATGGGACTCCATTGTTATTATAGGTAAGCTTAATCTTGATTGTATTTGAAGCAGGAATTGTTGTGCTTGCTGGCAAAGCGGCAATATTTAATTCGGTTCCAGATCCAGCGGTAATTGCAGATAAATTTATATTTCCAACTAATTGGCCATTAGCTTCCACTTTAAAAGTGGTAGCATTATAGGCATTTGAACCAACGGTAACGTATAAGATTGGAGGCGTTGTGGTTACGGCGTTTGGAACATCGAAAGTAAATTCTTGGATATCATTAATATTAAATGCTTCGCCAAACCATTGTCTACCTGCTCTTACAATATTTATCAAATCGACTTCATGAAATTGGTAGTCATCAAAAGTAGTAATATCTAATGTAGCCGCTGGAGTAGGCTGGGTATAATTTTGAATTCTTTTTCCTAAATCTCCAGTTACAGTTACATAATAATAGGATTTAGAGGCAAATAAATTACTGTTCGTTTGGCTTTCCTCGTTCCAATTATCTACCCCTTCTGCATAGAAAAGAAGGTAGTCACTATCATTAAAAACGCCGTCATTTTCACCTATAAATTGAATTGCATTTTCTGCTAAATCCTCAGGATAGAGGGTGCTATTTGATAAAGGTAGCATTCTACCGCCGTTACCGTAGATTTTTATTTTTCTAGGATCTACATTTACATTAAAACCCAAGTCACTCAAAAAACCCTTCGAAATTTTATAAACACCTGATTTTTCAACGTAAAATCGAAACCATTCACCAGTTGCTAAAACAGAATTAGAAATTTGTTGGGTACTTGAATTTATTGGTGAATTCCTTGAGGTACTATTATTTGAAAAAGAGTAGGAAAAGGAAACTATTTTTTGGAATCCATCACCGTTTTTTATAATTGGTGAAAAACGTATAAAAGCATAAATTTTTTCTCTTGAAATAGTTGATTTTAGAGAAGCATTTATTGAATTAGGGATATTATTTTTATTTAAATCACCAAGTTCAGAAGTTGAAATTTCTTCCAAAACAATATTTGTTAATATAAGTGAATTTTCATCAATTGATTCCGTTTGAGGCAAGTTTAAGGTATAAAAAATTGCTTTTTTAAAACTATCAAATTGGAAATTCTCTGATTTTATTTGTGGAATGTTATATTTATTAGAACCAAAAGAAAAAGGAGATTTTTCGGTCCAAACGAATGAAATATCTCCTTTTTGCTGAGAAAAAGTTGCAATTGAGAAAAATAAGAAAAATAAAAATTTAACTTTCATAAGTTTAAATAACGCTAAATTAGATTAAATAGTGTGTGGATTAAAATTAAATTTTGGTGCAATATATATAATATTTGTTTTATTTTTGCGTTGTGAGATTGTAATCAAATTTTTTTGATCCTATTATTTGAAATAAATTAAAACAAATGTGTTGCGGTTTAATAGTAAATTATTATATTCGCCTCGAAATTATTACCATCATTAAGTATGAAAACAAACAAAAATCTAATTATCAATGTTTTTCTAGGATTGGCTCTTCTATTAGGAACTGCTAGTTGTAGCAAGCAATCAAGTTCAAAAAGCGGTTCGTCTGCGACAGGATGGAAAGTAAACGATAAAAAAGGAGGGTTTCAATACAACAACAAGTACAAAAAGCAAGATGCTGCACCTGGATTGGTTATGGTTGAAGGCGGAACATTTACAATGGGTAAAGTTCAAGACGATGTAATGCATGATTGGAATAATAATGCAAACCAACAACACGTTGCCTCTTTTTATATGGATGAAACGGAGGTTACAAATTTAATGTACTTAGAATATTTAGATTGGACTAAAAGAGTTTTTCCTGCCGATGACGTAAAATATGAAAAAATATATTTAGGGATTTTACCTGACACCTTGGTTTGGAGAAATAGATTAGGATACAACGAAACTTATACCAACAACTATTTAAGACATCCAGCCTATGCTTCTTACCCTGTAGTAGGCGTAAATTGGGTTCAAGCAGTTGAATTTAGCAAATGGAGAACAGAAAGAGTGAATGAAAATACACTTGAAAAAGAAGGATATCTTAAAAAGGATGCTAAAATTTTAGATGTAACTGCTGACAAAACCTTCAATACAGAAACGTATTTAAATGCTCCAAGTCAGGCTTTTGGTGGTGACACCACGGTAGTATTTAAGGGTCGAAAAAATTCGAAAGCCAAACCTATCAAAGTTGCTGGTAGTAAAGACAAGCCAGCTACTTCAAAAAAACAAACAGGGGTTTATGCCCAAAGAACTTCAGGACTTTTGTTGCCTGAGTATAGACTTCCTACTGAAGCAGAATGGGAATATGCTGCTGCCTCAGATGTTGGTCAAAGAGAATATAATTCTTATAAAGGTCAAAAGAAATATCCATGGTCTGGAAGCTATACTAGATCAGGAAAAAGAAAAACAAAAGGGGATCAATTAGCCAATTTCAAACAAGGAAAAGGAGATTATGGTGGAATTGCAGGATGGTCTGATGATGGAGCTGATATTACAAATATTGTAAAATCATATCCTCCAAATGATTTTGGTCTATATGATATGGCAGGTAACGTAGCGGAATGGGTTGCCGACGTATACCGACCAATGGTTGATGATGAAGTGAGTGATTTTAATTACTTTAGAGGTAATGAATACGAAAAAAATAATTTAGTTAATGGTAAAGTAGATGTTTTAAAAGATATTAATAAAATTAAGTACGATACTTTATCTAATGGAAAATTAATTGCAAGAAGTCTTCCTGGTCAAATTGTTCAAGTCCCTGTTGATGCTAATGAAACGTATCTAAGACAAAATTTTGATAAAAGCTATGAAAAGAACTACAGAGACGGTGACAAGCAATCAACAAATGATTTTGGTAATAGTAATGTTGCTAGTGAAAACAACAGTAACGGAATGTACAATTCGCCAATACATAATGTTATCATAAATTCAGGAGTTACAGTTAAAAAAAAGGATGAAACCAATACAAGAACCACTTTAATAAATGATAAAGTTAGAGTTTATAAAGGAGGATCTTGGAGAGATAGAGCGTATTGGTTAGATCCAGCTCAAAGAAGATATTTCCCTCAAGATATGGCTACTGATTATATTGGATTCAGATGTGCGATGTCAAAAGTAGGTCCAAAAGCAGATAAAAAGAAAAGAGCAAGAAATTAATTTCACTCTATGATAATTCAATAAAAGCCCTTTTTAGGGCTTTTATTTTATAAAATTGTTTTTATGATAGATATTAAAAGCATTCACCACTATTTTTTAAAATGCAGCTCAGTAGCAATCGATACTAGAAAAATTGAACCTGGCTCTATGTTTATTGCTATAAAAGGCGATAATTTTGATGCCAATACCTTTGCGAAAGAAGCATTGGAAAAAGGGGCGGCTTATGTAGTTATTGACAATGCCGATTATTATATTGATGATCGAACAATCCTTGTTGAGAATAGTTTGGAGACTTTACAAGAATTGGCCAAAGCCCATAGAAAGTACCTGGATATTCCAATTATAGCTTTAACAGGTAGTAATGGTAAAACAACCACTAAAGAATTAATTCAAGTAGTACTTTCAAAAAAATTTAATACCAAAGCAACATTTGGCAATTTAAACAATCATATAGGCGTGCCTTTAACGCTGCTTTCATTTAATAATGATACTGAAATTGGTATTGTTGAAATGGGTGCAAATCATCAAAAAGAAATTGAATTTTTATGCGAAATAGCAAAACCTGATTATGGCTATATCACCAATTTCGGAAAAGCGCATTTAGAAGGTTTTGGCGGGGTAGAAGGAGTAATAAAAGGGAAATCGGAAATGTATACCTACTTAAGAAATCATAGCAAAACTGCTTTTATAAATTTAAATGACCCAATTCAAGTTGAAAAAACTAGCGGAATTAATTCCTTTACTTTTGGATTAAACTTTCAAAATGCAGATGTAATTATAGATTCAATTAATGCAAATCCATTTGTTGAGATTGAAACAAATAAAACTAAAATTACCTCACATTTAATTGGATTTTACAATTCAAATAACATAAATGCAGCTATTTCTATTGGAATGAAATTTGGTGTCTCATTAGATCAAATAAAAACCGCTATTGAAGGTTTTTTTCCTCAAAACAATCGATCTCAAATGCTGACTATTAATTCCAACGAAATAATATTAGATGCTTATAATGCCAATCCTTCAAGTATGGTTGTTGCACTTGAGAATTTTTTCCAATTGGAAAATAAAAATAAAATTGCCATTCTCGGCGACATGTTTGAGTTGGGAGAGGAAAGTCTAGCAGAACACAAATCAGTAGTTGATTTGGTAGTAAAAAATAATTCAGGCTTCACTTATTTTATTGGTAAAGACTT
>Ga0114970_10002022_pt1 | contig 15205 bp, 17 predicted proteins | sample M_140205_XF_Meta_FD_87030 | JGI IMG/M metagenome (GOLD analysis project Ga0114970, IMG submission 87030) | Freshwater microbial communities from Lake Montjoie, Canada to study carbon cycling - M_140205_XF_MetaG | ecosystem: Environmental > Aquatic > Freshwater > Lake | place: Lake Montjoie... | reverse complement strand
GCATTCGGCGCGGTCGCACCCCAGCTTGGTGCCCGTCAGCCCCAGCTTGTAGCGCAGTGTCTGCGCCAGCGTCTCCTGCTTCATCACGTCGACGCGGCGCTCCTGGCCGTTCACCGACAGGGTAATCAGCCGTTCAACGCTGCCGGGAGCCGAGGCTTGCTGCCCCTGCGCGCTCGTGCGAAACAGATAGCTCGCCGAGGAGACCGCCGCACCCGCAGCAATCACGCCCTTGATGAAATTGCGTCGCGTCGGGTTGTTTGGAGTCTCTTCGGTCAGGTTCATATCGTCCATGCCAGGCACCTCTCAGGCAATCTACGCCCACAGATAGTTGGTAGACGGTAACCCCTATTCCGGTGAGATTCAACCAGTTTGATCGACGGCGGACGAGATTCCGGCAGGCCCCTGTCGGCAGGGGTTGGAGGGGGGCACGCCCCCCTCCGGAGGGACAAGTGACGGGCGAACCTAGCGGGCGCCGGCTGTCTGGCGCCTGGCCGACGCTGCCGCGGTCCGGCGTGGCCGGGCGGCCATCGTCGTCGCGAAGCCGCGCACCGGTGGCTCGTGGCGCTTCACCTGACGCCGGCGGATCTGGGCGTAGTCGCGCAGCCGCCGCTTGGCCGCATCGAACGCGTCGGCCAGCACCAGTCGGATGTCGCGCCGCGCCGCCTCGACGTCGAACCGCTTGCTCCACGAGGCCTCGTCGGAGTCCTTCACCATTCCGTATACGTTCGCGTCGCGCGTGATCGCAAGATCTTCACCGGGCACGGCCAGCTCGATGCGGACGCTGAAACGATTGCCCTTCTGGTGATGCCGGTGCGGGATGTCGACGACGACGCGACACGAGAGGATGTCCTTGAACAGCACGTTCAATCGCTCGACCCGTTCGTGAACCTCTCCCTCCAGCCAGGCGCTGGGCTTTGTCCTCGGGAACGCGACGGTGATCGGCGTGGTCATGGTTGGGTCACCTCTACCTGAGTGCGTCAGAACCGCCGGACTACCGGGAACTCGACGGCCTGCCGTCACCTCCTGCAATCCCCCTGCCTGCGGGCCCGCTCGCGCTGGCAGCGCGGAACGACGTGGCAGTGTCGGCCGGCACGCACCCAAGAGGACACCAGCCTCATCCTGCCCCTCCAGGCCAGATTTCGGGCATACCCTTTAACCTCTCTACCGGCAGTTGTCGCAGTTCTGCCGGATGTCCGGCACTGCCAACGGACGGAGGGGGATGCGATGAGCGAGAAACAGGCCGCTGGGAACTGCCGGTGGGCCATGCCCACCGTGTTCCTCAGTACGCCAGACTGGGTCGATGCCGACGACCGCCCCTGGAGCTGTCTGCGGCACGAGACGCCGCACGAACTCGAATCGACGGATGGCTGAAAGCGAACTGCACGGCGGGATCGTCTTCGACGACATCCACGAGGGCGAGGCCGTGGTGTTCGAACCGGCACATGGGCCGAAGGGCCCGAAGGCGGTCGACATCCACAAGGCGGTCTGAGGCCTGAACTGAGAAGTCAGCGCTCAGAAGTCAGAAGCTGCAGCCCACGCGGACTTCAGTTCTGACTCCTGATCTGTGACTTGCGACTTACGATTTACGCTGCGTCGAAGCGATCGAGGTTCATCACCTTGGTCCAGGCCGCCACGAAGTCGTGCACGAACGCCTCACGCGCATCGTCACACGCATACACCTCGGCGAGCGCGCGCAGTTCGGAGTTCGACCCGAACACCAGATCGACGCGCGTGCCGGTCCACGTCAGGCTGCCGCTCGTGCGGTCGCGCCCTTCGAACGCCGTCGCCGCCTCGGACGTCGGCTTCCACAACGTGTCCATCGACAGCAGGTTGACGAAGTAGTCGGTGGTCAGCGCGCCGCGACGCCCGGTGAAGACACCGTGCGCCGACTGCGCCGTGTTCGCACCAAGCACACGCAGCCCGCCCACCAGCACCGTCAGCTCGGGGGCCGTCAGCGTGAGCAATCGCGCCTTCTCGAGCAGCAGATTCTCGGCCGGCAGTTGGTGCCCCGCGCCGAGGTAGTTGCGGAAGCCGTCAGCGGTGGGTTCGAGTACCGCGAACGATTCCACATCGGTCTGCTCCTGCGACGCGTCGGTCCGTCCGGGCGTGAACGGTACCTGCACGTCATAGCCTGCCGCCTTCGCCGCCTGCTCCACCGCCGCATTGCCGGCGAGGACGATGACGTCGGCCAGCGAGACGCGCGTCTTGCCAGCGGCGTGCGCGGCGTTGAACGAGGTCTGGACCCCCTCAAGGACGCGAAGCACCTGTACCAGTTCCGCCGGACTGTTCACCGCCCAGTCCTTCTGCGGAGCCAGGCGGATGCGCGCGCCGTTGCCACCGCCGCGCTTGTCGGTGCCGCGGAACGTCGATGCCGACGCCCATGCCGTGGACACCAACTGCGCCGTCGTCAGGCCTGACGCGAGGAGCTGGTTCTTGAGCGCGGCCTGGTCGGCTGCGTTCACGAGGTCGTGATTCACCGCCGGCACCGGGTCCTGCCACAGCAACGGCTCGGCCGGCACGAGCGGTCCGAGGTAGCGCGAGAGCGGCCCCATGTCGCGTTGCGTCAGCTTGAACCACGCACGGGCGAACGCATCGGCAAACGCGGCCGGGTTCTCATGGAAGCGCCGCGAGATCTTTTCGTAGGCCGGATCGACGCGGAGCGCGAGGTCGGTAGTGAGCATCGACGGCGCGTGGCGCTTCGACGCGTCGTGCGCGTCTGGCACCGTGCCCGCGCCCTTGCCGTCCTTCGGCGTCCACTGGTGAGCGCCGGCCGGGCTCTTCGTCAGCTCCCACTCGTAGTCGAAGAGGTGCTTGAAGAAGTCGTTGCTCCAGCGCGTCGGCGTCGTCGTCCAGGTCACTTCCAGACCGGAGGTGATGGCGTCGCCGCCCTTGCCGCTGCCGAACGTGCTCTTCCAGCCGAGCCCCTGCTCTTCGAGCGGCGCCCCTTCTGGCTCGCGGCCAACATGCTTCGCATCACCGGCGCCGTGCGTCTTGCCGAAGGTGTGGCCGCCGGCGATGAGGGCCACGGTCTCTTCGTCGTTCATCGCCATGCGACCGAACGTGTCGCGGATGTCGCGGGCCGCCGCCAGCGGATCGGGATTGCCGTTCGGCCCTTCCGGGTTCACGTAGATGAGCCCCATCTGCACCGCTGCCAGCGGGTTGTCGAGCTGACGATCGCCGCTGTAGCGCTGGTCGCCGAGCCACGTCGTTTCCGAGCCCCAGTAGATGTCCTGCTCCGGCTCCCACACGTCCTCGCGCCCACCGGCGAAGCCGAAGGTCTTGAAGCCCATCGACTCGAGCGCCACATTGCCGGTGAAAACCATCAGGTCGGCCCACGAAATCGTGCGGCCGTATTTCTGCTTGACCGGCCACAGCAGACGGCGCGCCTTGTCGAGGTTGGCGTTGTCGGGCCAACTGCCGAGCGGTGCGAAGCGCAGCGTGCCGGCGCCGGCGCCACCGCGGCCGTCCTGGATGCGGTAGGTGCCGGCGCTGTGCCACGCCATGCGCACGAAGAGCGGACCATAGTGGCCATAGTCCGCCGGCCACCAGTCCTGCGACGTGGTCATCACCTGCTCGATGTCCTTGCGCAGCACGTCGAGGTCGACGGTCATGAACGCCTCGGCGTAGTCGAATGACGCCCCGAGCGGATCACCGGCGGGTGGCTGCTGATGCAGCACCTTCAGATTCAACTGATTCGGCCACCAGTCGCGATTCGACGTGCCGCTCTGCGCCTTGCCCGAGAACGGGCATTTCTGTTCGTTGCTCATGTTGCCGTGACCCCTAGGGAACTGCTGATTGTCGATTGCAGATTGCTGATTACTCGGCCGCGTCCAGGTGAGGGCGCGCATGTACAGCTACAGGATTGTGCCGTCGACGCGCTGATACCGTCAAAGACAACTTGACTGTAACAGTGATAGTTTTTGATTATGAGCGTTCCAGACATCTCGGCCACCACGCTCCGGCAGCTGCAGTACATCGTCGAGGTGGCGCGGCTGGGTGGGTTCCGCCGGGCGGCGCAGGCGTGCCACGTCTCGCAGCCGGCGCTCTCGGCGCAGGTGGCGGCGGCTGAACGGCAGCTGGGCGTACAGATCTTCGAGCGCGACCGTCGCAGCGTGCGGCTGTCGCCGTCGGGCGAACAACTGGTGGAGCAGGCGCAGCGCGTGCTGGTGGCGGCGGCCGACCTGCGCGAGTTGGCGCGGCAACTGGCCGATCCGTTCAGCGGCCGGCTTCGTCTCGGCGTCATCCCCACGATCGGTCCCTACCTGCTCCCTGAAATCACGCCGCCACTGGCGCAGGCGTTTCCGAAGCTGACGCTCACGTGGTCCGAGGCTCGCACCGAGCACCTGGTGCAGGCGCTGCGCGCCGGCGCGCTCGACGCGGCGTTGCTGGCCGTGGAAGCCGACATCGGCGACCTCGAGTACGCGCCGCTTGGACGCGATCCGTTTGTCCTGGCTGCCGCGCCAGGGCATCCTGCCGTGCGGGCACGCGGCCTTGCCACGGCCGAGGTCCTCAACGGCACCTCGGTGCTGCTGCTCGACGATGGGCACTGTTTCAGGGAGCAGGCGCTGCAGGTGTGTGCGCAGGCGCGGGTAGACGAACACAGCTTTCGCGCGACCAGCCTGGCGACGCTGGTGCAGATGGTGAGTACGGGAACTGCGGTGACACTGCTGCCGACCATCGCCCTGACGGTGGAGAACCGCCGGTCGCAGCTGCGCGTGCGGAAGTTCGCGGCACCCGGTCCAGGCCGGACGCTGGCGCTCGCCTGGCGGCGGGGAGCCGCGATGGCACAAACGCTGCGGGCCGTGGCTGACGCCATCCGGCCCGCAGTCAGGCAGCACCTGCAGTCGGTGCGATAGCTACTTCGCGGTGGCTTCGGCGACGATCGCGCGGATGAAGCGCTCCGAAGTGGTCGCCCCCTGCGGCACCGTGGCGTCGTAGTCGGCCGTCGGCTTCGCCGCCACGATCTCGTCGGCCGTCTTGCCCTGCTTCACCAGCGCCACGACCTTGTCGCGCACGGCAATCGCCATGTCGCGATGCGCCAGCACCTCGGCCTTGTTCACCACCGCGCCGTGACCCGGCACGATCTTCGTGTTCGCGCCGGCGGCGTCGGCCATCTGCTTCAGGCCGTCGATGAGCCCCTGCACCGACCCGCCGTTGTTGCGATCCGGGAACGGGTAGCCGACCTGACGGTAGAAGTCGCCCGACATGATGACGTCCGCCTTCACGAACTTCACCATCGTGTCACCGTCCGTGTGCGCACTCCGCACCCGAATCAGCTGCACATCGTCGCCGTTGATGTGCACCGTGACCGGGCCGTCGTAGGTGATGGTGGCCAGCGCCACCGGCGGCGCCGGGCGCGCCCCCGAGCCGAGCCGCGTGCGCAACTGGTCGCTCGAGAGGAGCGTGACGCCGAGCTTCGCGAAGTTCTCGTTGCCGCCCGTGTGGTCCGGGTGCACATGCGTGTTCACCATGAAGCGGATGGGACCGCTCGACACCTGCTTGATGGCGGCGACGATTTTCTCCGTCAACTGCGCGTACTGCGTGTCCACCATGAACACGCCATCAGGACCGACCAGGATGCCGACCGTGCCGCCCGACCCTTCGAGCGTGTAGTAGCTGTCCGTCAGCTTCGTCGTCTTGATCTCGACCTTGCTGAAATCCTGCTGCGGCGGCGCGGCCGGAGCCGCCGGCACCTGCCCGAAGGCCGACGTCGCCACACTCAATACGGCGCCAAGTACCCACTTCGTCTGTGTCATAGCTGCCTCACGGAGAAACGTGCGCGTTGGTCCGGCTGAAGCCGGACACTACGTACCTGGCGACTAACGACTAACGACTAATGACCAACCGACTACTTGGGCTGCGGCGTGACGCGCAGGTACGGCTTCTTCGTCACGTAGCCCGGGAACTTCTGCTGCGCGTCGGCATCCGATACGCTCAGCGCGATGATGACGTCCTCGCCCTGCTTCCAGTCGGCCGGCGTCGCCACCGAGTGCTTCGACGTCAACTGCAGCGAGTCGATTACCCGCAGCAGTTCGAGGAAGTTGCGCCCGGTGCTCGCCGGATAGGTGAGCGTCAGCTTCAGCTTGTTGTCCGGACCGATGACGAACACCGAGCGGACCGTCGCCGTGTCGCTGGCGTTGGGGTGGATCATGTCGTAGAGGTTCGCGACCGTCTTGTCCGGGTCGGCGATGAGCGGATAGTTCAGGGCGTTGCCGGTGACATCGGCGATGTCGCCCACCCACCGGGTGTGCGAGTCGAGCGGGTCGACGCTGACGCCGATCACCTTGACGTTGCGCTTGTCGAATTCCGGCTTGAGGCCGGCCACCGTGCCGAGTTCGGTCGTGCACACCGGCGTGAAGTCCTTCGGGTGCGAGAACAGGACCGCCCAGGCGCCGTCCTTCCACGCGTGGAACGAATCGATGCGGCCGTCGGTCGTATCAGCTGCGAAATCGGGGACCACGTCCCCCAGTCGAAGTGCCATTGCTCGTCTCCTTGTATTGGAACAGGTCGATTCTAAGTCAGTGCGTGGCGGGCGACTTCTCGGCCAGTAGCCGTTCGATCTCCGCCTTCATGTCCTTCTTGCTGTCCTCGTGCACCGTGCCGGTGGCGACACTGGCAAAGCCGGCGTGCACCGTGCGCACACGGCCGTCCTTGCCGAGCACGAACGTGGTCGGGAACGCGTTGAGGTTCTCGGCCTGCGTGATCTTCGCCGGCGCCTCCTCGGGTTCACCGACCAGCAGGAAGGGATAAGTGATGCCGAACTGCTTCACGAAGGCGCGCGGCCGCACCGGGTTCTTCAGCTGGTCCGGCTCCTCGAAGCCGAGCGCGACGATCTCGAGCCCGCGCGGGTGATAGAGCTTGTAGAGCTCAGTGAGGAGCGGCGCCTCGTCGTGGCAGTTCGGGCACCAGCTGCCGGTGACGCTGATGAGGACCACCTTGCCCGTGAAGCGGGCGTCGGTGTTCGACACCAGCTTGCCGTCGAGGTCCGGATAGCTGAAGCGGAACGGCTCGGCCGGGTTCTTCATGCGGGTGAACTGCGTCGGCGCCGTCGGCGTGGCGTTCTTGGCACGGGCGTCGGTCAGCTTGTAGGCCGCCATCGTCTGCTGCCCGTTCTGCACCAGCGCGAGACTGCCGTCGGGGTTCACCGTGATTTCGTACTTCACCGGACGTGCGCCGGAGAAGTGGCTGATGAGGAACTTGCCGTTGGCGTAGCGGCCGCTGAGCGCGCCGGTGTCGCCGTCGATGCGGAGGATGGACGCCGAGACGTTGGCGCCGGTCTGGCGGACGATGAAGCGCCAGCCGGCTTCGCCGCGCGCGTTCTTTGTCGGGATGCGCCACTCACCGCTGATGTCCGGCACCTTGCCGGCGACGGGTGCCGCCGCCGCCGCACGCGTGGCGCGGAACGGGTAGGCTGCCCCGCGCGTGCCGCGGTCATACTTCCCGTCCAGCGTGTCGCCGGCGAGCGTGGCCACCACCTTCGCGCCGTACTGGTCGAAGCGCAGTTCCAGGTTGCCGTTGCTGAACGCGCCGGGCTGCGACGGCACCTTCACGTCGCCATCGAAGAAGTAGCCGCGATAGCTGCCGTTGGCGGCGACGACCTCGAACCTGAACGGGATCTCGATGGTGTTGTTGGAGACGGAGACGACGCCGTCCCAGACCCCGACCGGCGAGGCCGCCCGCTGGGCGAACGCCGGAGCCGCGAGCGCCAGCAGCGCGAACACCGGGACGAACAGCCGAATCATGAACTTCATGCGAATGTCCCTCTCTCTGTGACGTCAGCCGTGAAGACCCGGGCCGCAAAAGAAAAAGGCCCGGAGGGTGTGCCTTCCGGGCCTGTGCAACATCGCTGATGTCTGCGCTGACTCTCGATCGTCTCAGGCGAGTACATGGGGCGACGCTGGGCCGGAAGTGCTTCCGCCACAACAACACGCCATGCCTGCAGCCAGGACGTTCATTGACGGTACTTGTACGCGAGGGCTTGCGGGGCTGTCAAGACGGAAGCCGCCTGGCACACCGAGAGACCGTTTCAGAGTGCGGTGTTATGTTCGACAGTGATATGAGCATGAAAGACGCGACCGCACCTGGCGCCGCCGGCGTAACCGGACACCCGCCCACACAACTGCTCGAGAGAAACATCGATCGGATTCAGGGCAGGCACCTGCTGCTGCTCGGGGTGCCGAACGATCCGGCGGTGGTACCGCTGTTTCGCAGTCAGAGAGGTGTGCTGCTGTCGTTCGACTACAGCGCGCATCTGCTGCAGGCACGACAGGTGCGCGACAGCGGTGCCGGACTGACGCCGGTGTTCACCGCAGACTACCCGCCACCCGATCCGCGCCACGACGTCGTCGTCGCCTACCTGCAGAAGGGCAAGGAGGCGAACGACTGCCTGCTCGCCCTCGCCGGCAGCGTCGTCTCCCCTGGCGGGCGCGTCTTCCTGGTCGGCGAGAACTCGGCCGGCATCAAGCCGTATGCGGCACGACTGGAGGAGCGGGTCGGCCCCGTGGAGTTCGCGGATGCGGCGCGGCACTGTGTGCTGTACGAGGCTCGCGCCACTGAGACCCGCACAGCCGTGCGCCTCGAAGACTGGGAGAAGCGCTTCCACGTCGCGGCCGGCACTGGCGGCATCGATGTCGTGACGCTGCCTGGGGTCTTCAGCCACGGACGCCTCGACGAGGGGACGGCGCTGCTGCTTCGCCACCTCCCCACGGACATCCGGGGCGCGGTGCTCGACTTCGGCTGCGGCTCGGGAGTGATCGGCGCAACCATCCAGTCGCGGCATCCGGACTGCCAGGTGTCGCTCGTCGACTCGAACGCATTCGCTCTGGTGGCCGCCCAGCGCACGTTCGGCGCGAACGGTCTGACGCCACACGCCATCCGCCCGGTGGACGGCATCGACGGCGTGGGCGATCAGAAGTTCGACCTGATTGTCTCGAACCCGCCGTTCCACCAGGGGATTGGCACCGACTACACGGTGGTGTCCCGGTTCCTCGAGTCGTGTGTACAGCACCTGACCGACGACGGCGTGCTGCTGATGGTGGCCAACCGCTTCCTGCCCTACGAGCGGATGATTCCCAAGGCGATGCCGGTGTCGCTGGTCACCGAAGACGCCAAGTTCAAGGTACTGAAAGGGCGAATCAACCGGAGCGGCCGGGCGCGGCGCTGACGCGCGGTCGCTACTCGCCGATCACGTCCTCTGGCCTGAAGGGACGATACTCGCCCGGTGGCAGGTCGTCCGGCAGGACCAGGTTGCCGAAGCTGACCCGGCACAACGCCGCGACGTGGCTCCCCAGTGCCGCAAAGATCCGCCGCACCTCGTGATACGCACCGCCCGTGATCGTGATGGAGGCGTAGAGCGTCGCGTCGTCGGGTCGAGCGAGGCCCGGATGCAGGCTGGGGCCATCAAGCTCGCGCATCTCGATGATGTGGGGCTGGTGGCCATCGTCGAGCGTGAACCCTGGCGGCGGCTGCACGAAGGGCTGGGCCAGCGCGGCCTGGTAGGTGCGCGGCACCTTCCACTTGGGATGGGTCAACCGCTGCAACCAGTGCCCCTCCGTGGTCCACAAGAGGAGGCCGCTGGTGTCGAGGTCGAGGCGGCCGACCGCACGCAGTTCGTCCAGCAGCGCCGCCCCCTCCAGGTAGTCGTAGGCGACCGCATGCTGCGAGTCCCTGAGCGCCGTCACACAGCCGACCGGCTTGTGCAGCAGCACGTGCGACGAGTCCGCGAGCACGACGTCCTGCTCGAGGACCCGCACCGTCAGCGGCAGGTCGGCCGGCTCGACCCAGTCGTCGAGCTCCGCACCTGACTGGCTGGTGATGGCCCCCAACTTGAGCAACCGTTTCACTTCGCCCCTGGAGTAGGGGGTATTCCTGGCGAGTAACTGATCGAGACGCGGCATTGTTCGAGTGTCCTCAGCCCCGCGGCAGTGCGTCAAGATACTTCAGCGCCCCGCCCGTGTTGAACAGCACCACCGATTCGTGCGGCTTGATCGTCCCCGCCGCGAGCAGGCGCTCCAGTGCGGCCAGGGCCGCCCCACCTTCTGGCGCGGCGCTCACCCCTTCGGTCGAGCCGATGGTGACCATGCCGTCCACCATCTCACGGTCCGGCACCGACAGCGCCGTGCCGCCGCTCTCGCGCACGGCACGCAACACGAGGAAATCGCCGATGGCGCGCGGCACGCGCAGGCCGTCGGCCACGGTCGCCGCGTTCTCCCACATCGGCGCCTTCTCGAGCCCCTGTTCGAACGCGCGCACGATCGGTGCGCAGCCGTCGGCCTGCACCGACACCATGCGCGGCCGCCGCTGCGGCGCGATCCAGCCGATCGCCTCCATTTCCTCGAACGCCTTCCACATGCCGACCATGCCGGTGCCGCCGCCGGTCGGATAGAGAATCCAGTCGGGATAGCGCCAATCCATCTGCTCGGCCAGCTCGTAGGCCATGGTCTTCTTGCCTTCGATGCGGTACGGCTCCTTGAGCGTCGAGACGTCGTACCAGCCGAGTGGACCGCCCTTCTCCGCGGCCACCCGTGCGGCGTCGGTGATGAGGCCATCGACGAGGGTGACGCCGGCGCCGTAGAGGATGCACTCGCGCGCGAACGGCTCTTTCACGTCCTTCGGCAGGAACACCTCGGCCCGCAGGCCGGCCTTCGCGGCGTAGGCCGCCATGGCGTTGCCGGCGTTGCCGGCTGACGGGACGGACACCGTGGTCACGCCCAGCCCCTTGGCGCGCGTGATGGCGGCCGACTGTCCCCGCGCCTTGAACGAGTTGGTCGGATTCAGCGATTCGTCCTTGATGTAGAGCCGGTCCATCCCGAGTCGTGCACCCAGCCGCGTGGCGTGGAAGAGCGGCGTGAATCCCTCGCCGAGTGACACGGGCGTTTCATCCGCAAACACCGGCATCAACTCGCGGTAGCGCCACATGTTCGGCTCGCGGCCTCGGAGCGAGTCGCGGTTCCAGGTGCGGGCCGACGCAAGGTCGTAGCGGGCCAGGAGCGGCGCGCCGCAGACGCACAGGTGGTGACGGCCGCGCGGGTCGAGGGCTGGCGCCCCGCACGGCACGGAACATTCGAGATGGGTGAACCAGGAGGTCGGCACTGGAGAACGTTGGCCCGCGTGCGGCGGGCGTGTCAAGCCGCCGGCTGCGGCGCGTGGAATCGCTGATGATTTCCGGGCATACTGCCGACATCAGATACGCGCCGGCGGACCGGCGCAGGAGAATCGTCCGATGATCAAGAAGGTCGTGCTGGGCCTCGTGGTGCTGCTCCTCGTCACCGGGCTCGGCCTGTTCGTCTGGGCTCGGTCGGTGCTGAGAACCGATACGGTACGGAACGCGCTCGCGGCGCAGATATCGACGGCGCTGGGGCAACCGGTCACGGTGGAGAGCGTGAGTGCCACCATCTACCCGCGCATCACAGTGCAGTTGAAGGGCGTCGCTATCGGCAAGGACGGCGCGATTAAAATCGACGCGCTGGACGTCGGCACCGACTTTCGCGCGCTGCTGTCGCGGCGCATCGAGGCGGCCGCCCTCCACATCGACGGCGCGACGCTGAACCTGCCGCTGCCACCGCTCGCGTTCGGGTCGGCCGACGCCGCACCGGCGCCAGAGTCGAGCGCCCCGGTGACACTGGGCTCGATCGACGAACTGGTGCTCTCGAACATCCAGATCGTCAGCCGCGGCCGCACGCTCACGGGCGACATCGACATCGTCCCGCACGGCCTGAACGCGCTGACACTCCGCAGGATTGCGCTGGTCGCCGATGGCGCCCGCATCGACGGCTCAGGTGAGATCACCGACCTCGCCGGACCGGTCGGCACCCTCGACCTCAAGGCCGGTGCGCTCGACCTCGACCAGTTGATGGCGTTCGCCACCGACTTCATCGAAGGCAGCGGCGTCTCGGCAACGGGTTCGGCCGTGCCGGCTGGCGGCGCGACCACCTCGACTGCGCCGTCGACCGCCGATCTGAAAGTGACGCTCGCGGCCGACCGCGCGACGATGGGCGGCGTGGCTATCGATCATGTGACCGGCCGCGCGCACCTGAAGGGAGAGGCGGTCACCGTCGACCCGCTGGCGTTCAACCTGTTCGGCGGCACCTACGAGGGGACGCTGGCCGCCACGAACGGACTGACGCCGTCGTTCGGCTGGAAGGCGGCACTGAAGAACGTGGATGTCGCGGCCCTCACCGCCTACGCCGGCAGCCCTGGCCTCGTCACCGGGCGTATGTCGGCCGACATCGACCTCGTCGGCAACGGCATCGACGCCGCTACGGCGATGAAGACCGCGCGCGGCACGGCGCGGCTGACCGTGGTCAACGGCACGGTAAAGAACCTCGCCCTGGTGCGCAGCGCCGTGGCGGCCACGTCGCTCAACCCGCAGGCCGTCATCTCGGCCGCGCAGGGGCAGTCGGTCGACGAGCCGTTCACCGAGATGGGCGGGTCGCTCTCGATCGCCGCCGGCACCGCGAGCACGCCCGACCTGCACTTCATCTCGAAGGACATCCGGCTCGATGCGGGCGGCGCGCTGAAGCTCGATGGCTCCGGGGTGACGTTGCAGGGGATTGTGCAGCTCTCGGAGGAGCTGTCGAAGCAGGCGAACCCGGCGATTGTGCGGGCGTTGCAGGACAACGGACAGATCACGTTGCCGACCACCGTGCGCGGCACGGCGCAGAAGTACCAGATCGAGATCGACACGACCGCTCTGGCCAGGCGCGCACTCACCAACGAGGCGACGACGCAGGCGACGGACGCCGTGAAGCGGGGCCTGGGCGGCCTGCTGCGCCGATAGCGTGTGCGTGAGGCTACGTGTCCAGCGCGTGGAGGCGCAGTGGCAGCACGCGGCCGAACTTCAAGAAATCCTCGTCCGTCGTCAGGATAGGAAATCGGTATCGTTCGGCAACGGCGCACAGGAGAAAGTCGGTGTTCGAGCCCTGAATCCCTTTCGCGCGACAGAGGTTGAAGCAGTCTGCCGCGCGCTCGTGATCGGCAGACGTGATCGGCTCGTCAGGAAACGCCCGCAGGTGGTCGCGGAGTCGCTCGAATACCGCCCGGTCGCGAATGCCACTGAGGAGCTCCTGCCGGACAGGACCGACGATGGCGGCACGCCCGTGGGAGACCAGGCGACGAAGTTCGTCTACCGCCGGGTGAGCTGGCGCGCGTCGCCGCAAGGCGAGAGACCAGACCGACGTGTCGACGAGTACCTTCATGAGCGCTGTCGCTGCTTCTTGTGGTCGTACTTCGGGTCGTAGTCGATCGTCCCGAACAGGTCGGCGATGCGCGCCTGCTTGCGCCGGCCGATGTACTCCTGCAGCGCCTCGGTCACGGTGTCTTTCTTGGTCGCCTTACCGCCGACTCTCAAGGCTTCCTCGAGGAGTTTGTTGTCGAGTGCCAGGTTCGTCGCCATTCACACAGATTACTACACATCGTTATGTGTAGCTCTTGAGCGCACGATTTCATGCGGAGCGGCCGCCGCGCCAACGGCTTCGCCCTGTTCGCGCAGTGGCGAGACATCCGGCTCCGGCCAGGAAGTCGAAGGCCGGGCACAGCGATCGTCCTGCCGCCACCGATCGGGGTACGCGATCTTCAGGGATTACTTCGCGAGCGTCGCCTGGGCCTGGACCTTCGTGGCGGGCGACATCCACTCGAGGTCGTCGATGCCTGCCTTGAAGGCCGCGAGGAAATTCTGGAGCAGCGCATCGACGAACGCCGCGGGCAGATAGTCCGCGTACGCCGCAATCGTGCCGAAGGTCAGATAGTCCTTCCAGGTCTGCAGCGGCACCTCGGTCAGCGCTCCGTCGAGGGTCTTCAGGTAGTAGGGCTGCCTGACGACCACGTCGATGAGGCTTGCGGCTGCCGCGGGCGCGGCCTGCGCGAACTACTCCCCCCAGTCGAACTGCGGCGTTGCTTCCCCGCAGCGAGGCGACCGAGAGGAACAGCGCGGGGATCAGGTTCGAAGCCTATATAAGGTTGAGCGGATAGCCCGGTGATCAGCCCTGGGGGGAATAGGGTCAGTTCCTGCCGAACGGCCTACTGGCGAGCAATCACAGCCCGCCACGGCAAGAGCACGCTGAGTATGATCATATCCTGAGTCATACTTACGACATCATGGCAGGAACTGCACGCGTGACCGTGACGCTCGCCGCCGACCTCGTCGACCGCATCGACCGAATCGAGCGCAACCGGAGTCGATTCATCGCCGAAGCCGTCCAACACGAACTGACGCGGCGACGGCAGGCGGGGCTGCTCCAGTCCATCCGCAGTCCGCATGCCGACACCGTGGCGCTGGTCGACACCGGGCTGGCCGACTGGGTGTCCGACCTCCCCGCAGACGAAGGGCTTGTCGATGCCGACGCGGGAGCTCATGTCCGCTGGGTCGAGGGCCAGGGCTGGACGAAGGGTCGCTCGTGACACTCGCGCGCGGCACCGTCGTCCTCGTCGAACTCGATCCCACTCTTGGCCACGAGCAGCGCGGCTTGCGCCCCTGCGTCGCGGTGAGTGACCTGGCCGTCAATGCTGACCAGCGTTTCCCCTTGATCGCCGTCGTCCCGGTGACAGGGACCCCTGGCGACGGGGCGCTCTATCCGTCCTTGACGCCTGGGCGAAGTGGCCTCACCAAGACGTCGTACGTACTGACAGACCATGTCCGATCGATCGACAAGCGTCGAATCCGAAAGACCTACGGCCAGGTGTCGCCGGCCGAACTCGCCTCGATCGATCAGGGCCTCGAACTGTTTCTCGGCTTGAATCAGGCGGGATAAGACGTCGGACGGTGCGGCCGCCTTCCGGATTCTTCCACGCTGCGGCGACGCGTTTACAAACCCCTGGGGGGGGCCGGAAGCCGTCAGCTTCTTGGCCACTTCCCGCTCTTCCGCGTTACCAGCCACCCGATCACCCCTGCTAGCGTCAGGGCCGCGAGATATCCCAAGCGCTTGGGGGCACGCGAGCGGGGTGACTCCTGGTAGACGGGCTGCTGTTCAGGAATACAGGCGCCCGGCCAACCCCAGAAGTCCGCAGGGGAATCGGCAAGGGCTAGCGGCGTACGCGCAAAGAGTCCGCCCCCTCTCTCGAGGAAGCGGGCTCCTGTCGACTGTCCGGGCCTTCCGGGCCTGTCCTGCCTGTCCTGCCTGTCCTGCCTGTCCTGCCCTAGAAGAAGTACAGCAGGCGCATGAAGGCGGTGCTGCCCTTGTAGGGGCGGCTGCCGTAGCCGGTGCCGAGG
>Ga0114970_10002020_pt1 | contig 15208 bp, 13 predicted proteins | sample M_140205_XF_Meta_FD_87030 | JGI IMG/M metagenome (GOLD analysis project Ga0114970, IMG submission 87030) | Freshwater microbial communities from Lake Montjoie, Canada to study carbon cycling - M_140205_XF_MetaG | ecosystem: Environmental > Aquatic > Freshwater > Lake | place: Lake Montjoie... | reverse complement strand
TTAATGGCGCGAATCAATAATTCTAATAAATCTTCTTTTGTGTGATTTTGTAATGTATAAACTTGACAACGAGATAAAAGTGCGGAAATAACCTCAAAAGCAGGGTTTTCAGTGGTGGCTCCAATTAACGTAACGGTTCCTTTTTCTGCCGCACCTAACAGTGAATCTTGCTGTGCTTTAGACAAACGGTGAATTTCATCAATAAATAACAGAGTTCCTTTTTGCTGAAACATTCCACTTTGCTCCACTTTTTGTATTATTTCTCTAACATCTTTTACTCCAGAGGATATTGCAGATAATACATGAACAGGTCGTTGCAAATGATCGGCAATTAAGTGTGCTAAGGTTGTTTTTCCAACGCCTGGGGGGCCCCATAAAATCATGGAAGGGATTAATCCTGAATCCAATGCACGACGAAGGGAAGCACCTTCTTTCAGAAGATGTTGTTGTCCGATGTATGAATTTAATGTTTTCGGACGCATACGTTCTGCTAATGGTGCTAGAATTGTCATGCTAGGTTGGTCGTTTATGTTTCCATCGTCGGTGAGACCATAGCCAATACTCAGGATGTTCAGCGATTACCATTTCAAGGTATTCTGTATGTTTATCAAGTATAAACCCTTCACTCACGGCAGTAGGTTCGTCCGTTATAGGGTAAAAAGTCACTTCATAAAACCCTCTTTTTACTTTACGAATACACCCAAATAGAACCGCTTGATCATATTTTGCAGCTAATCTTTCTGTACCTTTCATCCAACCAGTATCTTGGTGAAGGAAAGTGTTCCAATATGCTTTTTTAGGATCAGCAGGAGATTGATCGTTGACCATGATTGTCATGGTCGGCTTTTTTCTTTTAGTTGCAAAATAGCGAGGTGTTTCTCGCATGCTGATCATTTTCATACCAAATCGCTGACGTGATTTCATGATGAGACGATCAAAGAAGTTATTTTTTAGCGGGTGATATGCAGCGAGCGTCTTGTGCTTCATTTGCTGTTGAAGACCAACCGCATAATATTCCCAATTATTATAATGTCCGCAGAGTATAACAATACTCTTATTTTTTTCGAAATAGGAATTGGGTAATTCGGGGTTAATTATAGAGCACCTTTTTTGAATGTTTTTTTCTGAAATTGTAAAGGATTTTGCACTTTCAACAAGGAAATCCGTAAAATGATGGTAGAATTTTTTTTCAATTACTCTTAACTCAGAATCTGAAAGCTCAGGAAAAGAATTTTTTAAGTTTCTTCTGACAACTTTCTTCCTGTAACCAATTACATAGTAGCATATTATGTATAAAAAGTCCGCGAACCAATAAAGCATGCGGAAAGGTAGATGCGAAATCGGAAGAGCAAGACCATAAAATAAAATTCGACTAAAGAAATTCGTCATATTTTTAGAATGGTGTCAAAAGTACTCTTTTTGCAATTAAATCAAAGCAGATAGTGATGTGAATTTTGATAATACAAGTGTTTTTTAATTCTATTTTTAGGAATTCTCACTGGAGTAGTTTAAAAATATCTACCAGTAGGATTTTAGTAAAAATAAAAGAAGTAACTTTGTAATCATCTTTGCCTACTAGTTATTAGTTGGATCTTTTGGGAATTTAGACATGATTTTAAATTTACCTCCGAGATCATACATATATCGTTTCCAATTTTGCTTTGTTTTTGCTTTAAATATACTGGTAGCAGGTATATCAACTGTTACCCATGAATTAGTAGTTATTTCTTTTTCCAATTGACCAGCTGACCATCCAGCATATCCAATAAAAAAACGAACTTTATTAATAAGCGCTGGTTCTGTTTTTATTAAATTAGAAAGTTCTTGAAAATCACCACCTAGATATATTCCGTCTGAAATAACCGTACTATTTTGAATTTGCGCCCCAAAAGCATGGATGAAGTATAAACTATTAACTTCAATTGGACCTCCTAAACTAATTTCTGTTTCTATTTCTGGAAAATTTTCATCTAACTCATGTAAATTGACAGAGATGAAATTATTTATTACGAATCCAAAACTTCCTTCATTATTGTGTTCACATAAAAAAATGATTGACCTGCTGAAATAATCTTCCTGCAAAAAAGGGTCAGAGATAAGAAATTTAGCCTTCTCTGGTTCTACTGGATTAGTAAATGATAAATCAATCAATTTAAACTGTTTGGAACAAAATTACAAAAAGATTTTCTTGTTTTTTAATGCCGTTACTATTTCAGATAAAAATAGTAGGATCTTTCTTTAAAATAGGCGAACTTAAAAGCTGATATTCTGAATTTCAGTTAGAAAAATAAAGGAGGTTTGCGCAGATCGAGTTTAGCATCTTTGAACATCGAGGACGTAGATCGCAAGCTAAATAGAAAACTTTGATTTTGTCCAATGGGAATCCAGTTGAAAGATAGATTCCAACAATGCATATCTCTTGTTAATGTTAATGTGGTATAGTTTATTTTTACTGTCTGAACGTCAAAATTGACCGTGCCAATAATTTTCCAACGTTTAGTAAAACTTAAATCACCATTGGTAGAAATTGTTTGTACTTGTCTGAAATTAGTTGCACTAGCAACTGTTTTTGAGGTATTAGCGGTAATAGAATAAATATGTGTAAAAGTAATTTTCCACGGAATTTCAAAATTAACTACACGCTCTGGGAATAAGGAGAAATAGGTGTAGTCTGCATTCCAATTAGTCCCGCTTTTTTTTGATACGTCTTCCAACTTTTCCCTGCTTACTTTAGAAGTCACGACGTAGGATGTGTTTAAATTGGTGGAAATAAGTCGACCTAGTTTGCCTGATGAATTCAAAGCATACTTTCCAATATCCATTCCTGTTTTACTATCCCAGTCATAGGGACTGTAATTTGATGAAGCGACAAAACTAATCGATTTAACAGGGCTAATTCTTAAATTGATGGCAATGGTAGAAAGTTTCATAGAATCCTTTAAAACATCATAGTTACCATTGAAGGAAAGGGCATCTATAATATTCGTTTTCTTAAATCCAGTAATTGTGTCCTTGTCTGATTTTCTCTTCAATTCAAACGTATTGTTTATTCCGAACGTAATAAAACCAGCGCTATTTGTTGGGTTGGAGGAGTATACACTTTGTTCAAAAGGAGAGTATCTAATTGTCTTTATTGAAACTGTACCGGTGTCAAGCGTGGAAAAAGTATTTAAATTAGGTATGAATTTAAAACCGAAAGTGGGTGTCAAAATATGTCTTAATAAGGGTTTGCTTTTCCCAATAAATCGGTAATAACTGTAAACAACGGTAGTTAAAGATGCATTGAACGATAAATCATGGGAATACCCTGTTTTTTGAGTTAAATTAGTTACGACGGAATCAACGACATAGCTTTTCTGTATTTGCTGAAAATTGATTCGGTTGGAGTAAGTAATGGAAGGATTGAATTTCCACGTGTTTTTAAATAATCCTGCTGTCGTCTGGATGGTCATATTTTGAGAAACCCCATTTAAAAACTGATTTTGTATTTGAGAATAGTTGTGCTGTGCTAGTAAAGTGTCTTTAAAAGTAGATTTGTTTTGAATTTCTCCAGTGTATGCAAATGAAAGAGAAGAAAACACTTTTTTCCATTCTTGATTACCATGCATAAATTTTTTAAGGGGAAATATTCTAGTTAAATTGACATTGTAGACAGGACTTGTAAGGGAAATATTCTTCGTTTGTGTACTTTGTTTTAAACCTATTTTTAGCCCCATTGTTATTGGTTTTCCCGGGAAAAGTCGTTGTAAATTGATATCTGAATTCAATTGATTGTTAAAATATTGAACATTCTGAGGATATAAACTAGTTTTCGCGTTATTATCAGAAATGTAATTCACTTTAGCTGAAAATAACCAAAAAGGATTTGATTTTGCATCTTTTAAATGATCCCAACTGACGCTTAATTTATTATTGTCTTTGGTACTTGGAAAACCTTGTTTCATCTGCTGGAAATCGATATTGAATGAGCCTTTTCTTTTGTATAAAGTGTAATAATCTGTAGTGTTTTTAACTCCCCAACTTCCTCTGTTGTACAGTGTGATAAAAGCACTTGTGTGAAGCGACTTATTGATAGGAAAGAAATATCCGAGATCATTTACTCCAAAACCAAGAGCAGACATAGGAATTATTTGAGGAAATAAAAGTCCGTGTGTTCTTTCCTTCGCTTGAGGAATAATACTAAATGGCAATCCAAAAGGTGTGGGAACTCCTTTAATCCATAAATTCATTGGACCAGTCACAATCCTCTTATCAGGAATCATAACTGCCTTGGATAAATTAAAATGATAATGAGGCTCATCTAATTCACACGTAGTAAATCGACCTTGCTTAAAATGAATATCTCCGTTATGTTGTCTCTTGGCGACTCCCATATACAAGAAAATTTCATCTTGTTTTATTTTCACTTCTTCAATGTATCCTTTTTGCGTTTTGAAGTTATATCGGATACGTGAGGCTTGAATTTCTTCTGCACCATTTTTGAACTGCGGCATTTCAATTTTAGTACTGTCTTTCGTTAGAATGTATGAGGCGAAAACTTCATTTTTTTTAAGATCAACGAGTATGTAGCCTGCCTTCATATTGGTTTCAAGGTATTCTAAATGCGCTTCGCCATATAAATGAATTTTATTTTCTTTAACATCTAAATAAATGGAATCCTTGGCACCGTATTTGGCTTGCTCTTCGAAAGAATCATCATTGACGTAAATGGTGTCTCTCCCTTTTTGATCTAATAATTGTCCGTACGAATTATTTAGAAAGGACATTATTAACAATGTGCTTAAGATAAATAAGAATATGATACGATTTTTAATCAACTATTAGGAGTAAATTTGTTTTTGAAAATGAACGTTACGGCAAAATTATAAAAATCCCTTGTTTATGAAGGATAAAAGATCGAATTATATCAGAAACTATGCCACATTGGTTTTTTATGTGACATTCAGTGTTTGTTTTTCGTTTTCTCAAAACAGCGATAATTTACGTCCTAGTATAAAAACGGTTGTAATCGATGCTGGACACGGAGGTAAAGATCCCGGATGCCATGGACATTCAGCCCATGAAAAGAATGTTTGCTTATCCATGGCTTTGAAATTGGGTGCAATGATCAACAAAAAATATCCTACAATTAAAGTTATTTTCACTAGAAATACAGATGTTTTTGTTGAATTAGATGAGCGAGCAAAAATTGCTAATAGAAATAAAGCGGACCTTTTTATTTGTATACATGCAAATGCTTCAGTAGAAGTAGTGTATGGTGTTGAAACCTATGTTCTTGGATTGCATAAAACGGAAGCTCAACAATTGATTGCTGAAAGAGAAAATTCAACTATTTTTCTTGAAGAGGATAAAGGTGCGAAATATAAAGATTTTGACTTATCACCTGACGCGTTAATTGCCCGTCAAATTCAATTATCGGTTTTCTTAGATCAATCTATTAGTTTTGCAACAAAAATTCAAGCTGAATTTAAAAGGATAGGCCGCTCTGACAGAGGAGTTAAACAGGCAGGTTTTCTCGTGTTGTATAAAACCACTATGCCCAGTGTGCTAATAGAAACAGGTTTTTTGACAAATGCAAATGAAGAAAAGTTTTTAAGTGATTCCGTTTCTCAAGTAAAAATGGCTAATTCGATTTTTATGGCTTTTGAAAGATATAGAAATGAATTGGAAGGTATCGATGTAAAAGTAACCGAAGATTATGTTCCGTTGGAAATTATCAAAGAAGACCTACCAACAACCGTTTCGACCATTAAAGATAAAATTATTTTTAAAGTTCAGATTGAAACATCAGACCAAAAAATACCTCTCACAGATGTAAAGTTCAAAAATATAAAAGTATCTGAATACAAGCAAGATAACTTGTATAAGTATACAGTAGGTAATTATGAAAATGACTTTAAAGCTGCAAGTCAATACAAAAAAGTGATGATTTCTCAAGGATATCAACATGCTTTTGTTGTAGCATTTTTGAATGGAGAGCGCGTTAGTATAGAAAAAGCTATTAAATTAGCAGAAAAATAAGATTTTGAAGAAAGCAAAAGAAATAAAAACAGCAATTATAGCACTTTTAGCGATTACTTTGTTAATACTAGGTGTTAATTTTTTGAAAGGACATAGTTTTTTTGGAGGTGATGAAGTATATTATGCATATTTCCCCAATTCAGGAGGAATCGCAGCTGCTAGTTCTGTTGTTTTAAATGGAGTGGGAGTAGGAAAAGTATTGTCTGTTGAAAATGTAATAGGAGGATCTCCGAATCGCCAAGTTAAAATAAAATTTAGCATTCAGGAGGATAATATTAAAATTCCATTGGGTTCTGCCTTGGAAATTGGTTCTATTGATTTGTTTAACAAAGGGTTGATATTACTTTTAAATGAGGATGTAAAAGCAGGTTATCTAAAATTTGGTAATTCTTTGCAAGGAAGAGTTGCTGTAGATATGTTTTCTCAAGTGAAGGCGTATGCTGACCCTGTAACAGCTAGACTGCAGCGAATGATGGAGAAAGTGGATAAATTAGTCGTCTCATTTTCATCATTTTGGGATACAACTGCCACAACTTCTATTCAAAATAGTATGATTGAACTCAAATTGGCGATTACTCGTTTTGGAAATGTTGCTCTTCAAGCGGAAGGTCTGATGATCGATGAAAAGGCTAAATTGGGAAATATAATGTCAAACGTTGAAAGTATTTCATCCAACATCAAGAAAAGTAATGATGAAATAACAGCAATTCTAGGAAATACTAAAAAAATTACAGATGATATGGTAACAGCAGATTTTAAGTTGGTTATCGGCGATGCTCAGCAGACCATTAAAAAATTAAATGTTATATTGGAAGATGCAAGTACAGGTGCTGGAACATTAGGTAAGTTAATAAAAGATGAAACGCTATACAATGAATTGGTAAAATCTAATAAGGATCTTCAAGCTTTAGTTGTTGATTTACAAGCGCACCCAGAACGATATGTGCATTTTTCTATGAGTGGTCGAAAAGTGAAGGGATTGGAATTGTCAGATGCGGATCAACATAAATTACATCAAATTTTAGATTCTACAATTTTAAAAACTAAATAACTGAGCACTATGATTTCTTCAATTATTTTTATAATACTATCTATCTGTGGATTTGGTTTTTTCACCTGGAATGCATTAAAAATAAGACAAAATATTCTTTTAGGAAGAGATTTAGACCGGACCGATAAGAAGTCTCAAAGATGGAAAATAATGACTTTAGTTGCTTTAGGTCAGAAGAAAATGTTTGCCCGACCTATACCTGCTTTGTTGCATTTTGCATTATATGCTGCTTTTGTGATTACACAAATTGAACTAATTGAAATTATTGTTGATGGAGCGAGTGATTCACATCGAATTTTCCGTCCTGCATTAGGTGGATTCTACACTTTCATGGTAAGTTTTATTGAAATTCTGTCCGTTCTAGCTACCGTAGCAACGATTGCTTTTTTATCTCGCCGAAATTTACTAAAACTTCCTCGCTTGAATATGAAAGAATTGGTTGGTTGGCCAAAAAAAGATGCCAATATGATCTTAATTATGGAACTGATCTTAGTAAGTTTTATTTTCATGATGAATGGTGCAGATGAGGTTCTGTATTCTAAAGGATGGTCACACGCTGCAAATTTAGGAGAAGGAACACTAAGTCTTTCTGTGAGCAGTTGGTTGGGTCCTTTGTTGTTTGGAGGAATGTCTGAACATAGTTTACATATAGTGGAAAGAGTAGGATGGTGGGGTCATTTGTCAATGGTTTTTGCATTTTTAAATTATTTACCTTATTCAAAACATTTACACATTTTATTAGCGTTTCCCAACACGTGGTATTCCAATTTAAACAAAAAAGGAAGATTAACAAATCTTGAGTCCGTTACAAACGAGGTTAAATTAATGATGGATCCAAATGCAGACCCTTATGCCGCGGCAGAAGAAAATACTGAACCTGTCACTTTTGGTGCGAAAGATGTACGTGATTTAACGTGGAAGAATTTACTAGATGCATATTCCTGCACCGAATGTGGAAGATGTACTTCTTCGTGCCCCGCAAATATTACAGGTAAATTATTGTCTCCAAGAAAGATAATGATGGATACAAGGGATCGATTAACAGAGGTTGGGGACAATTACAGAAAACATGGTAAGGATTATTCTGACGGCAAAAGTTTATTGATTGATTATATAACAGAAGAAGAAATTTGGGCTTGTACATCCTGCAATGCCTGCGTTGAGGCTTGTCCAGTTAATATTGATCCTTTATCTATTATTATAGATTTGAGAAGAAATTTAGTGATGGAAGATTCAAAAATGCCAACAGAATTAGCAGGAATGTTTACAAATATCGAAAATAATGGTGCACCATGGCAATTTGCGCAAGCGGATAGGTTAAAGTGGGCTGATGAACAATAATTGTCGGATTAGGAATTTCTTAGCCCTACTACATTTTAAAATATACTATTATGAGTAATCTATTAAAAGTGCCTACCATGGCAGAAATGATGTCGTCAGGTGAAGTACCAGATGTGTTGTTTTGGGTTGGCTGTGCAGGAAGTTTCGATGATAGAGCTAAAAAAATAACAAAAGCAATCGTAAAAATATTGCAAAATTGTCAAGTGAAATTTGCCGTATTAGGCGCTGAAGAAAGTTGTACTGGTGATCCAGCCAAGCGTGCAGGAAATGAGTTTCTTTTTCAGATGCAGGCGATGATGAATATTCAGGTTTTAGATGGATATGAAATTAAAAAAATTGTAACGGGTTGTCCGCATTGCTTCAACACATTGAAGAATGAGTATCCTGAATTAGGAGGTAATTATGAAGTTCTTCATCATACTGAGCTGATTCAAGAATTGATTAATTCTGGGAAACTAAAATTGGAAGGTGGAGCGCAATTCAAAGGGAAGAAAATAACCTTCCATGATCCGTGCTATTTAGGACGTGCGAATGATGTGTATGAGGCTCCTCGTTCGTTAATTGAAAAATTAGATGCCGAATTAGTTGAGATGAAACGTTGTAAAACGAATGGACTTTGTTGCGGAGCTGGTGGAGCACAAATGTTTAAAGAAGCAGAAAAGGGCAATAAAGAAATTAACATAGAACGGACAGAGGAAGCTTTAGAAACTACAGCTGAAATAATTGCAACAGGTTGTCCTTTTTGCAATACAATGATGACAGATGGTATCAAACTTGCCGGTAAAGAAGCAGATGTAAAAGTTTTAGATATTGCTGAATTAATTGCTTCAGCATCAGATTTATAGAAAATATGTATTTTCAAGAATTACCAAAAGATGCTCGGTTGTGGGTTTATCAAGCGAATAGAGTTATTGATGCGGATGAAAAAGTAGAAATTTCATCGATTTTAAATCAATTTATCTCTTCATGGGCGACGCATGGAGTTCCTTTAAAGGCTGAAACTTTAGTGCTAAAAGATCATTTTATTATTTTTGGGGTCGACGAAAAACAGATAGCTGCTTCGGGATGTTCAATAGATAGTTCTGTGAAATTAATGAAGGAAATTGGCGAGAAGTTTACTATTGATTTTTTTGATCGTTTGAAATTAATTATTGAAAAAGATTCAGAAATGAAAGTTATTTCTTTTTCTCAATTAGGTGATTATTCTGATTGGAAAATATACAATACATTGGTCAATACAGTAGAACAGTTCAATGAGTCTTTTTTAATTCAGGTAAAGGACAGTGAATTGTATAAATTGATTTAATCAATTAGTGAAAATCAGTCGAGACCGAATGAATGAATATCGTTATGGTTTTCTTCTATTTTATCTTTCACTGTTTTGATTTTTGTGGTTAGAATAAAAATATCTGGTGTTGAGTTTTGTTTCAACCAAATCCAACTGGAATTTTCATTTTCTATGGCCATCGCCATGTGATAGAGCAATGTGAATTTATGTTTCTTGAGCCAATTTTGTGCTTTTTTATCCCCTTCCGCAGCATGAATCATAGCCATTAGGTGCGCATACCCATTTTCTACCAACCAAATTCTTGCGGTTTGCTTTAGATAAATAGCAGAAGCGGCAATAACTAGTTCAGGATACCCATTTTCGTTGAGCCATTTTGATATTTCAATATTACCAGAAATAGATTCTGACCAAGCTAAGATTATGCGAGTTGGATAATCAATCGGCTTAATCGGCATTGATTTCATTGGTGTAGATTTCTCGCTTTTGGAATCCACACTTTCTTTCTTCTTTCTATTAAACCAATTCATTTTATTTTATAGAAAAGATATGCAACAAGAATTGCTGTTATTGCACCAACGATGTCTGCTATGATTCCACCCATGGCTGCATATCGTGTGTTTTTCACTTTTATTGAACCAAAATATACGGCTAGAACATAAAAAGTTGTTTCTGTGCTTCCTTGAAACGTAGCCGCAAGTTTAGCAACAAAAGAGTCAACTCCGTGGGATGTAAAAGTGTCAACCATCAAGGCTCTGGCACCACTTCCTGAAAAAGGTTTCATGAACGCAACAGGCAGCGCATCAATAAATTCAGTATGAACCATTCCAAGATATTCTAAAGAAAACTTGATGCCTTTTAAAAGTTCATCCATCGCTCCGCAGGTTCTGAAAACAGCAATTGCCGCAAGCATGGCAACTAGATATGGGATGATATTTAATGCAACCTCAAAACCACCTTTTGCTCCTTCAATAAATGATTCAAAAATATTTACTTTTGAACGAATGGCCAAGATAAAAAAGATCCCGATGAAAGAAAATAAAATTAGATTACTTCCTACTAACGAAATAGGTCTTACCATATCAGGGCGAATGCTCAAATAAAACATCAAGCCACAAATCAGAATAGTCAAGGTTCCGATATATAGCAGAATAACTTTGTTAAATAAATTAATTTTTTGTTTGATTCCTACATAAATTAGCGCAGCAAGAGTTGCAAAGAATGTAGAAATTAAGATGGGTAAGAAAACTTCAGCGGGAGAGGATGATCCAGCGGTGGCTCTGAACGCGAGGATACTAACAGGGATAATTGTTAGTCCAGATGCATTTAAAACCATGAACATAATCTGAGCATTGGTCGCAACGTCTGGATTTGGATTTAAAGTTTGAAGTTCTTTCATTGCTTTTAATCCTGCAGGCGTAGCAGCATTATCTAATCCTAGCATATTAGCAGAAATATTCAACATCATGGAGCCAATCGCTGGATGATCTTTCGGAACTTCAGGAAAAATTTTTGAAAATAGAGGAGACACAATTTTTGTCATGTGTTTAATTGCTCCACCTTCTTCTCCCACCTTCATAATACCCATCCAAAGACAGAGTATACCTACAAGTCCAAGTGAAAGCGTAAAGCCAGTTTCTGCTGCAGAAAAAAGTGCTTTCACTAATTGATCAAATATATTTAAATCATGCCAAAAAATAAGTTTACCAAGTCCCATGAACATGGCAATAAGAAACATTCCAATAAATATTTTATTTAACATAGAACGAAATTCGTGATTTTACACATACAAAATCAATATATAGAAACAAGATTTCCACATACTTATTAAGAAAAATTGGAAGTCGCTAGAATTTTTTTTTAGTATGATTAAAAATTACTCAATTTTCCATCCATCATTACTAATTTTTTATCAGCCATATTTGCCAATATTTCATTGTGTGTAATAATGACAAATGTTTGATTAAACTCTTCTCTTAAATCGAAAAATAATTTATGTAATTCTTGAGAATTTGTTGAATCTAGGTTACCAGAAGGTTCGTCTGCAAAAATAACTTTAGGTCTATTTATGAGGGATCTAGCTACCGCCACTCGTTGTTGCTCCCCTCCAGATAATTCACTTGGTTTATGATTCATTCGTGACGTCAACCCCAATATTTCTAATAATTTAGTAGCTTCTTTTTTAGCATCGGAAAGTGAAATACCTTTTATTAAAGCTGGAAGACAGGCATTTTCAATTGCAGTAAATTCAGGAAGTAATTGATGAAATTGAAAAATGAAACCAATTTGTGTATTCCTAAATTCCGATAGCTTTCTGGAAGATAATGAAAAAGGATTGATTCCATCGATGGTGATGATTCCTGAATCTGGTTTCTCTAATGTCCCAAGTAATTGGAGGAGAGTAGTTTTACCTGCTCCAGATGAACCAACGATAGAAACTATTTCACCTTGTTCTACACATAGATCAATTCCTTTTAAAATTTGCAAGGAGCCATATGACTTCGTTAAATCTGTCGCTTTGAGCATTATTTTTTCATTTTAATGGAATGACCCATTTTATCACGTTTGGTGATTAAATACTCTTCGTTATGCTCGTTGCTTTCGATTTCCAATGAAATGTTTTCAACTATTTCAAGACCGTAACCTACTAATCCCGTTCTTTTTGTGGGGTTATTGGTCATTAGTTTCATTTTAGAAATACCAATATCGCGAATAATTTGAGCGCCAATTCCATAATCTCTTTCGTCCGCATTAAAACCAAGCATAAGATTTGCTTCTACTGTATCGAAACCATCTTCTTGCAGTTTATATGCTTTTAATTTGTTGATTAACCCAATTCCACGTCCTTCTTGATTCATATATACTATTACGCCTCTTCCTTCTTTTTCAATGGCTTGCATAGCAGCATGCAGTTGAGGACCGCAATCGCATCGACAAGAACCAAAAATATCTCCCGTGATGCAAGAAGAATGTACACGGACAAGAATATTTTCATCCTTCTTCCATGTTCCTTTTACAAGTGCGAGATGTTCTTTTCCAGAATTAATTTCTTTGTAGGCATGTAATTGAAAATCACCCCATTTTGTTGGCATTTTTACATCCACAATTCGTTCAATGAGGGATTCTGTTTTTATTCGGTATTTAATTAAGTCCTCAATCGAAATGATTTTTAGATTGAATTTTTTCGCGATTTTCACTAATTGGGGAAGACGAGCCATTGTGCCATCTTCATTCAGAATTTCTACAATAACACCTGCCGGTTCAAAACCAGCTAAGCGAGATAAGTCAACGGCAGCCTCTGTATGGCCTGCTCTTCTTAAAACGCCTTCTTTTTTAGCACGTAGAGGGAAAATATGTCCAGGTTTACCTAATTCAGAAGGGTGTATAGTAGGATCGATTAGTGCTTGTATTGTTTTTGACCGATCACTTGCTGAAATACCTGTGGTACAACCATGTCCATTAAGGTCAACAGAAATGGTAAAAGGAGTTTCATAGGCTGCAGAATTTGATTTCACCATTAATTCCAAGCCTAATTCATCACATTTATCTTCTAATAATGGAGCGCAAATTAATCCACGACCGTGTGTGGCCATAAAGTTTATTATTTCGGGAGTAACATTTCTGGCAGCTGTTAAAAAATCACCTTCATTCTCTCTGTCTTCATCATCAACAACGATAATTACACGCCCATTTTTAATCTCTTCAATCCCTTCTTCAATAGTGTTTAAAGTAAACTTCATTCTGCCTTGTGTAAAAACTAATTTGATGTTTATAAAAAATAAAAAAATTAGTACGCTGTTTCTTTCGATAAGTACCAGAAATCTTTATCATTTTTAATTTTATTGTCAGTTATTCTGTAGCGTTTAATTCTAGTGAAATAAGCTAAAGGGAAACCTGCTGCAAAACCAATGAGACCTACTTTTGTAATGTTAAAATAACCAGTTTCATTCATGGTCATGTGCGCAGAATTTGTTTCATTTGCTTTAGCATATTTAATGTTTAAAAGAGGTGCAAGCGCAATAACAAGGGCTGCAGAAACAATCATCGTTCCAACACCCGCATTATGAATACCACTTCTTAGCGGTGACGAGTAATTAACGTATTGAAGATCTTTAATATTTATCGACCTTGGTTTTTCTAATGTTGAATAGTAAAAACTCGAATAATCTATAGTTGTATTAATCGTTGATGAATCACTGAAGTTTTGCTCGATGGACTCATTGATAACATCAAAATCTATTTTGGTATCAAATAAGTCTCGGATGTTTCCATTCGAAAAATAAATTTTTTCTCGAGTAACTCCATCTTTCGGCTGTTCTATATAAGTGAGTGTATAAGAGCTATTGTCTCTTAGTTTAAATGATCTTGACGAATCAGCACTATTGACTAACATGAAATTTCCAAAAACAGAATCAATTTCTAGATTCGGATCTCCGTTCATAGTTTTATCCCCTTGAGAAATACCAAAAAGCGAAAAGAGCGATAATAGTATGGTTAAAGAAATACTTTTATTTTTTTTCATTTTCTTTCGATTTTATGATAATGCAACAATATCTATAAATAGTGCAGATTTTACTTGAAATCCCATGTCAAAAGTAGTAAAATCAAGTTGAATATACATGTTTTACAAGCTTTTAATTTTTTTCATTACTAATTGAATGACTAAGAATCTAAATTTTGCAAAATAGTATAAATTAGAACCTAAATCAGTTTTTCTCCAACACTAATCCTGCTCGTTTTAAAAGTGCTTCAGGTTTCGGTTCTTGTCCTCTAAATCGCTTGTATAAAATCATCGGATGTTCGGTTCCTCCTTTACTTAAAATATTTTCTACAAATGATGCTCCAATCGTTGGGTTAAAAACACCATTTTCTTTGAAGTACTCAAATGCATCAGCATCTAAAACTTCTGCCCATTTATAACTGTAATATCCTGAGGAATAACCTCCTGGAAATATGTGAGAAAAAGAAACACTGGTGCAGTTTTCATCTACGTCGGGAAATAATTTTGTTTTTTCTAAAGCCTCAATTTCATGATTTTTCACATTCACGATTGCAGAAGGGTCAGATCCATGCCAAGCCATATCTAAAAGACCTAAACTTATTTGTCTCACTGTGGCCATTCCCTCTAAAAAACTAGCAGATTCTTTAATTTTTTGAACATATTCCATCGGAATTGTTTCACCAGTTTCGTAATGTTTTGCAAACAGATCTAGGCATTCCTTTTCATAGCACCAATTTTCGAAAATTTGACTAGGAAGTTCTACAAAATCCCAATACACGCTAGTCCCTGAAAGACTTGGGTAAATAGTATTCGCAAGCATTCCATGCAAGCCGTGACCAAATTCGTGGAATAGGGTAGTGACTTCTCCGAAAGTTAATAATGAAGGTTTTGAATCAGTAGGCTTGGTGAAATTACAAACATTTGAAATGTGCGGTATATCATTTTTCCCGTTTTGATATTTTTGTCCTTTGAATGATGTCATCCACGCTCCATTTCTCTTTCCTTCTCT
>Ga0114970_10002019_pt1 | contig 15211 bp, 15 predicted proteins | sample M_140205_XF_Meta_FD_87030 | JGI IMG/M metagenome (GOLD analysis project Ga0114970, IMG submission 87030) | Freshwater microbial communities from Lake Montjoie, Canada to study carbon cycling - M_140205_XF_MetaG | ecosystem: Environmental > Aquatic > Freshwater > Lake | place: Lake Montjoie... | reverse complement strand
CATCTCACGTAATCTTACAAAGTATTCGCGTGATATGCAGTCAGCACCTCTCGACCAACGGGCTCATATGCTCCAAGTAAATCATGTTAATCTTGTCTATTACATTCATCGCTCACTAACAGATCTGACAGATGTTCGTCTAGGACAGTACCCTTTTATGCGAGTTGCGAATGTAAATCGTGATCTTGATGTACAGTATCTGATGGGAAATCTAACACAGGAGAAATGGGCGCGACTGTTGGAGCAAGGGGAGACAAAGTTCGAACGACGCAGGGAAGTCGGCATGGTTCTTCAGACCTTATCGCACGTGGGAGCAGAAAAGATGACTGAGATTTCTAACCTCCTACAGGTGCCAGGCAACAGTAAGAGAATTATTGCAGTTTTAGAGGAGCTTGAGCATCTTCGTCTATTCAGTAATTCTGCGCTTCAAAAGAGGGGGAAGCAGATGGGGATTGTTGTTCCGCAGATTAAGGAGAATGATTGGCACTGGTCGATGACCCGCCGCACAGCAGTTATACAGAGAACAGTGGATGACGGATCAACGACAATCTCAGATGACGACAATGAGGTTGAAGTTCTTCCTAACACAAATGCGCCTGCACCCATCGTTTAACTTAAACTAGAAAAGACAAAGTATTTAGACAATGCGCCTCGCTTTCTGTATTTCGCTCAAAAATCGTTGTAGAAATGAAGTCGACCCAGAAGATTCGCATCAATATATCAAACCTTTTTTAGATAAAATGATTATGTCTCCTTATCCAATGAATAATTTTGAACGTAATGAAGACAAGATAATTCTTACCTTGTTTCCGAAGATGGTTCGATCACTTATAGAGCAGAAGAAGGCGACCGACGACTGGGTCTTAGTTGTCACCGATTTCGGTAGTACAGATGTAAATGTTCAAGAAATGTTAGAGACAATAATAGGCGATGTAATGCCGTTCCATCTACATACAGAAACAAATTGGAAGTTTTTTGATCGTGGTGGTGGTCTGAAGACAGCTGCAAAAATTGCCGAGGAAAAATTCCAGGCAGACTCTGTGTTTTTCTGTGACGCGGACTTGATTTTCCATGAGCGCGATGTCTTTGATGAATGTTACAGGGCGCTCGAAAACGATAAGTTCTTTTACCCGGTTTTTTTCGCGTTTGCGGATACTTGGCATCTCAATGGATTCTGGCGCGACACATCTTTCGGAAACTTTGCAGGAACTCTTGCAAACTATAAAAAGACAGCTGGATGGAAGCATAATATCAGTTGGGGCTGGGAAGATCGTGCTCTAGCAGATTCCATACCTCAAGAACAAAAGGTTAGGAAACAAGTCAATGGGTTCTGTCATCAGTGGCATCCGATGGTCTGGGAATTTCGTGTAGCAGAGTATCCAGTCAAGGAATATTTATTTAAGAAGGCGGCTGTATCTACATTGCCTCAGGAACTGAATCTATGATTTACATGCTAGGGATTGCTGCCTAATTAGCCACGTCCAATGATCCAATCTAAGTTTGTCCATATGAAACATTTTACCATGAAACAATCTGACAGTTGAATCAAGTAATTCACGAGTTACGTCTGACCATTTCTTTACAATGAGAACTGGAAGATCATAAAAAAGGGGGTCCAGCCCAGAACTTTTTACAATAGGTATACAGCCGAGACAGAGGGCTTCCCACGTTCTATGGCAATCATAGCCACCACCCATAGGTGAAAGAACAAACGCGAACATACTTTGACGTTTCCATGCAATAGCCCTTATTGTATACATAGAATCATAGTACACAAGATCTTTTGGAACCGTTGCAACAACTTCTTTGCGATCACCACGATCTCCAATACCCCACGCAGCATGATGAAAATTAGAATAACAAAGAGGATAGCGAAGGGCAGGACTTGCTGCTTCTTCAAGACAGGCTTCAAGCTCTTTCTCTTGATCTACAGGTAGATGACCAATACCCCAAGGATGTTGTTCACCCACCTTGGAAATCGTATGATAATCAAGACCAATAGGTAAATGAGTCATTTTATGATGTGTAATCAAGAGATTCTGGCAAAACCAATGTTGGAGCCGCTTATCCGCAATAAACGCACTAAATTCATCCTGTGATAAGATGCTAAATGGCATAGCATTATCCGAGTCGCCGCTAACTAAGACAAAGCGGTCGGTAATAAAAGGGAGAACTTCCATTACAAAAGTCCGAATTGCTGAATTACAGACATAGAGAACAGATCCACATTCAGTTTTTTTGAATTCTTCGAGATCAAGCAGTCTATGACTGCTTTCAGGAAGCTTATTGTGAATATCCGTCGACTTAAAAAGTCCACGGCTACTAACATACTTACACTCGTTTTCCATGCTAAGATATTTCTTAGCTATATATTTAGACTGGTACAGTTGTAACACCACCTTCACGTTTAGCAGCATCCATTGCTTCCCTAACGAGTTCTAGAGTAGGTTCAATCGATTCACCATAGCGGGCTTTTAGCACGGCTGCTACCTTCATCTTTAACATATTGAGTTGGAACTCATTTGCCTTGGGATTTTCATTCTTCATAATCATTCCAACCTTTTCCATAAGTGCAGTATAGGTACCAATCCACGATCCTTCTTCAACGGGAGCGGTCCATTTTTCTCCATCGATTAAATCAAATAGAGTAGCAGTCACCTCGGGATCAATCTTAAAAAAATCCTTGTCGTTATTTGGTCGTTCACCAAACTTTCCCATAAGTTTATGAAGAGAAACGAGTTTCGAATCTATATTTACAACGGATTTAGCAAGGACAACCTTGAACGGATAGAGAAGACCCTCAGTATAAAGTTCTGCAGCTCTCTCAGTCGGTGTCTTTGTTGACGTTCCAACTAAAACGTGCTCACTATATAACGGGTTAGATAAAACATAAATATAACCGGTTGACATCTACTAAGTAAAATGAATGTATTCATTTATTTTCACGCGCTCTTTTTCTAGAAATAGCTTGCCGCCTCTTTTTCTGTTTTAGACTATTTCGTCTATTTATTCTCTTTCGTTTACCTCCTTTTTTATTCTTTGTATCAATTGCGTTTAGTAAAGGAAAATAATCGGTCTGATCGGGGTCTCGAAAGAAGCCAGAGCCAAACGGATTGTTATCTTGTTTAGCAATCTGAATCCAGTGTGCACCCTCATCTATCATTTTATGCCGCATATCATCTATGAGCCAGACTTTTTTAGGATATACATTATATCCTAGAACACGATTGACTGTTGCGATATCTTTTACACTAGTATTTGTTTTATTACGAAGAGGATCATTTCTAGCTACAATATGGTCAAAGTCAAATCCGATTTCGGCTTGTATTTCATTAATAGGTTCTGAAGGATCTGAGTTATTTGTAAGAACTATAATTGAACTGACTTTCCCAGCTTTTTTGGATTTAAATGCCTCTTTTAAAACAGAAAGAGCTTTTGTATTGAGCGTATATTTTTGATCACTAGACCAGCCAATAAGAGTCTGGTCTAAATCCCAGACTAATACAAGACCATTCTTCTCCATTAAAATATGTGTATATTATATAAATGAAGGGAACGTTTAATAATAGAAGCCGTCGGAGGTGGGCGTCGCACAAGAAGAAACTACAGATTGTAAAAAAATTGAAGCTATGTACCACCGAATACTGAGTACCCTTAAAATGAAAATGAACAACGAATTCCCTGAACTTCTAAGCGCATTTAAGTCAACCATTACAGTACCGTCATTCGTATATGTCGGCATTGGATCGTGTCCACATGCACAAACTCTTATAGACTACACAGATAAATGGAATCAGATTCTTCCTGTTTTCGTGCGAGACATTCTAGAAATGACGAGTCTCCCTGTCCGCATTCTTCATATTGATCCAGCGTTTGAGTATTTTGGTCACAGGATTGAATTTCTAAAGGAATATTTTGAGAGCACAGGTCTACTTTTGGTACATGATTCAGAGACAAGCACATGGTCAAACGATCGTATGTCAATTACAATTTGCGGAAAGGCATTTACCCATGCGGATCAGCATATTTCTTACGAAAAGTCAGATGATTGGTTTCTGGAGGAGTTGGCAACCTATTGTATTTCACAGGACACTAAACTAGTAGTACAAGAATTCTCAGGAAGGGACCTTGATCAAGTATTTAAGAGTGCATTTAATAAGACACCAACTAAAAATAAATTCAAGAATCTTATTCTCTTTGATATTACATACGGGACAGACAGTTCATGCTCAACTAACCTGTCAAATTACAAGCCGTTATATGACGTGAGAGGAAACTTCTGTAATCTAACTCTCTATACATCAGATGAACTAAAACGTTATATTGGCACAGATCCGAGGGTCGATGACTATGTCAAGCGATATTTTACAAAGATATACGAGAAAATTTTGAATAATTACCATGTAGATTATCGTCGTCGGACAAGGGGTGAGGCAAATCTCTTTAAGAACGAACTTTACAATGATAACTCTGAGCCAGAATATATTATGGAGCTTTTGGAGGGAGAGCTATGTGCCCTCATACCTGTTTTCCGCGATCTCAAGGTAATTAATACAGAGAAGGAGTCGCAACTCTTCACATTATTTGAGACTTACAAAAGCTATAAAGGAAACGATATGTATAAGTGGTACAATTTGGCAAAATCCGTTATTGCGTAAATGATGCGGATAAAGAGACTTTAATAAATACGAAATAGAACCTTAGAAATGAAACACTGTATCGTAACGGGTTCAGGTGGTTTAGTTGGATCAGAATCAGTTCGTTTTTTCTTAAAGAAAGGATATACCGTGATAGGTATTGATAATGATATGCGAGCATATTTTTTTGGAACATCTACAAAGTCTGTATCTGATACTTTAGTGTCAACATTTGGAGATTCCTATTTACATTACACGATTGATATACGTAATATGAATGAGCTCGAGGCTCTTTTTTTAAAATATGCTACTACAATTGATTGTATTATTCACTGTGCAGCACAGCCTTCTCATGATTGGGCTGCCAAGGAACCATTGACAGATTTTAATATTAATGCAACTGCCACATTAAATTTATTAGAACTTACACGTAAGTACTGCGCTAAAGCCAGTTTTATTTTTATGTCAACAAACAAAGTCTATGGAGATACTCCTAATACTCTTCCTATCGTTGAACTTGAAAAGCGATATGAAGTTCCTACGTATGAAATTGACGAAACAATGTCAGTTGATCAGTGTAAGCATTCCATTTTTGGGGTAAGCAAATTATCTGCTGATATAATGGTTCAAGAATACGGTCGCTACTTTGGAATGAACACTGTTGTTTTTAGAGGCGGGTGTATTACAGGACCAAATCACCAGGGAGCTCAATTGCATGGATTTCTCTCATATTTGGTAAGGTGTATAGCAGAAGACAAGTCATACACTATTTTTGGATACAAGGGAAAGCAGGTCAGAGACAACATCCATGCATATGACCTTGTGAACGCTTTCTGGCATTATCATCAGAATCCTAAACCTGCCTCTGTCTATAATATGGGCGGCGGCAGAGAAAACGCAGTAAGTATTCTGGAGGCAATAGAAAAGATAAATACTACTCTTAACAAAAACTGGAATAATTTTGCATATCTCGACGATAACCGTTCAGGAGATCATATATGGTATATTTCTAGTCTGAAGAAGTTTCAGAAAGACTATCCTGAGTGGATACTCAAATATTCAATTGATGATACGATAAAAGAGATCGCAAGGAATTTTTCAAAACTTACCATTACGTCAAACTTGATGGGTGGTGTTGGAAATCAGATGTTTCAGATTGCACTTGCGTATACTACTGCTAAAAACTGCAATGCGAACTTAAAATTTATAAGACAGCAGTTTGATGGATGTCGCCAGGGTTCGCATCCATCAAAATACTATACAAATTTATTTCAGAAACTGGACTTTGTTAACTCTCTAACAATCAACCACGAACTGAATGAGAGAGGATTTGTAGCGTATCCTATACAAAATGAAGTTAACTCTGTATTAAACCGTATACAGAAAAATACCAACTATACATTGTCATTTAAGGGCTATTTCCAATCAGATCATTATTTTAATGAATATTCTTCAGAGATAAAGGAATTATTTACACCTTATGGTGGCATTGTTTCTTACCTCAAGAAAAATTCAGATATTTTTAGCACATTTCCAGAACTCGAATCAACTAATGACTATTGTTTTATTGGTGTAAGAAGAGGAGATTATATTACATATTCGGATGTACATAACCCATGTGGAATGACATTTTATACTGGCGCAATGAGTCATATGCGAAACGAGCGGTATTATATCTTATCAGACGATATTGAATGGTGTAAGGAAAAGTTCGTAGGCGATCAATTTCGTTTCTTTGAAATAAAAGATGACTTAATACAGTTATTCGTATCATGCCTCTTCAAAAATTATATCATATCGAACTCTACCTTTTATTGGTGGGGTAGTTTCCTGTCTATTTATGATAGTCCTCGTATCATTGCTCCAGACAAGTGGTTATTTGGTAAAGATGTAACACCCGATAAGTATTATACTGTTTATCGTAAATCAATGGAAATCTTAGAAAGACCGATTGAGACAACTTAAAAATGAGATACAAGTACATTTAGGAAATGTTGATTGATTTTAATATTGTATATAAATTTCTAGATGAAAATGGTAAAACTCCTAGAGGTGTATTTCATGTAGGAGCACACGAATGTGAAGAGAAACAAGCTTATAATGAAAAAGGAATACCTGATTCTTCGATAGTATGGGTCGATGGTAATCTTGATCTTGTAACTAAAATGAAGTCAAAAGGAGTACCAAATGTCTATTTTGCCTTGATCGACGAGGTAGAACGTGATGTTCAGTTTTATATAACTAATAATGGTCAGAGTAGTAGCATCTTAGAAATGGGTTCACATTCTACAATGTATCCTGATATTGTTGTGACAGAAACGCGCAATCAAAGAACAACAACCATTCAAAATTTATCAATCAAGGAATCGATTGACTTTACAAAGCTTAATTTTTGGAATTTTGATATTCAGGGTGCTGAACTTCTTGCTCTCAAAGGTGCAGGTGATCTTCTTAAGTATGCTGATGCTCTCTATCTTGAAGTAAATACAGAAGAAGTATATAAGAAGTGTGCACAATTAAATGAAATCGATGATTTTTTAAAGGAAAGAGGTTTTGCGCGGGTAGCATTATCTATCTATAAAAACTGGAGAGGGATTGAAGATGGATGGGGTGATGCTTTATATATGCGTATTTAAAGTGGGCTTACAAGTATTTTCAGAATGTCACACCGAGTTTTATTTGACATAGGTGCAAATGAAGGTAAGTATACAGATACAAATATGAAAAACTTTGATAAATGTATTCTTGTTGAAGCAAATCCAAGCTTAGCAGAAAATTTACGTGAAAAATATAGAACAAATACATCAGTATATATAGTTGAAGCAATTGCTTCAAATAAAGAAAGCGAAGTGTTTTATATATCCAATGCAAATCAAATCTCAACATCTGATCCAGAGTGGATTCAAAATAGTCGATTTTCAAATAACTATATGTGGAGACCAGTAGAAGGAATTAAGACAGTATCAGTAGATACTCTCATAGAACAATTTGGCGAACCAACTCTACTTAAGATTGATGTTGAGGGCTATGAGTACAATGTTCTACAAAGTCTTAGTAAAAAAGTGAATATGCTCTGTTTTGAATGGGCAGAGGAAAAAAAGAAAGAGATTCTCTTAAGCCTTGAATATCTTTACGCCTATAACTATACGAAATTTCACGTACAGATTGAAGATAAGTATGATTATCGCGTAAATGATAATGAGTGGGTAGATTATACAACTATATACAGTACAATGAATAGCATGTGTGATGTAAATAGAAAAGATTCTTGGGGTATGATATGGGCATTTTAAGAAAAGAAAAGAATATATAGCATAATGAAATTTTTATATGTTGATACTTATGTACATCATAAGAATAGATTGGGATTTATTCTTATGTGTAAAGCAAGAAATATAGAGTGTTTAATTTCAAGGACATTTGCTGATTTTGTGAAAGACTGGGATTTAGTTTTTATACCAACCGAATATATTGAGCCTGAGCGATTTCCTAATGCGAAATCAATCATGTATGGACCGCAAAATTTTATTTTTGTCAATGGTAACTGGTCAAAAACGGCAACACCATTTCCTCCTCACTGTTTTTATAATTTGTTATCTGACTGGGTAATTGATGTACAAAATGAGTTTGGAGGATTGTCTCTGGCTACAAAGTCAATGCCCTTTGCAGTTGATACAGAATTGTTTAAACCAGCTGATGTGCCCAAAACATATGATTGTTTCGTATATTTTAAACAGCGTCATACAGATGAGCTAAAATATATAACTTCTGTTTTAGATAAAAGGAATATAAAATATAAGGTGATCGTCTATGGAAAATACAAGGAAGAAGATTATATAGATCTGCTACATTCATCAAAGTTTGGTATCTGGATTGGACGTCACGAGTCACAGGGGTTTGCGGTTGAAGAAGCACTCTCATGTAATGTACCCTTACTAGTATTTGATTGCATCTCGATGTTTCAAGAATATAATGAAAAGAATGAACTCTGTTACAAGAATGAGTTGGGGCGTTATTCTTTAAAAGCGACCGCAATTCCATATTGGGACGAGAGGTGTGGACTTAGTTTTACAAAAAAGGAAGAGTTTACACAAAATCTTGATAAAATGTTGGAAGATTATACGAAGTTTCAGCCGAGAAAATATGTTGAGGACGCATTGTCCCCCCTGGCATGTATAGATAGATTAATAAAAGAGATAACACCAACTTAGAGATAAATTCTAAATTAAAACTATAAAATGAAAGATTTAGTTCTCGTAACAAGTGTAATTAATACAGGTAAACTTGCCTGGTCTTATACCGAGACACGAAGCACATATTCTGCAGAGGAAAGATATAATCAATCATTACAAACGATTGATTCTATAAGAAAATACTTACCTGAGGCAAAGATACTATTTGTAGAATGTTCAGATATACCGAACGAGTATGTAGCAACTCTAACATCAAAGGTTGAATATTTTATCAATCAATATAATATAAGTGAAGCAAAGGCGGCATGTCTTGAAACAAATAAGAAAGGATTTGGGGAGGCAATACAGACAAAGCTTGCTATAGAGTATATTATACAGAATAACCTGAGTTTCACTCGTTTTTTTAAGATATCTGGACGGTATTTTCTAACCGATAAGTTTGTGTCAGATAAATATAGAACAGACTGTTATACATTTAAGAAACGGGCGAATACAGGAAATCATATAGTAGCTATATCAACTGTTGTTTACTCATTTCCTATCTCATTTCTTCATGATTTTTACTCGCGCATAATTGCCGTTGTAGAGTATTATAAAACACACGGACCAAGAGGATTTGAAGAACTTCTTCCTATCATTTGTGAGCCGAGAAATGAGATTGAAATCATAGGTGCAGCAGGATTAGTAGCAGTAAATGATGAGTATTTTACATGTTAATTCGATACACTTCTTTACATGTATCAGGATTTACACGCAATAAGCGCAGCCTATCCTTTTCCAAATCTTCAGGGTCTTCAGGTCTTTTTATAAAGTATGCATTTTTATTTATATTTATCAGCCTAGTATCATCTGATAAGTAAGAAATAGTTATAAAAATTCTTTTTGTACTTGGAGGTGCATTAAGAGGCGTAGGATTACCATGCCATGCTGTATCTATATTTGTAAAGAGAACAAGGCGATTGAATATGGGTGGGATTGATATACTCTTTTCAATAAGATGCATATCATTCGATAAGCAAGATGTACCATTCCACAATTCTAGATGACATCCATGCGATTCATCGTAATCGGCGCTGAGATAAATACCTAGGGTTAAGTGCTTTTTCTTATTTAAAATAGGATGTATTCCAGCATCTACGTGAATATCGAGGCAGTCACCATTATCATACAGATGGACTCCCCAGTACTGTCTTTCAGTATCAAGTTGAAGCGGGTAGTTACATATTCTAGAAAGTTGGTCTACAAATGATTCTGATTGAAGTTCCGTAAACAGTTTATTTAAGAGAGGTGGAAAGTTATATTTATCACGAAATGTGTATTTTGACTCAAATGGATTCTGATATCTGTCAAAGTTTTCTTTAGGAATATTTAATATTTCTTTTTGAAGGTCTAGTGCAAACTGTATATCTAAGAAAGAATCTTGAACTGTATGCGGATATGGTTTATTAGAAGAATAGATTGAGGAGGGAATAGTAATAGCATTAATCATGCTATGGTTCTAGACTATAGTCAGAAAGTTTCTTTAGATTTTTCAATAACTTCTATTGTAGGTAAAGGTATAATAAATTTTCCTCCACGCTTAAGATATTCATCGTGTTTTTTTAGAATAGCATCCTTGTAAGCCCACGATATAAGGATAATATAATCTGGCATTTTACCTGTATCATAAATGATTGATGAACTCTTGATTTCCGTGTGTGTAAAAGGCATATATGCGCCTATTTTACTTTGCGCATCGTCAACAATTCCGTCTATATTAATATCTAAAAATCGAAGAAACATATTAGCTCGCCCACTCGCTCCATATCCAAATATTGTTTTTCCTTCTTGTTTTAATGAAAAAAATAATGTTTGAAACTCTTTTTTCCAGTTATGTAGTTTAGTAGGAAATCTATCTAACTGTAAAAGAAACTCATTTGAATCACTAATCAGTGAGTTAGAATAAGAAATATTATCTTTTGGTTCTTCACAATTTTTAATAAATACACGCATAGATCCTCCATGAACATCAATATCGTCGATTCGTTCAACGTGCATTCCTATTCTTTCAAAAATTTTACAGAAACTTGTTTTGGTATAATATGTCATGTGTTCATGATAGATAAAGTCAAAGTTTAAGTTAGTAAGTATATTCAGAGAATTATGGACTTCAATGATAGCAGTTCCATCTTTCTTAAGAACTAATTTGAGTCCGTCTAAAATGCTTTCCATATTATTAATGTGGGCAAAGCTATTCGATGATATAAAGATATCAACTTGACCATGATTATTTACAATTTTCTCTGCCGTTTCTTTTGTAAAGTATTCATTATAAACTGTATATCCGTCTTTTATAAGAGAATCAACTGTATGCGACGGATCAACACCAATTGTTTTAAAGTGCTCGCCTTCTAGATTTCGTAAGAGTATGCCATCATTACAACCAATTTCTAATATGTACTTTTTTTGAAGAGGATCTGAATACTCCTTTTTCAATAGTTCAGAGAAACTCTTAAAATGATAAACAAGAAAAGGAATCATTGATGAAAAATAGAAATATCCCTTTTTAAAGAGAATATCTGATGAGACAACCTCGTCGCATTGAAGAAGTTGACATTCTCTACAAAGTGAAATATTAAGAGGTATTTTGCATTCTTGATCCATTGCGTTATGCTTTAAAAATCCTCCTGCTAGGGGATACATTCCATCAAATTTAAACCATGGCGTAGTTTGCTTACAACAGAAACGACAGTTTGACTGTATATCAACTTTACACAGTGGTATTTTTTGTATTTGAAAGAAAAGTTTTTGTTCTGTTATCTGCTGATAAAGAGAAGGAATTTCACTTACATGACTATAAATAGATGAGAGAAGTTTCTGTACAGAATATTCTGTCGACACGGGAATAAGGTGTGTTGTATTATTATAGATTGCGTAGATCATTTTTAATAGATCATACTTTGATACAGTTTCATCTGAATGAACATGACGTACTCCAGACCAGAAAGTATTTGTCTCTATCATATTCTGTATATATTTAGAAAGTTGTAGACATGTTATACCATTCCATAAATGATTAGTATATCCATTTATACTTGTATTCATTGAAAGAGCCCAAGATAATAAAGAATAATTTGTATGTATTTCTTCTCCTATAATAGAGGTTCTAATAGTAGTAGCATTTGCAGGTTCTCCAAGTAATTTGCTTATTCCATACGTGTCGCCTGCTGTTGCTAAGGAATTTTCATTCATGTAAGAAGATGAACTAGAAAAAACACAGTTTGTACTAATATGAATATATTTAGCTTTGAATAATGATGAAAAATACGAAAGAAAATGAGGAAACTGTGAATTAACTTTGAAATACTCAAGTGAATCTGTAGCTTTTTTCTGAGGAATCATACCTAGACAATTAATAATAACATCACCTTCAGTTAACCCATTTGATTGTAAAAGCGCACTGAGATGATCTGAACTATCTACTAATGGATTAAAGTTACTGCGATCGAATGCAATTACCGAATAATATTGTGATAGATGAAGATACACTGTATTCCCCAACATACCATTTTTTCCAAAAATAAATATCTTCATTTACTATTTGGTCTAGTATTTAAATCTTTATATTGCTCTAGTACTTACAAATCGACTGTAATTGGTAAATTAATTATTTTTATAAGACAAGATGAATGTAAACTGGATACTTGTTTTCTTATTTCAGATGAATAGGGTCCAGCAGAAATTATGATAGTTAGAGGTGAATCTTTATAGCGTAATATTTCTGTTGGAGAATATACAGTAAAGGGAGAACCATACATCCGTTTATTAACCTTTGAAGGATCATTATCTAGAAAACCTAATAAGAATTTATCAAATTTTTTAAGAAAGTAATATGTCATCTGACCAAAATGCCCAGCAGGAAATATAAAAAAAGGAGTTGAGATAGATATATCTTGAAATACTTGCTCGCGAAGATCAAAATATACTTTCATAAAGTTAATGATCTTACTTGGATTATCCCAAGAAACTTGAGTATTTTGTAGAGGATCTTGTGCAAAATGGAAAAATATTGAGTGTGATCCAAAATGATGAATTAATTTACATCGATAACCAACTTTAGCAAAGAGAGTGGTAATCATAGATTCATTGAAAAAAAATGTATGTTCTGTATGTAAAGAAGAGACTGCTCCTTCTTTTACCCATTCTTTTAGGTTAGGTAAAGATAAAAATATTTCATTAATTGATTGTTTAAAGATATTATCTACGAATAACGAAGGTTTATATAAATGTTCAAATGTATGCGAAAGAATAAGTGTATTTTCTTTGTTAAATGGAAATGATTCACAGTTACCATTATAAAAGGTTACAGAGGGTATATTTGGATTTGAATCACACAGATCTAATATGGAATACGTAATATCTTTCTTTGAGAGTATTTCTCTTGCTAAGACACCTGAATATCCACCTACTTCCATAAATTTTGTAGAAGAAGTATTGTTTAATATAAAATCAGAAAAAAGAGTGTGATGAAGAGACCAAGTTGGCGAGGAATAAGTAAGGGAGTGAACGTCCTTGTATAGTAATGATGGCTCGACGAGAGTAGCGTGTTGTACACAACCGCATATTTTACATCCTACAATTTCAATTGTATCAATATAATCATCTTGAAGTAAGAGATTTGCTCCAGATTGACAGAGTGGAAAATCTATTAACTTATATATAAGATTTAAGGCATCACTATTACATATAGCACATGAAGTACGTTTCATTCTTTAATTAGAGTATAAAGAATCTTTAGATAATTATATAATATGAAATATAGTTATTTAATATATACGCATACTGAGTATAGTGATATATTAGAAATTACACTAAAAAGAATGAAAAAGTATTTTCCAATAAAAGTAATAATTGCTACAAATAATGCAAAGGAAACTCTTTCTAATTGTAAAGATATTGAACAAATAGATAATATTATTGAATATCAAGATAATCTGCCATATAGTTCTAAATTATTATCAGTATTAAATAATATATCAACAGAGTATCTATTATTTAATCATGATGTAAATATACTATTTAACCATGTAGATCAAGATGTAATATCTAATCTTATATCTACAATGTTAGAACAAAAAATAGATAGTATACGCCTCTCAACATCAGGTATAAATGAAAAAATAGAAAAAAATATAAACACCACTGTTAATAATATAATTTCTAAAGAAAGTTATCAATTAACTGTGCAACCAACATTATGGAGAACAAGTTCATTTATAGATATCTGTTCAAAGTTGAAAGATATTAATTATAGAGACTTTGAACAAGAAAAATCTCAAATATACGCATCGAAACAAAAAAATTGCTATATATCTAACATAAATGATACACATGTTGTTGCTAACTATTATTTAGCAAGATGCTATCCATGTATGCATTCAATCTATCGAGCTAAATGGAATATAATACAGCATGCAAAAGAAATAAAAGATTTGGAAGAATATGGAATAGATTTAATGGTAAGGGGGCTTCAACTTTGGAATTAAGTTTTGGTTTATTGACGATTGAATGATTTCTTTACAATAAAGTTTCCTATAAAATTATTATGGTAGTTTCCATCGTAATAAAGACCATCGTATGAGTCATAAATTTCCTTTTTTAATACGTATTGACAAGCAAGTGAAAAAAGCGATTCAATTGCTCTTCTTAGTCTATTGTCTTTCATTTGACTCATTAAATCTATAATAGAAGATTCTGCATCTAACTTACATAAAAAATCATAATCTATGATACAAAGACAACCAAAACACCCAGACCACTTATATTTATCATGATAATTTTGAATACAGTATGTTTTAAAACCTTCTGATTTTATTAAATTGTATATACAATACTCAACTAAGTTATCGTGTGTTATGATTTTATGTTGTCTATTAAATTCTGTATCTGGCTCCGCGATAATATGCCAATATACACGATGGTTGTTAAAGTGCCATAAATAATCAAGATCATGGGTCTTAGTAATATCAACTTTTGATATTACTGCCATGGAATCCTGTAATAGAATCGCCTTTTGAAAATATTTTTTTAGTTTAAAATAGTATAGTAATAACATATCTGCAGGTACACTTGGTGTATTTGTTTCAAATATAACAGTGGGGTATTCTTTAATTAGTTCAGATATGTATTGTTGTTCAGAAGTGTAATCAACAACTACAACAATTGATACATTCTCATGAAACTCTTTAATACTATTTAAACAACAAGTTAAAGATTCTTTATGGACCTGTTCTCGTAAGCATGCAGCTACAATGAATCCATACATATTATATTATTATAAATATAGTTATAGGTATACTTTTAGATACTTAAACATCTAAGATGTATAAACGATAGATGTTT
>Ga0114970_10002014_pt1 | contig 15224 bp, 21 predicted proteins | sample M_140205_XF_Meta_FD_87030 | JGI IMG/M metagenome (GOLD analysis project Ga0114970, IMG submission 87030) | Freshwater microbial communities from Lake Montjoie, Canada to study carbon cycling - M_140205_XF_MetaG | ecosystem: Environmental > Aquatic > Freshwater > Lake | place: Lake Montjoie... | reverse complement strand
GTTGAGACCGTCGAGGTTGACGCCACCACGGCGGCGACCGCAGACATCGAGGCCCGTGAGGCCATTGCAGATGTACGCCGAGAGGTGCACGAGCTTGCCGCTAAGGCTTTCGTGTCCGAAGCCAAGCACGAACTTTCCCAGTTCCGTTCGTTCGGTGACTACCGTATGGCGGTCATGTCAGGCGAGGTTGAGAACCGCGCTCTTTTTGATCAGGTAACCGACAATAACCCTGGCGTGCTGCCCCCAAACTGGTCATTTATCGTTCGCGGTATCTTTGATCTGGGCCGCCCCACGGTCAACGCTTTTGGCGTCGAGTCAGCCGGCACAAGCGGCACGACCATTAACTGGCCCTATTGGACCGGCGACCTGACCGAGATTGTGGCAGAACAGGTCGACGAAAAAGACGAGATCAACTCGGTTGAGATCAGCATTCTGAAGGGCACCGCGACCCTCAAGACCTATGCCGCGGGCTCGGACGTGTCCTACCAGCTGCTGCAGCGCTCCAACCCGTCCTACGTCGATGCTCACAGCCGCATCATGCTGAACTCTTACGTTCAGGTTACGGATATTGCGTTCGTCGCAGCCGTCTACGGTGCTCGCACACCGTACGCGTACGACATCACCGTAGACACTACGGGCGCAGCGTTCCGCGAGGCCGTATTCGGCGCATCGGTGAACGTCCAGACTGCTACGGGCATGCCCGCCGAGTTTGTTCTCGTGTCCCCAAACGTGTTTAAGAAGATCGGTGGCTGGTCCACGTTCTTCCCGTCCAACTACGGCACGTTTAACGTTTCGGGTACGGCAGTCGCCAGCACGCTTGGCGTCAACGTCTCCGGCCTGCCGGTCATCCTTGACCGCAACATCGGCGGCAACGCGATCCTCGTGTCTAACCGTGAAGCCGCACGATGGATTGAGGACGGCCCGCGCTTCGCGCAGGTCGAGAACGTAGCCCAGCTGGGACGTGACGTGGCTATCTACGGCTACGGAGCCTCGCAGATCATCTCCGGCGCAGGCATCCAGTCCCTCGAAGACTAATCCAGTAAAGGGAGGGGACCGACAATGGCGCTCGTAACAGGAGAGGAACTAGCAATCGCGCTAGACCTCGACTACGAGGACGAGGTAACCGCAGCGACACTTGACCAAGTCGCCGAAGCCTCAGATGACATTGTCGGTTCCCTCCTGACCACCGGGGCCTACGAGGAAGAACCACCAGCCTGTAAGGAAGCCGCCCTTTCAGTAGGGGTCGAAATCTTCCAAGCGCGCACCGCAGCCGGTGGACAGGCCGTATCCACGGACTTCAGCGCAGGCCCATACCGACTATCAGTCTGGATCACCCGTCGAGTCCACGCTTTGATCATGCCCTACGCAAACGTCGGCGGGCTGATCGGATGACAGCCCTCTCGACCGAAGCCCGCGAGGCTATCGTCACTTCACTTAGCGGGCTCGGTATCCGTGTCTACAACTACGCCCCGCCCGTACCATCACCGCCATGCGTAGTGGTAATACCCGATTCACCTTGGATTCGACCTACGCGCATCGGATCAAACCTGAACTATGAGGTCCGGTGGCGGCTGCTACTAGTGATCAGCCCGAGGAAGAATGACGCCGCGCAGCTCGACTGCGAAAACTACGTCGACGCGATCCTCGACGCCCTCCCGGCTAACTACTTGTGCACCCTCATCGGCCAGCCACAACTGACCGACACGGGAGCGCAAGGTACCGTAATCACAACTGAAATCAATCTCTCAGCAAACATGAAGGAGTAGCAAATGCCCACCGTCCAGATCACGGGCGCTCAGTTCACCGTATCGGTGGGCGCGGTCGCCTATTCCGCCCAGGTCACCTCGGGCACCATCACTACCACGCCCACGGTTACCCGCACTAAGACGCTTTCGGGTGTCGCGTTTGACCAAACCGACCTGAACTCAACGCTCACCATCGAGTACCTGTACGACGACAATGCAGGCCTGTACGACGCTCTCCAGACCGCTATCACGGCTGGAACGGCGCTCGCTGTTAGCGTTCACGGCGCTACGGGCGTGTGGACTGGCGCAGCAATGTGGCCGGACTCCGCTGACGTGACGTTCGATGCGGCCGGTGTAGCCACCGCGACGGTCAACTTCCAGGGCGATCTGACGTTCGCCTAAACGGAACGGGGAAACGCCATGCACCCAAATGTGCCAGAACTAAAAATCCATATCGAGGGAACCGAAACGGTCTACCAGCTACAACAGGTAGATATTTGGGAATACGGCGACCTCGTGCACAAAACCAAAACGGAAGCCTCAGACATGGGCCTACGGCTCTGGGCGGCGTTTACGGCTACCACGGGGGAGCAGCCGAAAACGTTCGAACAGGTCAAGAACTGGGCCCGCAGCAAAAAGGTCTACGTCGAGGTGCTCGACAACGCGGACCCTACCCAAACGGAAGCCACAACCGACTAGTCATACAAGTGGCTCTCCGCATCGGCAGACCGTACACAGAAGTCCTGCAGTACCCGCCAGAAGTGTTCGCAACCATCGTGGAGGAATTGTCAGATGCCAATCGCTGACACCTACGTCGATGGGCTAAATGACGTACTACGGGCCTTCAAAAAACTACCTAAAGAAGCCTCGCAAGAACTTCGCAAGGCCTCAATGAACGTAGCAGAAAGACACATGGCTCCCGCCTGGCGTGATGCGGCCTTTTTCGCTGGCCCTTGGTACCAAGTGCTAGCCGATTCGGTCAAAGTTCGACGGGATCGTGTCCCGGCCGTCACCATCGGCAACATGAAGAAAACCCTCTCGGGCGGTGGTACGCCGACAATGGTCCGATACCCGTTATCGAGCGGTGAACGCGGGCGGTCGTGGGCACCATTCGAGCAAACCGACTGGATCAAAGCCACCAAAAACTATAAGCCCGCAGCCATTCGTGAATGGGGCGCAGCAGTCGACGCCATAGTGCGGAAATGGGACACCCTCTAATGGCTAAAACCCTAACCGTCTACCTAGCCGCTGACGTTTCCCGCCTCAACCGAGGACTAGATCAAGGCCGCAGCGCCTTAGGGTCCTTCGAGTCCACCATTGGCAAACTCGGCCTAGCCCTCGGGTCAGTATTTGCGGCACAAAACGTCATCGACTTTTTCAAGGATTCTGCAGCTGCAGCCCTCGAGGATGACAAAGCCGTACGAAGCCTCAACCAGACCCTAGAAAACGTAGGATTTGGGGCCGCCGCCGCAAGCGTCCAAGATTTTGTGGACCGTTTACAGCGGGCTACGGGCGTCAGCGACGGGGAACTTCGCCCCGCACTAGATCGGCTACTTAGATCAACTTCAAGCATTGAGGAAGCCGAAAAAGCCCTATCTCTGGCCCTCGACGTATCCGCGGGATCAGGAAAAAGCTTGCAAGCCGTAGCCGACAGCCTCGGCAAAGCATACGACGGCAATACAGCCGGTCTAGGACGCCTCGGTATCGGACTAGACAAAGCCACTCTAGCCACCGGCGACATGAACAAAATCACCGCAGCAATAGCCAAAACTTTTGATAACCAGGCATCGGTCGCGGCCGAATCATTCCAAGGCAAAATCGACCGCGTAACCGTCGCAGTTGACGAAGCCAAAGAAGCAATCGGCTACGCCCTACTCAATGCCATTGACGACGTATCCAACAGCCTCGGCGGCACCACCGGGCTAACAACGCTCATCGATGACTTTGGCAAGCGCACAGCCGGAGCCGTGACCGGCCTCGGTTACCTGGTCGAAACCGTGACTAGCCTCAAATGGGTTGTCGATAAGGCCCGAATGGCCATCGAGGACATGACCCCGGCCTTGCGTCTTGTGATCGATGGAATCATCAGGACGTTAAACCCGCTGGGTGTTCTCATCGATGGACTAAATGACGTTAGGACGGCTTACGATCAAGCCAACGGAGCAGCCGAGGACAGCGTTAAATCCTCCGGTATGTCCGCTAATGCACTCTCTACGTTGCGTTTGCAGGCGCAACAAACCGCAATCGAGCAGCAAAAACTAGCCGCCGAGGAAGATAAAGCAGCCACCGCCCGCAAGACAGGCACGTCAGGCGTCGACGCCATGAGTCAGGCCCTCAATGCACAAAAGGGCGTAATCGGTGACCTCATCACCAAACTGCAGCAGCAAACCACCGAACTCGATGCCGCTAACGTCAAGGTCAAGGAATACGCCGAAAACATTGCTGGCAGCATCCTAAAGGACGTAAACCTCGGCCAAGCCGCTGAAACCGGCAAGAAAACCGGGCAGTCACTACTTGAAGCCTTCAACGAGCAAATCAACCAGGCTAAATACTTTGGCAATGTTCTCACCGCTATTAAAGCTCAGGGTGCAGATCAGTCCCTTATTGAGCAAATCGCTTCTCTTGGCCCGTTGGCTGGTTCAGCACTGGGCCAGCAACTGCTCGACGAAGGCCTCGTGCCACAAATCAACGCCTCATGGGTCGACGTACAAAAGACCGTGTCCGATCTAGCGTTAGGTCTGGTGCCCGACTTCCTCCTGGCAGGGCAGGAATCCGCAATCAGCCTTGTCGATGGAACCGTCCAGCAACTGGGCAAGGAAGAAAAACGACTCCGCCAGATTGGCAAGAACATTGGTAAACCCATCGGGGCGAACATTAAGGCCGAGATAGCCGCAGCGGTAGCGGAAGCCGTGAGCGCAGCGGAAGCAGCGAAAACCGCAGCTGCAGCCGAACGCGCTTCGAATATCGCAGCGCAACAAGTGGTCGTCACCGAACAGCAAGTTGCACAGGCGTTAAATCGCCTTATCGTCAACTCCAACGCCCGTACCGGGTACCAGACAGCTCCAGCCACCAGCCCGGTGTTCGGCTAATGGCAATTACAGCCATATCAGTCAACGGCACCGACCTAGACCTCGACGGAGTGGTCTATAACGTTGCCGTTTCCCACGGACGAAACGATATACAGTCAGCCCCGCAAGCCTCAGACGCCCGAGTTCTCCTGAGAGGATTCGTAGAAATCCCAGCCGAAATCGGGGACGTTCTACAGATAGAGGCCTACTCGGAGGCCCGCTTTACAGGAACCGTTACGGATATAACCCTTACCCACGACTATTCATACCAGGGCAACTATGTGCCTACGCTGGAACTGACAGGTACCGGGCACATGGCCAAACTCGGTTACATTCAAGTAGGCACGTCCGGGTACGCAAACCAAACCCTTAAAAACCGCGTCGAAGCAATTCTGACTGATACCGGCTTAGTGAACTATTCCAATGTGGCGCCATATTTGGAACAGCAAGCGTTAGCAGCCCAAGACGGCGGATATAACGCTCTAACCCTCCTGACCGACCTAGGTACCCAAGTAGGAGGAACTGTCGGAGACTTCCCCGACGGGACCGTATTCTGGGAGTCCTACAGCAGCCGAGGGTACGGCTACAACCCGTCCACGTGGCTTGACGTACCCGACGAATGGCAGGCAGTCCCTTATTCGTGGGCGGACGTTTACCAGTCGACGGATGGTTTCCCCGTCACGGTGACGCTAGATAATCCTTCGATCATTTGGGAACCCGTCTGGAAAAATAACCTCCAGACCGTCTTAAATGACGTAACAGTCACCTACAAGGCCAACGCTTCGACAACGTCAACGGATGCAGACTCCATAGCCCTCTACGGCCGTCGCGCAACTACGGTCGCCACAGAGCTCGAACATTCCTATGACGCTGACGACCGGGCCGATGAGATTATTCGCAATCAGGCCCAACCGCATTACGCCCTGCAAAACGTCCAAATTTTGGTTCACGACTTGACCAACCCGAAACTTGGGCAAGTGCTGGGATTACTGTCAGGATCTCGCGTCCAAGTTAACGACGTGCCACCTCCGCATCCTCTAGAGGACTACTTAGGGGTCGTGGAAGGCTGGACCGAGGTTTACACGCCAGGGCAACACATCCTAACTCTGAGCCTGTCAGATCCCCGATACAGTTACGCCGTGGCACAATGGGGCCAAGTTAGTGCGACCCTGACGTGGGGAACAACTAAAGAATCAGTCCAGTGGTACAACGTCGTCCTACCGTCCGACCTGCTAGCAGCCTAGGAGAAAAATGGCAACCACTACTTACGGTTCCCCGTACGTAGCCAATACCGACCTAGTGTCGGCGTGGCCGGGCGTCAGCCTGAACGTGGCGCAGCGTGTCGACGCCGTGTCTTACGCGGGTAACGGGATCAATGCCCAGACCGGCACCACATACACACTGGTCCTGACCGATGCCGGAAAGAACGTGACCTGCTCGAACGCTTCGAGCGTGACGGTAACTATTCCCACAAATGCCTCAGTCGCGTTTCCCACAGGTACGGTTATCAGCATCACGAATCTCGGGGCCGGTACCGTCACGGTCGCAGCTAGTGGCGGCGTAACCCTTAATGGAAGCACGCTGACCATCGCGCAATATAGCCGGTCCTCGATCATGAAAACCGCAACGGATACTTGGGTGCTTACGTCGGGTGGCGGTATCCCAAAAGCATCGGTTAGCTCAACTACGGGATCACCTACGGTTACGACCGTCGGAACCCAAACTCTTTACCAGTTCACGGGAACCGGAACCATCACAATAGGGACAGCCGGTACTGTAACTGCCCTGGTAATCGGTGGCGGCGGTGCCGGTGGTGGCGCAGGATCGACAGCTGGTGGCGGATCGGGTGGCGGCGCTGGCGGATTCATTTACCAGACTAATTTCTATATGCCCTCGGGGGCCACCACTGTGACGGTGGGCGCTGGCGGAGCTGGAAACACAGCGGGACGAACAGTCGGTGGAAACGGAACCGCGTCTATTCTGCTAGGACTTTGGGCAGTTGGCGGCGGCGGTGGAGCCCAGAGTCAAGCCAACGGCGTCATAGGTGCCAGCGGAGGCGGTTCCCAAGGTGGAAGCTCCGGAGCAGTTGGCGTCCAAGGATATAATGGTGGCTCCAACTCAACCGTGGGAACAGGTTCGGGTGGCGGTGGCTCTAGTGCAGCGGGTGGAACTGGCACAGCAGGGGGAGCTGGAACCGCAAACAGCATCACAGGAAGTTCAGTTACCTATGCCGTGGGCGGTGCGGGAAACACCACACCACAAGTAAACGGTGGCGCAAACACGGGAACTGGTGGATCTGGTGGAACCACGAGCGGCTCTAACTCTGGCAATGGCGGCTCCGGCGTCGTCTTTATTTTGGTCGGGTGAGGAAATGGCGCATTTTGCACGCATCGAGGAAGGCTTCGTTAGGGAAGTTCTCGTCCTCGATAATGACGTTATGGCGACAGCCGCGGGGAACGATTCCGAGACCAAAGGAAAGAAGTTCCTCCAAGGGCTTTTCGGTGCCGACACCGACTGGGTCCAAACCTCTTACAGCTCATCGTTCCGTGGTAAATATGCGGGCCTAGGTGATATTTGGGACGGAACCAACTTTATTAGTCAGGCACCGGATGTCGATCCAGTCACCAGCTGACCTCCTTCCCCTCATCGGGATAGCGACAGCCATTCTCGCCGGAGTCCTGTGGCTCATTAGGGCCCAATTTTCGATCCTGCGGGAGTTCCGGCCCAATAGTGGCTCGACCATGAAAGATGCCCTTTCACGTATCGAGGTGGACGTGCGCGAGGTACGCACCCGGCTAGACGCCCATATTGATAACCACAATCGGGCCGCCTAATGATCGGCACATGGCTAGCCACCACATGGGAAGGCTCAATAGTCAAAGTCGCCCTAGGAGCCGCACTCGGCGCCCTCGCCTCCTACATTGCCAGCGCACAAATACATCCCTTGATCATGGCCCTTACAGCTGCAGTCGTGCCCGTCCTGATAAATGCCCTGAACCGGCAGGACCCACGCTACGGGCTTTCCGCCGCGCCTCGACTATCTGATGTAGCCACCGGCGAAGAATTTGAGATTGAGGGCGAAGATTATGCCTAAACTCGTAGCCGCAGGGGTCACGCTCCGATCCCAAATCGATAAGCGTTTCCCCAAACGCGATAAGCGATCCGATGGGTGGATCGGTGACAAAGCCCATCAAGCCCGCATTAGCGACCATAACCCCGACGCTTCAGGATGGGTCCACGCAATCGATATTGACGCCGACCTAGGCAAACCCAGCGACGCGCAACGCCTAGCCAATGAAATCGTGGCCTACGCGGCCTCAGGCCTGCCCGGCTCTTATCGCATTCGATACGTCGTATTCAACGACCAAGTAGCCAGCGGAACCTACCCGAAAACCCGCTGGCAATGGCGAGGCCGAGGCTACGGACACCGACACCATATTCACGTCAGTTTCCTCAAAGCAGCCGAGAAAGACGGAAGCCCGTTCCCGCTTCCAATATTTGAGGAAGCGTAGCCATGCGGCCCCGCGTGCTGACCCTCGACATCGAGACCAGCCCGCACCTGGCTTACACGTACGACCTTTACGACGCCCGCATAACACCGGACAAAATCGTCACTCCCTCACGGGTACTGTGCTGGGCCGGGAAGTGGCTAGGTGAATCCAAGGTTCACTTTTTCTCGGAGTATCACAATGACCCGGGCGAAATGATCCAAGCCGCTTGGAGTTTCCTGAACGAATGCGATGTGCTCATCACCTACAACGGTGTTCGATTTGATGTGCCCCACCTCATGCGGTCGTTCATTGAGGAAGGGATGCCGCCCCCGTCGCCTTGGATCGATTTGGACCTATACCTGATCAATCGTCGACGCTACAAATGGGCTAGCAATCGGCTCGGCTACATCACCGAGCAACTGGAACTGCCCACCAAACTACAAACCGGGGTTTCCCAGTTATGGAAAAAAGTTTTAGAAGAAGATGACCTGGCATGGCAGAAATTCAAGAAATACAACTGCCAAGACGTGATAATTACGGAATTGCTTTACAGGACCATGGCCCCATGGATCAAACATCCCCACATAGGCCTATGGACCGGGGACCAGTCGACCTGCCCGGCCTGCGGCTCAACCAAACTGACGCCCACGGGTCTGACGTACACGCGTACGGGCGCGTGGATGAAATCCGTTTGTGAGTGCGGTACCTGGTGCAAGGTATTGGCGAACGGCAAAACCAGACCAATCTGAGGGGAAACCATGATCGACCGATACCTACCCACACAAGCCCTAGACCTGCTCGAGGTCGACCGATGGGAAACCCATGGCGACCCCATGGAAACGCACCGTCGCGTGGCCGGAATGTGGAGCGCATACCTCGGCACCGAAATCACGCCCGATCAGGTAGCGCTCTGTATGGTGATGGTGAAAATAGCCCGTTGCGCATCGGGCTACACCCGCGATGACTACCTAGATTCTATCGGCTACATGATCATTGCCGAGGGTCTGGCAAGGCCATGCTGAAAATAACGGTGGGTGACGTATCCATCGAATGGGACAAGCCCGTTTCACGTCAAACCTTTCGTCAACTGCTCATGGACGTTTCGGGGATAGCTGCCGCTCTAGCTGAGGAGCCAGAGGAGGAACAGCGCCCTACGGTCACTTTGGGATTCTCCACTGAGATTCAGCAGCCCGTTGAGGAAGATCTGAGCGAATATTTTGAGTAATGGCGTGTCACTCTTGCCAAGTTCTAACAATTCTCTATATTCACTTTCATGTATATGACAACCGGGGAAGCATCTAAAGACCTGAACGTGTCAATAAACACGGTTATTAGGTGGTTTGAGGCAGGTGTATTACACGGTTGGGTCACGCCTGGCGGGCACCATCGTATTTTGGCTACGAGCGTCGAAGCAGTCCGACGCCACCCTGTGGGGAAAAACGTGACTGTCATTACGACATTGGGGGTCGAGTGATCGATGGAATTGCAATATGGCTGGCCGTGGCTTCAGGACCGGCAAGCATCCCTGACAGCGCCTACACGGGGCCGTGGTACGTCCACAGCGCTGAACCTTTTAGGAAATGCGTCATGTGGAGGGAATCCCATGGACGCTACAGGGCAGACGGCGAATATGGTTCAGGCGCCTACCAGTTCATTCAATCCACGTGGAACGCATACGCGAAACTCGCAGGGCTAGCCGAGTGGGTCGGAATCCGGCCATACAAGGCACCCTCAACCGTTCAGGACACCGTGTTCTGGCGGGCTTACTGGAAAGGAAAGGGGAAACACCATTGGAGCCCTACGCACGCCCTCACGATAGGCAAAAGCGTCAAGTCATGTGGCTGAACACTTTTGTGTTTTGCTGCGGGATCATCGGAGCCATGATCCTGGTCGGGTTTATCGAGTTGGCGGTGAAATGATGGGAGTGCAACGCATCGGCGGATCGCAGCTGCACATCGAGGCCGCACGGTCAGGAAACACCGTACAGGTGTGGATGAACGACAACCGGAACCTGACATGTGCCATGTTCAGCCTTGAGCAGACCATCGATTTGCATAGGATGCTTGCCAAATCTCTAGACCAGGAGCCCGTCGATGAATGACGTTATGGCGGACTACCGATGGACCTGCAAACTATGTGAAGCATCAGGCGCAGGCGGATACATCAACTATTCCCGGCACTATGCGGACGCCCACAGCAGCCTTGAAAAGGAGCGCCGCCGTGTCGTTTGATCTAGCCGACTACGTCACCGTCGCCCAGCGCATGAGGGATTTCTACAAGAAGCATCCCGAGGGTTCGCTGCAGCTTGATCAGCCGATCATTACCGAGATTTGCGGCAAGACATGGGCGATTGGCAGGGCCTACGCCTATCGCACACCAGATGATCAGCGCCCAGGTATCGGAACGGCTATGGAAGTGATCCCCGGTCTCACGCCGTACACCCGTGGGTCGGAGATCCAGAACTTAGAAACCTCATGCTGGGGCCGAGCATTGGCCGCTATTGGCATCGGGATTGAGAAGGGCGTGGCAACTGCTGACGAGGTGAGGTCCGCTAAGGCCCGTGAAGGGGTCTACAAGACCACAGACGCCGATTCGGAGGATTATTACTCTAAACCCACACCGAGGCCCACAGACCGCCTTACAGGCCCCGCAGCGCGGCACTATGACTCCAAGCCGCTCACGCCCAAGCAAATGGGCCTATTGTCAGGAAAACTCAGGGAGCGTGGAATAGTCGATGACGCCCTATTAGGGGCAATCAATGGCCTGCTCATGCTTGGTGGTCGAAACCAGGTAAATGCAACATCAGAAATTACAAATGCAGGGCTCGACTACCTATTGGACAACCTCGACAAGCTGCAATCCGTCGACGACTTCATAGCAGAGATAACGTAAACGATGAGTGCCGAGGGATACCGGGACCGGCGATGTTAGAGCCCGGGAGTCGTTTGACCAGTATGTCGGAGGAAATAGCACTGGCCACGAGAAGCCCACAAAACCTGGTAGGGGACTTATCACTAAAACCGACAACAAGAAGAGGCCGGGATCGGGCCAAAGCCCGAGACCGAGACCGGCCGACCACAACCAAAGGGGAAACGCATGAGCACGACAACGTATGACACGCACTGTAGGAAGCCCGGCTGTTTCTGCCAGCACATAGATTGCCATCGGGGATGGCGCGATACCGAACCCACAGCTGCAAAGCAAGAAACATCACCATGCGAAAGATGCAGACCGGACACCCACCGCAGATGGCTAGACCGGGAGGCCGCCCGTATCAAGGGGTACCCGGGGGAGGCCCTCGAACGCATCATGCGAGGCACGAGCAAGTGAACCCGAGAAACAGTCAGGCATACCGGGCCTGGCGCACTCAAGTGCTCAAACAATGCGAACCAGTCTGTATCCGCTGCGGATACCCAGTCGACATGTCACTACCTGGATCACACCCAGAAGGGCCAAGCGCAGACCACGAACCACCACTATCGGAAACAGGGGACATAGCACCAGGACTAGACGGATCAGGCATAGCGCACCTCAACTGCAACCGCAGCCACGGCGGACGACTCGGCGCAGCTCGAACGAACGCAAAGCGCATCACATCATCGAACGATCGCGTTTCAAAACGGGCCATCAGCACTCCCGCCGCCCCCTCGCTTCTATCCCCCAGAGGGGCCAAGAACGCTCAGATACCGCCAGAAAGCCCTAGAACGGCCCTAGAAGGCTTTGTTTTGCCACGGTTGGAGTCGGGTACACCTGAGCGAGTACGGGGGTCCTACGGGCCGCAGGCTGCGGAATGGGTCAAGGAGGCTTTTGGCCTCACGTTGCGAGGGTGGCAACGCTACGCCCTGACTCGGGCCCTCGAGCACGACGAGGAAGGCGCCCTGGTATGGCCTACGGTGATGATCACGGTAGGGAGACAGTCAGGAAAGTCGGTCCTGTCGCGGGCCGTGTGCATGTGGCGACTGCATCACGCGGATCTCTTCGGGGAACCGCAAACGATCCTGCACGTGGCTAACCGTCGCTCGACCGCTATGGAAGTGATGCGCCCGGCTGGGCTTTGGGCCGTGGAGAAGTACGGCAAGAAAGCGACCCGTTGGGGCAACGAGAACGCCGGAATCGAACTACCTACCGGTGATCGTTGGCTGATCCATGCCGCGAATGACTCAGCAGGCGTCGGCTACAGCTGCTCGATGATCTTTGCGGACGAGGCATGGAAGATCCCGAGAACCGTGGTCGATGATGCGCTCAGCCCGACCATGGCCGAAAGGAATCAGCCCCAGATCTATCTGGTCTCAACTGCTGGTGACTCGACCTCGGACCTGATGACGGCATACAGGCAGCGGGCCCTCGACCGGCTGGACGACCCAGACCCCGGCCAAGTCCTGCTCCTGGAATGGTCAGCACCAGCCGAGGCAAACCCCGACCTAGTGGAAACATGGAAATGGGCTAGTCCAGAATGGACACCCAAACGCGAAACGTTCCTACGCCAGCAATGGGCCAACGTCGAGGAATCCGCATGGCGCAGGGAATACCTAAACCAATGGGTCATTCGATCCGATCATTGGCTGAAAGACTCAGCATGGACCGGAACCCTGGACGCCGAGTTGAGACTTCCCGAAAAAGGTACCTGGTCGGTCGCGGTCGAATGTGACTTCGACGGAATGGGCCACGCCGTCGCCATAGCAGCGCCCCTAGATGATGGCAATATCGGCGTCAAACTGACCACCCACAGAACCATGCCCGAAGTCGACGCTCGACTAGCGGAAATACGGAACCAACACCCAACGGTATACGTCCAAGTGACCCCCGGTTATGTCGACAGGCTCAGGTCACCATTTGACAGCCTGGTCGGACAGCGCGAGGCCGCAGCAGCAACCCAAACCCTGCTCGACCTATTCGACCGCAAGGCCCTGAGGCACGACGGTTCGCAAGTGCTACAAGAACACTTAGCATCCTCAACGGTCAGCCGCAGGCAAGGTGGGTGGGTACTAACAGCCCCAATGGGTCGCGGCGGTGTTTACGGCGCACGTGCCGTCATGTTCGCAGTAGCACAAGCCTCTAAGACGCCTAGGCCTCTTGCCATGATTAGGACACGCCGAATGCGCTAGTGAGCCAACGTCATACGTTCGTGGTAAAAGGTCTACACTTGCAACGTGGCGTTTCCCCGTTCACTCTCTATCGTGCGGGGCCAATCCAAGATAGCCGAGTCTCTTGGGACTCCCACTATGGCTGAGGGTGCGGCTCCGCACGTTAGGGAGTCAGGTGGCAGTTGGCTCTTGCGTTTGACCCAGTTTCCTGCGGGCGCGCAAGTCTCCCGTGATGCCGCTTTGCAGGTGCCCGCGCTCAATAAAGCCCTGCAGACGTACACCAGGGCAATCAGCGCTTTTCCCTTGCGCGAGTATGTGGGCCGCGACGAAACCGTCGCCCGAGACTTCCTACGGCAACCTACGCCCGGCCTGTCCTATTCGGCCCTCATGGCACGTACCATCCAAGACCTGCTGCTATATGACCGCGCCTATTGGCAGGTCACGGCACGCAGCTGGGACGGCTTCCCATCGCAAGCCGCCCGTTTGATCCCCGAATATGTCACCGATCCGCTTTACCCGTGGGATCGGCCGCCCGTCGAGGTAGATTTTCAGGTCTGGTACAACGGCGTCCCCGTCCCGGCTCGTGATCTGATCCGGTTTGAAGGTGACGGTAACGGTGGCTGGCTCGTAACCGGGGCAACAGCAATCAACACAGCTGCAGCGCTTGAGGCCGCGACTCAGAACATGGCAACCATTCCCATGCCGGCCACGATTCTCAAGAACACGGGCGCGGATTTGCCGGCCGAGCAGGTCGACGCGCTGCTCGAAGCATGGGAAGAAGCCCGAACCAACCGGGCCACCGCGTACCTAAACTCGACCATCGACACCAAAACCATTGGGATGAACCCCAACGATCTGCAGCTCGTGGAAGCCCGCGAGGCGTCAGCCAGGGCAATGGCACGCCTAGCCAACATCGACCCGCTATTCGTGGGCGCAGGAATACCCGGCGCATCACTAACCTACACCAACCGCGTCGACCTTTACCGTGGCCTGCTTGACCTCAGCCTTACACCCGTGATGAATCTGGTCAGCCAGCGCCTCTCTATGAACGACATCACGCCCCGAGGCCACACGGTCACGTTCGACACTTCCGTGTTCCTACGCTCCAACACAGATCAGGCCGTCAACCTCATAAACGACATGCTCCCGCTAGGCGTGATCACCGTCGACGAAGCCCGCGAGCTGCTCGACCTGCCAGACCTGATGAACATCGACCAGAACCCCGGAGTGAGCTAAATGCAGACAATGGATCTCGAAGCCGAGTTCGTCATCGAAACCCGCGAGGACTCCGGCGACATCGCCGCGACGTTCTACGGTCGCGCCGTCCCTTACTCCACAGAAACTCAGATCGGTGGCGTTCGTGAATCATTCGCTCCTAACGCGTTTGATACGGCATCCGTTATCGGCAAGCCCATTGCCTACCGTCACGGGGAACCCATCGGCGTGATCACGGGCGCGACCAACGAGGCCGACGGGCTCTACATTGACGGAACTATCGTTAACACGGTTCTGGGACGCGACGCCGCCACCCTCATGCGCACAAAATCAGCCAAAGGGCTTTCAGTAGGATTCACTCCAACCAAATCCGTCTGGTCTAAAGCCAAAGACGCCGTAACCCACATGGCCGCCACCTTGGCCGAAGTTAGTGTTACCCACATGCCCGCCTACCCGACAGCCGGAGTAAGCGTGATTCGAGAGGAAGAAAAAATGTCCGTTGAGACCGTCGAGGTTGACGCCACCACGGCGGCGACCGCAGACATCGAGGCCCGTGAGGCCATTGCAGATGTACGCCGAGAGGTGCACGAGCTTGCCGCTAAGGCTTTCGTGTCCGAAGCC
>Ga0114970_10002013_pt1 | contig 15226 bp, 14 predicted proteins | sample M_140205_XF_Meta_FD_87030 | JGI IMG/M metagenome (GOLD analysis project Ga0114970, IMG submission 87030) | Freshwater microbial communities from Lake Montjoie, Canada to study carbon cycling - M_140205_XF_MetaG | ecosystem: Environmental > Aquatic > Freshwater > Lake | place: Lake Montjoie... | reverse complement strand
GCCGGGCTGTTCGCGGCCCTGCTCTACAGCCGGCGCGGCGCGAAGGGTTTGCTGAACAACCGCTTCCAGCGTATCGGCATTCCTTTCATCGTCGGGCTGTTCGTGTTGTTCCCCATCACCAATTTCGCTTTCATCTTCGCCAACGTGGCGGCGAAAGTGAGCATCGGCGATGCCTGGGCGGCGGTATGGGCGGCGGCGCAGACCTCGGCGGTCTATCTGCCGACGTTCACCATGCATTTGTGGTTTCTCTATTACCTGCTGTATTTCTACGTCGCCGCAGTTGTTGTGGCCTGGCTGTGCAGCCACCTGCCGGCGACCGCGCGCGCTGCTGCGCTTCGGGGCTTTAAGGCGCTGGTGGAGCGCCCGGTCTTGCGCGTTGTGGTGCTGGGCATCGTGACCGCGCTGACGCTGGCGCCCATGGGGGGTTATTTCGCCACCAATACCGGCCTGGTTCCCGACGCCAATATCGCGCTGGCTTACGGCGTGTTCTTCGCCTTCGGTTGGCTGCTCTATGCCCACCGCGACCTGCTGGCGGGCTTTACTAACTTCGCCTGGTCGCAGACCGCCGCCGGCGCTGTGCTTTACGTTGCGGTGAAATACGCCATCGCGCCGGTGTTCGGCGCCGATCAATATACCGGCGGCGCGCTGGTGCTCTGGAGTGTTTCCGGCGGCATCTGCGCCTGGATGCTGTTCTTCGGCTTTACAGGCCTGTTCCTGCGCTATCTCGACAAACCCTCGGCGACGGTGCGTTACATCGTCGACGGCTCTTACTGGGTGTACCTTCTGCACCTGCCGTTCCTGATGTTTGTCGTCGGCGCCTTGGGCGGCACCACACTGGCGGCGGGCCTGAAGCTCGCGATCGTCATTACCTCGGCGGCGGTGGTCGGCTTCCTGACCTACGACCTGTTCGTGCGCGCGACCTTCATCGGCCGCGTCCTCAACGGCCAGAAATATCCGCGCGTCCTGGCGGCGACGCCGCACCTGCCTGCGACGGTTCCCAACCCGGGCTGATGCCGCTTTTATCTTGTCATCTCACCGAGCAAGGCGATGACATCGTCCCTGGAATTGCCGGCTTCGCGTAAAGACCGCAGCGTCAAGGACTGATCGCGCTTGGAGAACTTGGCGCCGTCCGGTGCCGTGAGCAGCCGGTGGTGATGGTAGCGGGGCGTGGGGACGTTCCACAGCGCCTGCAACAAGCGGTGTATATGGGTGACAGGAACCAGGTCCTCGCCGCGTGTGACCAGCGTCACGCCTTGCAGCGCATCGTCCCAGGTGCAGGCGAGATGATAGCTGGTGGGCACGTCCTTGCGCGCCAGGACGACATCGCCAAAAATCTCCGGCGTCGCCTTGACCTCGCCGCGCGCAGCGTCGTGCCAGACCAAGGGGCCGGTGGTCGCCACGGCGTCCGCCATGCGTAGGCGCAGGGCATAGGCCTCTCCGGCGTCGATGCGGCGGTGCTGTTCGGCTGACGAAAGATGCCGGCAGGTGCCGGGATAGATCGGCCCATCGGGCCCGATTGTCGTGAGGTGCGGCGCCGAGGCCGCGCCGGCGATCTCGCGCTGGATGTCGGCGCGGGTGCAGAAACAGGGATAGAGCAGGCCGTCGTCCTTCAGGCGCGCGACAACCGCCGCATATTCCGCGAAATGCGCCGCCTGGCGGCGGACCGGCTGCTCCCAGACCAGGCCCAGCCAGGCTAAGTCCTCGTAAATGGCCTCTTCGAATTCCGGGCGGCTGCGCCCGGCGTCGATTCCCTCGATTCTGAGCAGAAAACGGCCCTTGGGGCCCGCGGCGGCGGCGGCAAACAGCGCCGAATAGGCCGTTCCCAGGTGCAAGAACCCCGTCGGACTGGGGGCAAAGCGGGTGACATCAGCCATGGTTTTCACAGGTGAGGGGATGTCACGAATACCACATTTTGTATTCGGCTGAAGAATTGCTAGAGTAAGAGCCGCTATATTGTGATCGGTATAGCTGAGGTGTGGTGGGGACGATGCTGCTCGAAACCTGTCCGGCCCTGGTCTTGAATGCGGACTTCCGTCCGCTGAGCTATTTCCCGCTGTCCCTCTGGTCATGGCAGGAAACCATCAAGGCTGTGTTCCTGGGCCGCGTACAGGTGGTGCAGGAATACGATCAGGTGGTGCGCTCGCCCAGCTGGGAGATGAAACTGCCCAGCGTCATCTCGCTCAACAAATATGCGCCGATGGAACGTTCACCCGCCTTCACGCGGTTCAATGTTTTCCTGCGCGACCATTTCAAGTGCCAGTATTGCCACACGCTGCATCCGACCAATGATCTGACCTTCGATCACGTCATCCCGCGCTCGCGCGGCGGGCGCACGACCTGGCAGAACGTGGTGACGGCGTGTTCGGGCTGCAACCTGGTCAAGGGCAACCGCCTGCCGCAGGAGGCGCACATGTTCCCATCGCAGCGCCCCTACCGGCCCAACTCGTTTGAGCTGCAGCAGATCGGGCGCGGTTTCCCGCCCAATTATCTGCACCAGAGCTGGCGCGACTATCTCTACTGGGATACCGAGCTGGACCCGGTCTAGCGCGCGTCCAGGAAACGTGGGTACCGGTTTTACGTCCGGACGCGCGCCAAAATTTAAATCCGTTTGGAAAGCCAGATCGCCAGCCGTGTGCCGGCCTTGATGGCAGTGGTCAGCGGCACATAAGCCGCAGCGGTTTCCGCGCCCTCGTGCAGGCTGGTTTCGCGGTGATGCAGTTCGTCGTCGCGGAATGATGAGATGGTCTCGCGCAGGTCGCTCTCATCCTCGCCCAGCTGCGCCTTCTGCTCGGCGTAGTGCTCGCTAATCACATCCTCGACCGCGACCGTGCAAGCCATGGCGGCCTCCTTGCCCATCAGCGCCGTCGCGGCGCCGAGCGCAAAGCCGGCCATATGCCACAAGGGTTCGAGCGCGGTGGGGCGCGCGCGCCGCGCGGCCATGAGCGTATTGAATTTTTCGAGGTGCTTTTCTTCCTGGGCCAGCATGTCTCTGATGACCGCGCCGGCCGGCGTATGGCCGAGGACCGCCAGTTGGCCCTCGTAAATGCGCTTGGCGCCGTATTCGCCGGCCTGATCGACACGGATGATCTGCTCGATCAGCGTGTCCTTGTCGGGATCGCCGGGCAGGCGGTTTTCGGCGGTTTGTTTCAGGTTGGTCTGTATCACAGGGCCCACCAGCTTTTGCGCAGGGTCGCGAACAGGCTGGCGGCGGTCAGCGTCACTGCGGCGATGACATTATATCCGGCCAGCGACAGGCCCATGAAAATGAACGCCGGTTCGTCGCAGTTGGGGTGGCCGGGCTTTCCCAGCGCCGACATCATGTCGGTGACGGACACGGCGCTGCTGCCGCCGGTGCAGGTGACGGGACCCGCCCACCATTTGACCTCGACGCCGGCATGATAAAACGCGAGGCCCGCATCCAGGAGGAACAGGCCGGCCAGATGGAACAGGATGACACGGCGTGAGCGCGCGTCTACCGCCGGCATCAGAGACAGCGCACCCAATACGATAATGAGCGCATAGGGCACACGCTGGCCGAAGCACAGCGTGCACGGCCACAGGCCGAAACCATATTGCGCGACATAAACTGTCGCCAGAATGACGGCGGCCGCGGCTGTCATAGCCGCCGTCGCCGCATAGCCTTTGTCGGACACCATAGCCATAACCCCTGCCTTAACATGCTGGCGTTCCGGGCACAATTTTGGGATGGCCGGCGGGGCTCACAATGCGGTGATAGGCCCAGGTCTTCGCCCCCGGCGAAGGGCCGTTAACAAGACAGGGGTAGGCGGGCCGGGTGTGGCTAGGTAGGATTTGGTATCAGGCGGGGGAAGACGCCTTGCGAACACACAGAGGGGAGGGCCTCACCATGCTTCAAAAGCACACATATATGACTGCCGTGCAGCCGCTGCGCAGTTGGATCGCGGGCGTCGCCGCTGCCGCAACGCTGGGCGGCGCGATGTCGGTTCCGCTGCCGGTTTGGGCGGCCGACGCCGCGGCGGCGAAGCAGTGCGAAAGCCTGACGTCGCTGAGCGGCGGCGATTTGAAAATCACCCGCGCGCGCCTCGTCGAGCAGCCGCTGTCGGTGCGCCAGGCCCAGGACAGCGCCGTCGGCGGCACGCCGGGCAACCTCGCCGAACGCGGCGAAGAGACGCGGGCGCCGTTCTGCCGCGTCGAGGTAACCATTGTACCCGCTCCAGGCGCCGACATTCGGACCGAAGTCTGGCTGCCCACGAAGGACAAATGGAACGGCCGCGTGCTCGGCACCGGCAATGGTGCCTCCGCCGGGGCTATCCAATACAACGTGCTGGTTGAGGGCGTGACCATGGGCTACGCCGTCACGAATACCGACGTCGGCACCCATACGGGCGCGCCGGTGTATGAAGACCCCGCCAGTTTCCGCTTCGGGTACAATCCCGAGCTGCGCACGAACTACGTCTGGCGCGGCATCCACCTGATGACGGAGGCCAGCAAGAAGATTGTCGCGGCCTATTATGCCAAGCCCCACGAGAAGGCACTTTTCGTCGGCTGCTCAACAGGCGGCGGCGAGGCGGCAGCCGAGTTGCAGCGTTTTCCCGAGGATTATGACGGCATTATCATGGGCTCGCCGGGCATCTACTTCGCTCATCTCGGTCTGTTCCAGGGCTATGCCTATGCCGCCACGCACAAGTCGCTGGCGCACCGCATCGGCCGTCAGAAGCTGCCGGCGATTGAAGCTGAAGTGCTGCGCCAGTGCGACATGCTGGACGGGGTTAAGGACGGCGTGATCGAGAGCCCGCGCATCTGCAAGTTCAAGCCCGCGGCCATGCAGTGCAAGGGCGTGGAGCAGGACGACTGTCTTACGGCGCCGCAGGTGGAGGCGCTGACAAAGATCTATGATGGCCTCAAGAACCCGCGCACCGGCGAGGTCTATTATTACGGCCTGCAGCCCGGAGTCGAAGGCGCCGACGCGTCCCGCGTGCGCATTGCGCAGGAGAGCATCGGCTCGGTCATCAACCCGACGCAGTTCGGGCCGCTGGCCTGGGTGCTGGGACCCGACTGGAAAGCCGACAACTGGCTGACCTTCGATTGGGACAAGGGCTCCGAGGACCTCATCAAGAAATTCGAGGAGTTCGGCAACAACAAGACCAACATCCTGCCGTTCACCAACCGCGGCGGCAAACTGATCATGTGGGCCGGCTGGGGTGATCCTAATTTCCCCGAGTTCAATACCGCGCGGTACTACGAAGAAGCCGGCGAGTTCGTGGGCCCACAGAAGGACCAGTCCATGCGCATGTATCTGGCGCCCGGAGTCTACCACTGCCGCGGCGGCCCTGGGCCCAATCAATTCGGCCAGGCCCCCAACGCTTTCGACATGAGCCCTGAGAAAAATCTGGTGGTGGCGCTTGATCAATGGGTGTCCAAGGGAATTGCGCCCAAGGCGATGATTGCAACCAAGTTCGAAGACGACAACGTCAAGAAGCGCGCTATCCGCACACGGCCGGTGTGCCCCTATCCGCAGGTGGCAAAGTGGGACGGCAAGGGCTCCACCGACGATCACAAGAGCTTTTCCTGCGTCACTCCGCCTCAGGAATAGGAAACATTGATATGACATCAAAGATGCTGATGGCCGCCACGGTGCTGAGCGGCTTCATGGCCGAGAGCGCATATGCCGCCGATGCCGCGATGGTGAAACAGTGCGAAGCCGTGGCCGCCATCTCTTCGGAGACAATGACGGTTACCAAGGCCACTTTGGTCGAGCAGCCGCTCACGGCCCAGCAGGCATCCGGTGCCGCAACGGGCGCCGCATCGGGCAATGCCACGTCAGGGACCTTCTGCCGCGTCGAAGTCACCACCACGCCGGCGGCGGGGGCTGAGATAAAGACCGAAGTCTGGCTGCCGGAGCGGACCAAATGGAACGGCCGCATGCTGGGCACCGGCAACGGCGGCGCGGCCGGCAGCATCAACTACGCTACGCTGATCGGCGGTCTGGCCATGGGCTATGCCGTAACCAACACCGATGTCGGCACCCATGTGACCGGCGGGGGCGGCGCTGGAGGCGACGCCTTCAAGTTCGGCCTCAATCCGGAACTGCGCACCAACTATGTTTGGCGCGGCATTCACGAAATGACGCTGGCGGCGAAGAAGGCCGTGGCCGCCTATTACGGCAGGTCCCAGGACAAGGCGATCTTCGCCGGCTGCTCGACCGGCGGCGGCGAGGCGGCGGCTGAAGTGCAGCGCTTCCCCGACGACTACGACGGCATCCTGATGGGATCGCCCTCGATCTACTTCGGGCCGCTGGGATTGTTCCAGGGCTACAGCTATGCCGCCACCCACAAGACGCCGGCCCATAACATCAGCAGCAAGAAGCTGCCGGCCATCGGCGCCGAAGTGCTGCGCCAGTGCGATGCCATCGACGGCGTGAAAGACGGCGTCATTGAAAACCCGCGGGTCTGCAAATTCGATCCCAAGCAGCTGGCCTGCAAAGGGGCCGAAGACGACAAGTGCCTGACGGCGCCGCAGATCGAAGCGCTCAGCAAGATTTACAGCGACTTTAAACATCCGCGCACGGGGCAGGTGATCTATCACGGCTTGCAGCCGGGCATCGAGGCGGCCCCCGCGGCAAAGGTGCGTATCTCCAATGAAAGTATCGGCTCGGTGATCAACCCGACCTTCACGGGTGCGCTAGGCTGGGTGCTGGGCCCCGACTGGAAGCCCGACAACTGGCTGACCTTCGATTGGGACAAGGGTACCGACGAACTGCTGAAAAAAGTCGCGCCCTATAGCAACGACAATCCCGACATCCGGCCCTTCGTCGCGCGCGGCGGCAAGCTGATCATGTGGGCGGGCTGGGGCGATCCCAATTTCCCGCAGTACAACACCGCGCACTACTTCGAGGAGGCCAGCAAGACGGTCGGCGCGCGGGCGCCTGAGTCCATGCGGCTTTACCTCGCGCCGGGCGTGGGACATTGCGGCGGCGGCGACGGACCCAATCAACTGGGGCAATCGCCATCGGCCCTCAACATGGCGCCGTCGCACAACCTGATCATGGCGCTGGATCAATGGGTCTCGAAGGGCTCTGCGCCCAAGGAGATCATCGCCACCAAGTACACCGGCGACGACACCAAGGCCGCCCCCTTACGCTCGCGCCCCGTCTGCCCCTATCCGCAGGTGGCCAAGTGGGACGGCAAGGGATCGACCGACGACCACAAAAGTTTTTCCTGCGTGACGCACGACTAAAGATCACCGCTTGAGGGAGGGAGGAAGCCGATGACATCGACATTGACCAAGGGCCTGCTGACCGCCGGCCTACTGACGAGCGCCGCGCCCATCGCGGCCTTGGCCGCGGCCGATCCGGCGGCGGTGAAACAGTGCGAAAGCCTAACGGCGATCTCCAAAGGCGACGTGAAGATCACCATGGCGCGACTGGTGGAACAGCCGATGACCGCGCGCCAGCTGCAGGACAGCGCGTCACATCCTTCGGCCGCCAATAAACTCGACAAGGGCGGCAAGACCACGAAGCAAACCTTCTGCCGGGTCGAAGTCACCATCACGCCGGTTCCGGGCGCGGACATCAAGAGCGAAGTCTGGATGCCGTTAAAGGACAAGTGGAACGGCCGCTTCCTGGGCACGGGCAACGGTTCGTCGGCAGGCCAGATCCAATACAAGACGCTGCTCGAAGGTCTCAATATGGGCTACGCCGTCACCAATACCGACGTCGGCACTCATACCGGCGGCCCGGGTTACGCGGATCCGGAAAGCTTCCGCTTCGGCTTTAATCCGGAGCTGCGCACCAACTATGTTTGGCGCGGCATTCACCTGATGACGACCTCTGCCAAACAGGTGGTGCAGGCCTACTATGGCAAAGCGCATGAGAAAGCGCTGTTTGTCGGCTGCTCGACCGGCGGCGGAGAAGCGGGCGCCGAGCTGCAGCGTTTCCCGGAAGATTATGACGGCATCATCATGGGGTCGCCGGGCATCTATTTCGGCCAGCTTGGCCTGTTCCAGGGCTATGCGTATGCCGCGACGCACCAGACGCCGGCCCACACTATTCCCCGCGAGAAGCTGCCGGGGCTAGCCGCGGAAGTACTGCGACAGTGCGACGCGCTGGACGGCGTGAAGGACGGCCTCATCGAAAACCCGCGCGCCTGCAAATTCGATCCCGCGCCGATGACCTGCAAAGGGGCCGACAGCAACGCCTGCATGACGCCGCCCCAGGTGGAGGCGCTGAAGAAGATCTACGGCGGGCTTCATAACCCGCGCACCAAGGAAGTGATCTACTACGGCCTGCAGCCGGGCGTGGAACTGGCCGATGCGACGCGTGTGCGCATTTCCCAGGAGAGCATCGGCTCGGTGATCAATCCGACACTATTCGGGCCCCTGGCCTGGGTCCTGGGCCCCGATTGGAAGGCCGACAACTTCAAGACCTTCGACTGGGACAAGGGCTCGGACGAGGTTCTGAAAAAATTTGAGGAGTTCGGCAACAACAAGACCAACATCCTGCCCTTCACCAACCGCGGCGGCAAACTGATCATGTGGGCTGGCTGGGGCGATCCCAACTTTCCGGAATACAATACCGCACGCTATTACGAAGAAGCGGGTGAGTTCGTTGGCGCGCAAAAGGACCAGTCCATGCGCATGTACCTGGCGCCGGGGGTTTATCACTGCGGCGGCGGTCCCGGCCCCAATCAGTTTGGCCAGGCACCCAACGACTTCGACATGAGCCCGGAAAAGAATCTGGTGGTGGCTCTCGATCAATGGGTATCCAAGGGCGTTGCCCCCCAGGCAATGATTGCCACCAAGTTCGCGGACGACAAAGAGAATAAGCCCGTTTTGCGCACGCGTCCCGTGTGCCCCTATCCCAAGATCGCCAAGTGGGACGGCAAAGGTTCGATCGACGATTACAAGAGTTTCGCCTGCGTCACGCCGCCACAGGAATAGGGGCTGGGGGCAGCAGCAGGGCAATCGCGGGAATCCCGGCCTGTCGGGCGCCCGCGGCGCTCTGCGTCCGGGTGCCTTTACCTTGCCCTAAACCTGTGCCAGAAAGCGCTCCCGTGCGGGTATGGCGGAATTGGTAGACGCGCCTGACTCAAAATCAGGTTCCTCTGGAGTGGGGGTTCGAGTCCCTCTACCCGCACCACTTTTTGAAAGACATGCATGCGCTTTCCATTGTCGTTGGCGATGATCCTGGCCGGGGCTGCGCTGGCCAGCACGCCGGCCTTGGCAACGCAGTGCGTCAAGGTGACGTTCGTCGATGACAAAGGCGCGGTGGTGCTGGATGCCGTCGGCCTGATGCTGGACGGCGCGCCGGTCACCGGCCTCGTGACGCCGCCCTTCGCCACCCGCAAGGTCGGCGAACAGACGCCCTGTCCGCAGGACCTGGTCAATAAAATGCAGGAGCTGTTCAACGCGTCCTGCCTGACCGAAGACCGCCGCAAGAAGGCTGCGGGCAACGCCGGCGGCTCGATCGACCTGATCAACAAGCGCTGTGGCGACATGGCGCAAGCGCTGCGCGACAATCCCAAGCCGTAAGTTTTAGCCGGCCCCTTCAGCAAGCCCGCGCGAACAGCCCGTCGTCGCGCAGGTCGCGCAAGGATGCGGTGAAGGCGTCGTAGACGGAAGCAATGTCGGCGCTGCTATGAGCCGCCGACAAAAACCCACGATGACTCGGCAGCATCAAGACACCGCGGTTCAGCACCAGCACGTTGAACGCTGTCTCGACGCGCCGCGTCCACTCGGCGGCAGCGGCGGCGCCGGCAAAGCTGATGCGGAACATCGAGCCGGCACAGCGCATCTCGACCGGCAGGTGTTCGCTGCGCGCGAAGGAGTTGAACCTGTCGGCCAACGCGCGCCCGGCGTCGTTGAGCGCAGGATAAAGAGTAGCGCGGTTGGCGAGCAGGTACGCAAGTGTCGCGGTGCCGGCCGTCACGCCGAGCGGGTTCACGGCCGTCGCATTCACCGGCCGTGGCGTGCCGGTGTCCTGACGGGCCGCCATGACCACCATGCGTCCGGCCACGGCTCCCAGGGGCAGGCCGCCGCCGATGGTTTTGCCGTAGACCACGAGGTCGGGCATCAGGCCGAAAATTTCCTGGGCGCCGCCGTAGGCCAGGCGGAATCCGCTCTGGCGCTCATCGAGCACCAGCAGCACGCCGCTGGCCCGGCAGACGTCGCCCAGACCGTGCAGCCAGGCCGCGCGGTCGAGGTTTGGATCGCTGGCGCGCACCGGCTCGATGACCACGGCGGCGAGTTCATTCTGACGCCGCCGGATCTGGTCGAAGGCCGCGGGGTGCCCGAAGGGCAGCACCAGGTTCGCATCGTCGCCGCTGCTGCGGCCCGAGGCCGATCCTGTGAACATGGCGAAGGCTGCCTTGCCGGTAAAGGCGCGGGCCGTGCGCACGGCATAGGCCAGGGCTTCGTCGCCGCCGCTACACAGGGCGACGCGCTCATTGGCCGCGCCAGCCGATTGGATCAGCCGCGCCAGTTCCAACTGGCCGTCAGCGGGCAGATCAAACTGCCAGCCCCGCGTGCTCTGGGCGACGATGGCCTCCTGAACGACGGGGTGGGTGTGACCGAGGATCTGCGTGCCGTCGCCGAGGCACAGATCGATATAGCTGATGCCGTCCATGTCGGTGACATGGGCACCGGCGGCGGCTTTGATGAATAGCCGCACGGCCGACGGTGCACTGAACGCGGTGCTTGAATCGGGCAGGACCTTGGCGCGGTCGAGGGCCATCATCCAAGAATGCGGTGTGCGCGATTCCAGCGCCGACAGCGCCTGATCGAAGCGGCTGCTGAGGGCCTCGCGGATCAAGCCCGTCGGCGAGAATTTCGCGGAATGGGTCATGACGGGTCTCCGCCGCCAGACGTCATTCCGCGCGCATTATTTACGGCCGCATTGCTGTTGGTCGTGCGTCCATCGGCCAGGCCGAGGATGACGGCGGCGATGCCCGATGTCGCGCGCCGGCGTAGCCAACTGCTGCCGCCGGTTTGCGCGCAGGCGTCCAGGCGCACAATGTCGAAGTGCGATGGCTTGCCGAAGCGGAACGTGGCCACGGTCACAGTACGATGCCTGTGACGCGGAGGCGTGGCCCCGAACGCTCCGGCTTTCTGCTGCGGAGGTTCCTGCACGGCGGCGTCCTGACTGCCCTGGTGTTAGCGCCTAGGCCGATCGTGGACGGCGCAGCGCGAGATAGCGCAGCGCGACATTCATCGACACGGCATTGGCCAAGGACAGTTCCGCCCCGTGCTTGCGTACAGAATGCGTGCGCACAGCCTGAGGCATGTCAGGGGCAGACTCGTCCGCCGCCGATGCCAAGAAGAAGGATGGTCGTAGACCTGCCCAGATCAGCGGCAGGGATCTTGCTTGATGCGTCATGGTCCGGCTCCAAGTTCCATTGGTCTGACGGGATGACACCCTTGCCGGGCTTATTTGCGTGGCCGCCGCGCCAGGGGCTGACTTGTCCCCCACCTTGAAAGCCACCGTCATCCGAACAGTTTTTGTACAGAATCCTGGGGCCGAGGCCCTGGTCAACTCATTGATATACCTGGATATTTAAGACTCCAGGCAGCGGTTGAGGCACCAGAGTGCACCTCTTTATATAGGCCTGGACCTGTCAGTTCTGACAGGTCTCAACCCCCTTAACCGTATGGTGATCTGGACCCGAAACAATTGTTCGGGGTGCTGTTCATGTTCGCGTCGATCATCGAAATGCCGGAGTCCAACCAGGAAGCCTCGCGCAAGCTCGACGGCATGTTCAAGCTGCGTCACGAAGTCTTCAAGGAACGTCTCGATTGGGAAGTCGGCTCGCAGGCCGGCAAAGAGCGCGACATGTTCGATGATCTCGACCCGGTCTACATCGTCTGCGAACACCAGGGAGAAGTCCTGGGCTCGTGGCGCCTGTTGCAGACCACGCGCCCCTACATGCTGAAAGACGTGTTTCCCGAACTGCTGTACGGCCAGAAGGCCCCGGAAGCCCACGACGTCTGGGAGATCAGCCGGTTCGCCGTGTCCAAGCGCGTCGCCAACAATGAATCGCTCGGCACCATCAATACGGTGACCAACCTACTGCTGGAACAACTGTTCACCTTCGCCGCGCGCCGCGAGATTTCGCGCATCGTCGCCGTCGCCGACGTGCGGTTCGAACGCATCCTCAAGCGCGCCGGCCTGCTCACCCAGCGCTTCGGGCCTCCGATGCAGATCGGCGTGACGCGCGCCATATCGGGGTATGCCGATGTGTCGGACCTGAACGTCCGGCGCATGCGCCTCGGCAGCCGGGAGGCGCTCAAAGGCGATGCGCGCGAGCCAGGATTTATTCTTCCCGCGCAGCGCCTGAAAGCCGCTTAGGTTTTTTGAGACGTGTATGAGACCATGCGCCGGCGAACCGGTGTACGGAAGGTATGTTTCCAGAATGTCAGAGTCCAAAGTTCTTGCAGACCCGATGCCGGTGGCTGTCCTTAAGGAAGAGTCCCTTAAGGGAGCGCCCCTCAAGGGACCAAAGGGGCATCCGATCCTCGGGGTGCTGCCTATGCTGCGCGACGATACTCTCAATTTTTTGAAGCAGGTTTCACGCGACTACGGGGACTTGGTCCCACTGAGAATCCTCATGAGTACCGCTTATCTTCTTAATCACCCGGCGCATGTCGAGCATGTGCTGCAGAAAAATCACCGCAACTACAAGAAGTCCCCGATGGTGGGAAAGCTGCGCCCCGTGATGGGCGACGGCTTGCTCATCAGCGATGGCGAGTTGTGGACGCGCCAGCGCAAACTGATCCAGCCATCGTTCCTCAAGGAACGCGTGGACGCGCTGGGGCAGCGCATGGTCGATGTGATCGACAAACACACCAAGCTTTGGGACGAATGCGCCGCCAGCGGCAAGCCGTTCAACCTGTCATGGGACGTCTCGGCGATCACGCTGGAGATCGCCTTCCAGACGATGTTCGACACCGGCCTCGGCGCCGATGCGCAAGGTTTCAAGGATGCGATGGCTATCGCACATGACGTCACCGCCGAGCGTGTCTGGAACCTGACCAGCCTCAGCGAGAAATTTCCGACCAAGCGCAACCGCGAATACAACGAGGCCATCGCCTATCTGCAAGGCATCTGCACGCGCATCATCAACGAGCGGCGCGCCAGCACGCATCGTCCGGATGACCTGCTGTCGATCTTGATGGAAGCGCGCGATGCCGACACCAACGAGGCCATGAGCGAACAACAGCTGCGCGACGAAGTGATGACCCTGATGGTCGCCGGACACGACACCACGGCGACCATGGTAGGCTGGGCCATCTACATGCTCGCGCAGCATCCCACGCACCTCGAGCGCATGCGCGACGAGGTCGATGCGCTGATGGCCGGACGTCTTCCCCAGGCGAGCGACATGAAGGGCCTGGACTACACCAAACGCATCTTGCAGGAGGTCGCGCGCCTGCGTCCGTCCATCTGGTGGTTTGCGCGCGTGGCGATCAACGACGACAACATCGCCGGCCAGCCGATCAAGGCGGGCACAACGGTGTTCATCTCGCAGTATCTGATCCAGACCCATCCGCAGATCTGGGACGACCCCGAGAAGTTCGACCCTGACCGCTTCCTGCCGGAGAACACTGCCGGCCGCTCGAAGTTCGCCTACTTCCCCTTCGGTGCCGGCCCGCGGGTCTGCATCGGCTCTGGTTTTGCGATGATGGAAATGGCCTTTGTGCTGGCCATGATCTTCCGGCGTTACGACGTCGAGATCACCTCGGACGAGCCGGCCTTTGGCAATCTGGTGACGCTGCGTCCGCATGAGGATATCTGGGCGCGCGCTAAGCCACGCCTCAGGCACTAAGGGATGGAAAGAAGCTTCGCTTTAAAGCGCGAACAGGCCCATGCCCATCGCCTTGGCGGCGGCGTGGGTCTTGTTGTGCACGCCGAACTTCTCCATCACGTTCTGGACGTGGAAGTTCACGGTGCGCTCGGAGATTTTGAGTATGCCTCCGATTTCGCAGGCGGTCTTGCCGGCTGCCGTCCAGCGCAGAATCTCGACTTCGCGATCCGTCAGTGGGATTGGCGGCGGAACGATCTCGCGCGCCTTCAAGGTGCGGCGCACGGCGTCGTTGAAATGATAGGCGATCACCTGGGCCTCAAACATCGTGGTGTCGGTGAGGCGCAGGAAGTCTTTGTCGGCCAGTTGCGAATACAGGCTGAAGATGCCGAATTCGCCGCGCGGTCCGTGGATGGGAATCACCAGGCCGCGGCGTATGCCGATCTCGCGGGCGTCGTCCATCATCTGAGCTTCGCGGGTTGAGCGGTCGTTGGCGCGATAACTTTCCGTCCAGCGGATAGGCAGGCGCGAGGCCAGGCAATCCTTCATCACCGGATCGGCATCGGCGTAGGACTCTTCGACATAACGCTCGACCCACAGCGTCGAGACATTGGTCATGTAGATGACGCTGCTGGCGGTTTCCTTGAGCTTGCCGCCTTCAAGGTCCTCGGCGTCGACGCTGGCATAGGTGTAGGAATCAAATCCAATCGCTGACCAGGCAGCATTGAACTTGCTTTTGAACGCGCGCTCGCTGTTCAAGCCATCAAGGTCGGACAGGATATTGGCTACGTCGCCGCGCATCGACCGTTTTGCCCCCAGCATGCCCACGACAGTGTCGTGAGAGAGTCTCAGCAGCGGATTGAGAGGTCCCGCTTTGTTTTGGCTCTGAACCATCCAGACAATAGGGGAGGCGGAAACGTGAATCAACGCTTGTTGTCGCAGCGGATAACACGGATATGTTGTATTCCGATCGCGCGAACCGCCAATCTGGCGGATTAACAACTACAGGTTATATTCTCTGCTAAATTGTAAGCACCGCGGGAGCTAGGCCCGCGCGCTCTGCCCAGGCGTGGTCGTGCAAAAGGCAGGCATCACAGCGCCCGCAGGGCACCGGCTCCCCATGGGACTCGACTCCGGGCTCTGGGGCATAGCAGCTCCAGGTATCGCCGCGCTTCAGGCCCAAATCATGGGCGAGGGCGGCGATCTCGGGTTTCGTCAGCTTCACAAGCGGCGCGACAATGCGCGGCGGATTGGGCACGGCTTCGGCCCACATGGTGCGGAAGGCTTGCAGGAACGATTCCCGGCAATCGGGATAACCCGAATAATCCACGGCGTTGACGCCCAACCAAACCTCGGTCGCGCCGATGCCGGCGGCTTCCGCACAGGCAAGAGACAGGAACACGGCATTGCGACCGGGCACGAAGGTCGGAGCGATGCCGGCTTTCATCTCGGCG
>Ga0114970_10002012_pt1 | contig 15228 bp, 8 predicted proteins | sample M_140205_XF_Meta_FD_87030 | JGI IMG/M metagenome (GOLD analysis project Ga0114970, IMG submission 87030) | Freshwater microbial communities from Lake Montjoie, Canada to study carbon cycling - M_140205_XF_MetaG | ecosystem: Environmental > Aquatic > Freshwater > Lake | place: Lake Montjoie... | reverse complement strand
CTGGCCCGACAACGCGCTGCGCTTTGCGTTGCTGGGCTGGGTGGCGGCACGTTTTGCCGATGGCGCAATCGATGCCTGGCGGCCCGATATCGTGCACGCCCACGACTGGCATGCGGGCCTCGCCCCGGCGTATCTGGCGGCGCGTGGCGGTGATCGTCCGGGCAGCGTGTTCACCGTGCACAACCTCGGTTTTCACGGTGAATTTGCGGCGGAAACTTTCAGCCAGTTGGCGCTGCCACCGCATTTCTTTGCGATGCAGGGTCTTGAGTTCTACGGCAAGGTGAATTTCATGAAGGCCGGACTGTATTACGCCGACCGCATCACCACGGTCAGCCCGACCTATGCGCGTGAAATCCTGCAGCCCGAATTCGGCTTCGGCATGGACGGGTTGTTGCGCTCGCGGGCGGCGGTGTTGAGCGGCATCCTCAACGGCGTCGATGGCGCGTATTGGAACCCGCAAACCGATCCGCACATCGCGGCGCACTTTAATGGCGCCGACCTTGCCGGCAAGCACGCATGCAACGCCGCCTTGCGCCGCGAATGCGGGTTGACCGCATCCGCCGGTCCGCTGTTCGGGGTGGTCAGCCGGCTCACCGCACAGAAGGGGCTCGATCTCTTGCTCGATGTGCTGCCCGGCCTGCTTGCCGCCGGCGGCCAGTTGGTGGTGTTGGGTAGCGGCGACGCCGCGCTCGAACAACGCTGGCAGGCCTGTGCGGCGAGTCATCCGGGGGCGGTCAGCGTGCGCATCGGCTACGACGAGGCGTTCGCCCATCGCATCATGGCTGGCAGCGACGTGGTGCTGGTGCCATCGCGTTTCGAGCCCTGCGGCCTTACCCAATTGTATGCGCTCGCTTACGGTAGTTTGCCCTTGGTGCGCCGTGTCGGTGGACTTGCCGATACGGTGACTGAGGCCACGGCGGCGGCCCGTGCCGATGCCACCGCCACCGGTTTTGTGTTCGACGAGGCGAGTGCGACGGCGCTCGGCGATGCACTGAAGCAGGTCTTTATGCTGTGGCGTGAGCCCAAGGATTGGGCACGCCTGATCGCGGCGGCGATGCGCGAAGATTTCGGCTGGGCGGCCTCGGCACGCCGTTATCTGGCGCTGTATCGCGAGTTGCGCCCGCAGGCCTGAGGCGGCGCGCCGCTAATGGCGTAGCCTGCCCGGTCGCTGACCCGCCCGCCGTCAACGCGCCGATCGAGTGGCACGATCATTGCATCAACTTTCCGTTCTGGGTGGCCGCCCGCGCAAGCAGCGCGATAGCCGGCGGCACCGAACGTTACAATCAACGCTGAATAACAAAGGCTGGTCGATGGAACAAAAAACAACCGTGCAGCGCGGCGCCGCGTCCGATACTCGCGAAGCCGGGGTTCATGCCTTGCGCGATTCGATCGCGCATCACCTGATCTACACCGTTGGCAAGGACGAATACGCCGCCTCCAAACGCGACTGGCTGTTCGCCCTGTCGACCGCCGTGCGTGACCGCCTGATCGAATGCTGGATGGAGACGACGCGGCGCGTCTACCGGCAGGACGCCAAGCGCATCTATTACCTGTCGATGGAGTTTTTGCCCGGGCGCACGCTCTCGAACGCGCTGATCGCGCTCGGTCTGCACGATGAATGTGCCGAGGCTATGCGTGAACTTGGCGTGGATCTCGATGAACTCGACGCGCTGGAGCCTGATCCTGCGCTGGGCAACGGCGGCCTCGGCCGGCTGGCGGCCTGTTTTCTCGATTCGATGGCCACCCTCAAGCTGCCCGGCCTCGGCTACGGCATCCGCTACGAATACGGCATGTTCGCGCAGCGCTTTGTTGACGGTCGCCAGGTTGAACAGCCCGATCCTTGGCTGGTTGCCGGCAACCCCTGGGAATTCGTGCGTCCCGAGGTCAAATACACCGTGCAGTTTGGCGGCCGTGTTGAATATCGTGACAAGCAGGCGTTCTGGGTCGACTCCGATGATGTGCTGGCGATGGCCTACGACACCATTGTGCCAGGTTGCGGCACGCCCACCGTCAACACCCTGCGCTTGTGGTCGGCCACCGCCACCGAGGCGATCAATCTCTCGCAGTTCAACCAGGGCAATTACACCGCGGCGATCGAGCGCAAGAACCATTCAGAGAACGTCTCGCGCGTGCTCTATCCGGACGACAGCACCGAGACCGGCCGCGAGTTGCGCCTGCGCCAGGAATATTTTTTCGTCAGCGCCTCGCTGCAGGATCTGCTGCGGCGTTACTTCAAGGTCCACAACGGTGTGCAGGAACTCGTCGACAAGGTGGCCATTCATCTGAACGACACCCACCCGGCGATCGCCATTCCCGAGCTGATGCGTCTGCTGGTCGATGTGCATCACATCCCGTGGACACTGGCCTGGCGTTTGTGCACGCGCATCTTTTCCTACACCAATCACACGCTGATGCCGGAGGCGCTCGAGACCTGGCCGGTGGCCATGCTCGAACGCGTGTTGCCGCGCCACCTGAAAATCATCTACGACATCAACGAAGTGTTCCTCGATCAGGTGCGCCAGAGCGTGCCGGGGGATGACGCACTGTTGCGCCGTATTTCCATCATTGATGAAGACCACGGCCGGCGTGTGCGCATGGCCCACCTCTCGGTGGTGGCGAGTCACAAGGTCAACGGCGTTTCGAAATTGCATTCGCAATTGCTGCAGGATTCGGTGTTCGCTGATTTTCACCGCCTGTTTCCCGGCCGCTTCATTAATTGCACCAATGGCGTGACGCCGCGCCGCTGGCTGGCGTTGGCGAATCCGGCGCTGTCGGGCTTGATCGATCGCCAGATCGGCCCGCAGTGGCGCACCGGGCTCGAACGCCTCGAGGCGCTCGACGCGCTGTCCGGTGATCAGGCCTTTATCGCCGCGCTGCAGGCGACGAAAATTTCCAATAAACAACGGCTCGCGCAATACGTCGAGCGGGTGACCGGTGTGCGCATCAACCCGAACTCGCTGTTCGATGTGCAGATCAAGCGTATCCACGAATACAAACGTCAGCTGCTCAATGTGCTGCATGTGATCACGCGCTACAACCGCATCCTCGCCGAGCCGGAACGCAACTGGCAGCCGCGCACGGTGATTTTCGGCGGCAAGGCGGCCTCCGCCTATGCGATGGCCAAACTCATCATCAAGCTGATCAACGACGTCGGGCAGACGATCAACGCCGACCCGCGCATCGGCGACCGCCTCAAAGTGGTGTTCGTGCCGAACTACGGCGTCTCGGTGGCGAGCCTGATCATTCCGGCGGCGGATTTGTCAGAGCAGATTTCCACCGCTGGCACCGAAGCCTCCGGCACCGGCAACATGAAGCTCGCGCTCAACGGGGCGCTGACGATAGGCACCGAGGATGGTGCAAACATCGAAATCCGTGATGCGGTCGGTGCCGACAACATCTTCATCTTCGGCCTGCATACCGACGAGGTCGGTGCGCTGCGCCAGCGCGGTTACCGGCCGCGCGATCACTACGAAGCCAACGCCGAGCTGCGTCAGGTGCTCGATCAAATCTCCGGCGGTACTTTCTCGCCCGATCAGCCTGATCGTTTTCAGTCCATCGTGCAGGCGCTGCTCGATCATGGTGACCACTATCTCTTGCTGGCTGATTACGCCGCCTATATCGCCGCCCAGGCGCGCGTCGATGCGCTGTATGAACAAGGCGACGCCTGGACGGCGAAGGTGATCCGCAATATCGCGGCGATGGGCGCGTTCTCGAGCGACCGCACGATCAGCGAATACGCGAAAAATATCTGGGGCGTACGGCCGCTCGATTTGTGATGCGCTGCGCGCCGCACTGTTCATGCTGAGCCCCGCCGCTCTCGAGGCGCTGGCGGCGGCGCGCCATGACGACCCGTTCGGTGTGCTCGGTATGCATGAGTGCGATGGTGCGTTGGTGGTGCGCGCCGTGTTGCCCGAGGCGACCGCGGTGGAAGTCATTGATCGCGCCAGCGGACGACGCGTGGCGAAGCTCGTGCAGCGCCATCCTGCGGGTGTTTTTGAAGCGCCCATCCCGCGACGGCGGCGGCGCTTCGAGTACCGTCTGCGCGTGACCTCGGGTACCACGGTCATCGAGATCGACGATCCGTATCGCTTTCCACCGGTGCTCGGGGAATTCGATGTGTGGCTGCTGGCCGAAGGCCGGCATTTGCGCTTGTATGAAAAACTCGGCGCGCACGCTGCTATCTCGCTCGGTGTTGACGGCCATGCGTTCGCCGTGTGGGCGCCGAACGCAAGTGCGGTCGCAGTGGTCGGCGACTTCAATCAATGGGACGGCCGCCGCCATCCGATGCGCCGGCGGCGCGAATGCGGCGTGTGGGAAATTTTCCTGCCCGGCGTGATGCCGGGTGCGCATTACAAATACGAAATTCGTGACGCCGACGGTGTGTTGCTGCCGCTCAAGGCCGATCCGTTTGCGTTTGCCGCCGAGCTGCGGCCGGCCACCGCCTCACGCGTGTGTGCCGCACCGGCGGTCGAACATGGCGGCGGCGCTGCGCGACCATCGGCGGCGCGTGATCGTCCGGTGTCGATTTACGAAGTGCATGCAGGCTCCTGGCGCCGTCACCACGACGGTCGTTTTCTGAATTGGCTGGAACTCGCCGATAGCCTCCTCGCCTATGTGCAGGAAACCGGCTTTACTCACGTTGAATTTCTGCCGGTGATGGAGCATCCGTTCGACGGCTCGTGGGGTTATCAGACCACCGGCCTCTATGCGCCGACCGCGCGGCATGGTTCTCCCGCCGGCTTCGCCGAACTAGTGCGGCGTTTTCACGCCGCCGGGATTGGCGTGATCCTCGATTGGGTGCCCGGCCATTTTCCCGCTGACGCGCATGCGCTCGCGCAGTTCGACGGCACCAGCCTCTATGAGCACGCCGATCCGCGGCAGGGCCGTCATCCTGATTGGGATACGCTGATTTATAACTACGGCCGCCACGAGGTGCGCAATTTTCTGGCCGCCAATGCGTTGTTCTGGCTCGAACGGTACGGTGTCGATGGTCTGCGCGTTGATGCGGTCGCCTCCATGCTGTATCTCGATTACAGCCGCCGCGAGGGCGAGTGGATACCCAATGAACACGGCGGGCGCGAAAATCTCGATGCCGTCGCCTTCATTCGCGAAACCAATGCGCAGATCGCCGCCAGCCGCCCCGGGGCGGTGATCATGGCCGAGGAATCCACCGCGTGGCCGCAGGTCTCGCGAGCGGTCGCCGACGGCGGGCTGGGCTTTCAATACAAATGGAATATGGGCTGGATGCATGACACGCTTGCCTATATGCGACGCGATCCGGTGCACCGCCGTCATCATCAGGACGATCTCACCTTTGGCCTCGTCTATGCCTTTAACGAAAATTTTGTGCTGCCGCTGTCGCACGACGAAGTGGTGCACGGCAAGGCTTCGCTACTGGGCAAGATGCCCGGCGACCGCTGGCAGCAATTCGCCAATCTGCGCTTGTATTACGCCTTCATGTGGGCGCATCCGGGCAAGAAGCTGCTCTTCATGGGGTGTGAATTCGCGCAGGCGGCGGAATGGAATCACGACCGTGAACTCGATTGGGCGGCACTCGGCGACGCCCGGCATCGCGGTGTGCAGCGTTTGGTCGGCGACCTTAACCGCAATTATCGCAATCTGCCGGCGCTGCATGAGTGCGATTGCGAGCCGCATGGTTTTGAGTGGATCGATTTCGCCGATCACGAGCAAAGTGTGATTGCGTTTTTGCGGCGCGGCCGCAGCGACGACGCGCTGGTCGTCGCGGTGTGTAACTTCACGCCCTTGCCGCGGTACGCTTATCGCCTCGGCGTGCCGCGCGGTGGTTATTACCGCGAGATCATCAACACCGATGCGGCCTGCTATGGCGGCGCCAATCTGGGCAATGCCGGCGGTGTGGAGGCGGTTGAAGCGCCCTGCCACGGCCGCGCGTATTCGTTGAGCGTCACGCTGCCGCCGCTGGCCTGTGTGCTCTTCGCCTGGCAGCCGGCGTGACGGTGCCTCATGCATTAAGCGCCGGCCGTGCGTATCCGCTGGGGGCGACGGTGGATGAGGCGGGTGTTAACTTCGCCTTGTTTTCCGCCCACGCCGAACGCGTCGAGCTGTGTTTGTTCGATGCCGTAAGCCTCGAGGAAACCGCGCGCCTTGCGCTGCCCGCCTGCACCGATCAGGTCTGGCATGGCTATCTGGCCGGGGCACGACCGGGGCTGGTCTATGGTTATCGCGTGCATGGTCCTTATGAGCCGGCACGCGGCTTGCGTTTTAATCCGCACAAGTTGCTGGTCGATCCTTATGCGCGGGCCTACGCCGGCGTTTTTCGCTGGGGCGACGCGCACTATGCCTACGACACAACGCACGCGGAGGCCGATCTCAGCTTTGATAGCCGTGACAATGCCGATCTGATGTTGAAGTGCCGCGTTGTTGAGGCCGCCTATGACTGGGCCGGGGATCGCGCGCCGCGCACGCCATGGGCGGAGAGCGTGATTTACGAAACCCATGTCAAAGGCTTTAGCGCCTGCAACCCGGCACTGCCGGCGGTCTTGCGCGGCACTTATGCCGGTCTCGCCCATGCCGCTTCGATCGAACACTTGCAGCGGCTGGGCGTGACGGCGGTCGAGTTGTTGCCGCTGCATGAGTGTATCGACGAGCACCGGCTGGTGCGCGCCGGATTGGTCAATTACTGGGGCTACAACACGCTTGGTTATTTTGCGCCGGCCGCGCGTTACGCCGCGGGGGATGATCCCTTGCGCGAATTCCGCGACATGGTGCGCGCCCTGCACGCCGCGGGTATCGAAGTGATCCTCGATGTCGTCTATAACCACAGCGCGGAGTCCGATGAGCTCGGCCCGACGCTGGCCTTTCGCGGCATCGATAACGCGAGTTATTACCGTTTACGCGATGGCCGCCGCTACGACGACGTCAGCGGTTGCGGCAACACCTTGAATGTTGCGCATCCGCGCGTCCTGCAACTGGTGATGGATTCCCTGCGCTGGTGGGTGAGCGAGATGCACGTCGATGGATTCCGTTTTGATCTGGCCACCGCACTGGCGCGCGAGGGCGGCGGTTTTGATGCGGGCGCTGCGTTTCTCGATACCTTGCGGCAGGATCCGCAGCTCGCCGGCGTCAAACTGATCGCCGAGCCGTGGGATATCGCAACCTGCGAAACCGGCCGCTTTCCCTGCGGCCTGGCCGAGTGGAATGATCGTTTCCGCGATGCCGCGCGCGGCTTCTGGCTGACCGGTGCGGTGGGTTGCGGCGAATTCGCCGCGCGGCTCACGGCGTCGAGTGATTTGTTTCGTCACGGCGGCCGCGCGCCGCAGGCCGCCATCAACTTTGTCACCGCACATGACGGCTTTACGCTGGCCGATCTGCTGGCCTACGCACACAAACACAACGAAGCCAACGGCCAGTGCAATGCCGACGGCAATGACAATAATCGCAGCATCAACTGCGGCGTCGAAGGCCCGTCGGCAGACGCCGAGGTGGTCGCCTTGCGCGCCCGCTATCAGCGCTCGCTGCTCGCCACGCTTTGTCTGGCGCAGGGCGTGCCCATGCTGGTTGCCGGCGACGAACTGGGGCGCACGCAGCGCGGCAATAACAATGCATATTGTCAGGACAATGAATGGTCGTGGCTCGATTGGTCGGCGGCTGACGCCGATCTCGCCGCCTTCACCACACGCCTGCTGGCCTTGCGCAAAATCCATCCGGCGCTGCGGCGCAGCCGCTGGTTCGACGGCTCGCCGACCGCGCTCGATGAGCGTGACATCCTCTGGCTGTCGCGCGACGGCGGCGAAATGACGCGCGCGCAATGGGAAGACGGCAGCAACCGCTGTTTCGGTTTTCGTCTGGGTCGTGATGATGCGCAAGAGCACGCCGTGCTGGTGTTGATGAATGCCGGCGCGGACGACACGCGCTTTGTCTTGCCGCCGGCGCCGGCAGACGGCTGGCGCCTCGAGATCGACAGCGCGGCACCGGCACACGCAGCGGTTGTGGTGACGAACCCCGCCGTCAGCCTGCCGGCGCATGCCTTGCAGGTTTATACCTCCGCCCCCGCACCGCAGATCAACCATGGATGAGACGCTCAGTCAGCTGGCCGCGGCCGCCGGTATCGAACACGAATACTGGGACGGTCTCGGTATACGTCGCGAGCTGCATGAAGCAACCGCGCAGGCTTTGTTGGCGGCGCTTGAGTTTGATCCGGCCACCCCGGCACAGACCCATCTTGAGGCGTTGACGGATGAATTGTTTCGCACGCCGTTACCGCCCACGCTGGTGTTGCGCGAGGGCGAGACGACGCAGGTGGCGGTGGCGCTGCTGCCGCAGGACTTGGCCCGCATCGAGTGGGAGATCGTGCTCGAAGACGGCGGTTTGCGGCGCGGTGAGAACGAGCTTGCCACGCTCGCATTGATCGCAACCCGCGACATCGACGGCCGGCATTACGCGCGCTTCAATCTGCCGCTGCCGGCCGATTTGCCGACCGGTTATCACGGTCTGCGCTTGCCCCAATTCGATTGCAGTGCCGCCCTCATCGTGGCGCCGGCGCGCTGCCATTTCCCCGTCGCGCTTGAACAGGGCGGGCGCCGCTGGGGCTATACCGTCCAGCTCTATTCATTGCGTTCGTCGCGCAACTGGGGCATCGGTGATTTCGGAGATCTGGCGCGGCTGGCCGCCGCCGCGGGGCACGCTGGTGCGGCTTTCATCGGGCTTAATCCATTGCACGCGCGGCATCTCGCCGCGCCCGACGAAGCCAGCCCCTATGCGCCGACCTCACGCGAATTTCTCGACGCGGTGTATATCGATGTCGAAGCCGTCGCTGATTACGCGGCCTGCGCTGAGACAAAGGCGCTGGTGGCCACGGCGGATTTTCAGGCGCGCCTGATGGCGGCGCGCGCCGCCCCGCTGGTCGATTATGCTGCGGTAACCGCTTTGAAGTTGCAGGTGCTGTTACAACTCTTTGCGCACTTCCAGTTGGCGGCTGATCGCGGCGCCGCTTACCCAAGCTTTCGTGAGCAGGGCGGCGACGCGCTCCGTGCTTTTGCCACCTGCGAAGCGCGCAAACTGCAGGCGCATGCCGACGCCGCCGACGGCATTGAGTTTCAAATGTATTTGCAGTGGCTGGCCGCCATGCAATTGGCGGCCGCGGCCGCGGCGGCACGCAAGGCCGGCATGGCGATCGGTCTTTATCGCGATCTTGCGGTGGGTGCCGCGCATGACAGCGCAGAGACCGCGGGCAACCCGGCGCTCTTCGCACGTGGCATGAGTGTCGGTGCGCCGCCCGACATGCTCAATCGCCAGGGCCAGAACTGGGGGCTGCCGCCGTGGAATCCGCGCGAGCTGGCGCGTCAGGGGTATGCGCCGCTGCGGCGCTTACTGGCGGCGAATATGCGCGACGCCGGTGCTCTGCGTATTGATCACGTCATGGCGTTGACGCGTTTGTTCTGGATACCATCTGGCATGAGCGGCGCCGACGGCGGTTATGTGCGCAATCATTTCGCGGCGCTGGCCGCCATCGTCGCGCTGGAGAGCGTGCGCCATCGTTGCATGGTGATCGGTGAAGACCTCGGCTCGGTGCCCGGCGGTTTGCGCGAGGCGCTCGGCGAGCGCGGTTTTCTCTCGTATCGCGTGCTGATTTACGAGCGTCATTGGAGCGGCGACGGAGGTTTCTGCGCGCCTGATGAATATCCACGCCAGGCGCTGGCAATGGTGGCCACGCATGACATGCCGCCGCTGCATGAATACTGGCAGGGCGGGGATCTCGAACGCCGTGCTGCGCTGGGTTTGTTTCCCGATCAGCAGCACGCTGACGACGAGTGCCGACGTCGCGATGCCGAGCGCGCCGGTTTGCTGCGTCTGCTCGGCGATTGCGGACTGTCGCCGGCGAACGCCGCCGACGCCGCTGAGGTGAGCGCTGGTTTGCACGGCGTGATCGCGCGCAGCCAGGCGATGCTCGCCGCGGTGCAACTCGACGATCTGTGTGGCGAGACCACACCGGTGAACATCCCCGGCACCCATCGCGAATATCCGAACTGGCGGCGCAAGCTCTCGCTGACGCTGGACGACATCGAAGGCCATGCACGCTGGGTGCAGCTGGCGGCAATGATGCGCGCCGCCGGGCGTGCCTGAGGTGGCGGGTCGTCGGTTGTGCCTAAGGCGCCGCGTCGCCGCTCGTGTCCGAAGCGCTCCGTCGCCGGTCGTAGCCGAAGCGCCGCGCCGGCGGCAAAGCCGGACGTTTTAAGTCGCGCGGTCGAGCATGGGCTGGGTGATCAGCGTGACGCCGTTGGCGGTACGCTCGAAACGACGCGCATCCTCAACGGGGTCTTCACCCACCACGGTGCCTGGCGGGATCACCACACCACGGTCGACAATCACCTTCGACAAGCGGGATTTGCGACCGATCACCACGCCGGGCAGCAGCACCGACTCGCGCAAATCGCAATACGAATTGATGCGGCAGCGTGAGAACAGCAGAGAGCGCTCGACGTGCGAGCCGGAAATAATGCAGCCGCCGGAGACCAGTGAATCAACCGCCATGCCGCGGCGGTCGTCACGGTTGAAGACGAACTTGGCCGGCGGCAGTTGCTCTTGATAAGTCCAGATCGGCCACGTCGTGTCGTACATGTCGAGCGTCGGTTCGACCGCGGTGAGATCGATGTTGGCTTCCCAATAAGCGTCGAGCGTGCCGACATCGCGCCAGTAGGGCGCTGCCGTGGGGTCCTTCGCCACACAGCTGTCGCTGAAGTGGTGGGCCGCAGCCACACCTTCGCGCACTGCCTGTGGAATGAGGTCTTTGCCGAAGTCATGGCTGGAATTTGGATCAGCGAGATCGCGCTCCAGCGCGTCGTACAGATATTTGGCGTTGAAGACATAGATGCCCATGCTGGCGAGTGCCACCTCGGGTTTGCCCGGCATCGCCGGCGGATTGGCCGGCTTCTCGACGAAGGCGGTGATGCGGTCGGAGCCGTCCACCGCCATCACGCCGAAACCCTGCGCGTCCTTGATCGGCACCTCGATGCAGGCGACCGTGCATTGCGCGCCGCGCTCGATGTGATAGGCGAGCATCAGCGAGTAGTCCATTTTGTAGATGTGGTCACCGGCGAGGATCAGGATGTATTCCGGATGGTCGTCGCGGATGATGTCGATGTTCTGGTAGACCGCATCGGCGGTGCCGCGATACCACGCCTCTTCGGTGATGCGCTGCTGCGCCGGCAGCAGATCAATGTGTTCGTTGAGTTCGGTTTTCAGAAACGACCAGCCGCGCTGAATATGACGCAGCAGGCTGTGTGATTTGTATTGTGTTGCCATGCCGATGCGACGAATGCCCGAGTTGAGGCAGTTCGACAGCGCAAAATCGACGATACGGAATTTGCCGCCGAAAAAAACCGCCGGCTTGGCGCGCCGCTCGGTGAGTTGTTTGAGGCGGCTGCCGCGACCGCCGGCGAGCACCATGGCGAAACATTTTTTCGGCAGTTGCAGCCGTTCGAGGAAATCTTTGCGCGTTGCCATGTGGGTCCTTGTGCCGCCCGGCAGGGGCGTGTTGGGTCGTCTCAATTCGTGCGGGAATTCGTCCGGGGTGTCGCTGTCGCGACGCCTGCTTATGATAACGGTTTGCTGTCGCGCTGGCGTAACGGTGCGCAGGCATTGCGTTGCGAGGCCCCCGCAGTAGCGCGCGAGGCCATATAATTTTGTTTTCAAATTCCATAACCCGCAAGGAGCTTGCATGTCTGACATCATCAAAATTCTGGACGCCGAAGCCGACCATCTGCTCGGCCACGTGTGCAAAACCATCGCCAAGGAAACGCTGCACGTGCCAGGGCCCGATTTTGTTGACCGCGTGTTTGTCGCCAGCGACCGCAGCGTGCCGGTGTTGCGCAGCCTGCAGCAGATGTTCGGCCACGGGCGTCTGGCCGGCAGCGGTTATCTGTCGATCCTGCCAGTGGATCAGGGTATTGAACACAGCGGTGGCGCGTCGTTCGCGAAGAACCCCGCGTATTTCGACCCCGAGAACATCGTCAAACTGGCGATTGAAGGTGGCTGCAATGCAGTGGCCTCGACGCTCGGCGTGTTGGGCTCGGTGGCGCGCAAGTACGCGCACAAGATTCCGTTCATGGTGAAGATCAACCACAACGAATTTCTCACCTATCCGAACAAGTTCGACCAGATCATGTTTGCCAACCTGAAGCAGGCCCGCGACATGGGCGCGGTGTCGGTGGGGGCGACGATTTATTTCGGCTCCGATCAATCGGCGCGCCAGATCGTTGAGGTCTCGCAGGCGTTTGCCGCCGCGCACGAACTGGGCATGGCGACAGTGCTGTGGTGTTACCTGCGCAATCCGGCTTTCAAGAGCGACAAGGATTACCACGTCTCCACCGATCTGACCGGTCAGGCTAATCACCTGGGCGTTACTATCCAGGCCGACATCATCAAACAGAAGGCGCCCGAGAACAACGGCGGCTATCTGTCGCTCGACAGCAAGGAAAATCCTTACGGCAAAAGTGACAAGCGCATGTATTCAGAATTGTCGACCGATCATCCGATCGATCTCACGCGCTATCAGGTTGCCAACTGTTATATGGGCCGCGCCGGCTTGATCAATTCCGGCGGCGCGTCGGGGGCAAATGATTTGTTTGATGCCGTACGCACCGCGGTGATCAACAAGCGTGCCGGCGGCATGGGCATGATCTCGGGTCGCAAGGCGTTTCAGAAACCGATGAAGGATGGCGTCGCGCTACTCAACGCGATTCAGGACGTCTATCTGGCCAAGGAGATTGGCCTCGCCTAGGGCGTTCGATCTGCTGGCGCTGGCCCCGCGGTGATCGGGCCGGCACCAGCGCCAGCAACGCGATGCTCGGCGTGGTCAGCGTGTGTATTACTCAGCCGCCGTCACGCAGGCCGCGGCAGTGCCCGCGGTATTGGGCGCCGTGAAAGCGTCGAAGGTCTTCGTTAATGAATTACGCCAGCCACGGCATCGCCTGCCGGTGGCGTTGTTCGAAGGCTTCAATCTCGTTGCTGTATTGCATGACGAGGCCGATATCGTCGAGGCCTTTCAACAGGCGCTCTTTGGCGTTGGCATCGATCTCGAAGGCATGGCGGGCACCGTCGGGCGCGGTGACGTGCTGCGCGTCGAGATCAATGCTGATGGTGGCGCCCGGGCTGGCGTGCAATTGCGCGCGCAGGCTGGCGCATACCGCATCCGGCAGGACAACCGGCAGCATGCCGTTTTGCAGTTCGTTGCCGTAATGAATGTCGCCGAACGAGGGCGCGATGACGGCACGGATGCCGAAGTCGAACATCACATAGACGGCGGCTTCGCGTGACGATCCGCAACCGAAGTTGGTGGCGGCGACCAGTATCTTCGCCGCACGATAAGGCGCTTTGTTCAGCACGAAGTCCGGATTCTCGCTGCCATCGGCGTGAAAGCGGATGTCGTGAAAAGCCAGCTTGTCATAGCCGGGGCCGCGCAGCTTGCGCAGAAAACGTCCGGGGATGATTTTATCGGTGTCGATATTCGCCATGTCGAGGGGCGCGGCGACTGCGGTCAGTTTGGTGAAGGCTTCCATCTCACTGTGCTCCGCTCAGCGTGCGCACGTCGGTTAGATGTCCGGTGACCGCAGCGGCGGCCACCATCGCCGGGCTCATCAGATGGGTGCGCGCGCCCTTGCCCTGCCGGCCTTCAAAATTGCGGTTCGAGGTTGATGCACAACGCTCGCCTGCCGGCACGGTGTCACCGCTCATGGCGACGCAACTCGAGCAGCCCGAACTGCGCCACTCAAAGCCGGCTTCCTTGAAGACGCGATCGAGGCCCTCGGCTTCGGCCTGGCGCTTGATCGCCGTCGAGCCCGGTGAAACCCAGCCCTTAACCACAATCTTGCGGCCTTTCAGCACCGCTGCCGCGGCGCGCAGATCGTCGAGCCGGCCGTTGGTGCAGGTGCCGATGAAGGCGTTGTCGATCTTGATCGACGCCAGCGGCATGCCGGGTGTCAGGCCCATGTATTGCACCGCCTGTTCGAGTTGAGCCCGTTGTTCGGCAGTGCTGCCGCGCGCCGGATCGGGCACCGCAGCGCTGATCATCAGCGCCTGTTCGGGGCTGGTCCCCCAGGTCACCATCGGTTCCAGTGTTGCGGCATCGAGCGAGACTTCGCGGTCGAAGTGCGCGCCCGCATCGGAGGGCAGACTGCGCCAATCGGCGAGTGCTTGTTCCCAGAGCGCAGCGCGGGGTGCGTATTGACGACCGTTGAGATAGGCGTAAGTCGTGTCGTCGGGGGCGACCATGCCGCAGCGCGCGCCGGCCTCGATCGACATATTGCAGACGGTGAGGCGACCTTCCATCGACAACGCACGGATCGCCGAACCGGCGTATTCGATGGCGTGACCGGTCGCGCCGGCGGTGCCGATCTTGGCGATGATGGCGAGGATGATGTCCTTGGCAGTGACGCCGGCGGGAATTGCACCATCGACGGTGATGCGCATCAGCTTTGGTTTCTTTTGCCACAGGCATTGTGTGGCGAGGATTTGTTTGAGTTGCGAGGCGCCCAGACCGAAGGCGATCGAACCGAGGGCACCGTGGGTCGAGGTGTGCGAGTCGGCCACCGTGATGACCATGCCCGGCTGCGTGATGCCGAGCTCGGGGCCGATCACATGCACGATGCCCTGCTGCGGATGATCGAGATCGTAATAGCGGTCGATATCGTTGGCCGCCACGTTTTTGGCGAGTAGCTCGACCATGTTGCGCATTTCTGGGTCGGTGACCGCCGCGATGCCCTGCTCGCGGTTACGCGTCGGCGCATAGTGATCGGCCACCGCGATCGTTTGCCGCGGCTTTCTCACCTTGCGGCCGTCGCGCGCCAGCGCAGCGAAGGCATGAAACGAACCCTCGTGCACAAAGTTGCGATCAATATGCAACAGACACTCGTTACCGCCACGCTCGACGATGACGTGACGGTTCCAGATTTTTTCGAACATTGTTTGTGCTGCGGTCATGGGCTTATCCCTAAAAGCATTGCCACAGAGGGCACGGAGTGCACAGAGTTCAAGGCGTCACCAAGCGACTCACCGGCGACATCGCGCCTGGTGTTCTCAGGCTGAACGTTTTTACAAGCCGGCGCGCTGGTCTTCGGGCACGCCGTAGCGTTTTTCCAGTTCCTGGATTTCCGGCAGGCCGGCGACTTCGGTGAATTGTTTGAAGGTGGCGACCTTGTCACGCATGTGTGCGATCGAGCCGGTCTTCTTTAATTCGGCGAGCAGGTTTTGCAT
>Ga0114970_10002011_pt1 | contig 15230 bp, 14 predicted proteins | sample M_140205_XF_Meta_FD_87030 | JGI IMG/M metagenome (GOLD analysis project Ga0114970, IMG submission 87030) | Freshwater microbial communities from Lake Montjoie, Canada to study carbon cycling - M_140205_XF_MetaG | ecosystem: Environmental > Aquatic > Freshwater > Lake | place: Lake Montjoie... | reverse complement strand
GTTGTTGCTGCTGTTGTTGCTGCTGTTGTTGCTGCTGTTGTTGCTGCTGTTGTTGCTGCTGTTGTTGCTGCTGTTGTTGCTGCTGTTGCTGCTGTTGTTGGTGGCGCTGCAGCCTGTAAACTAGCAATTAAATTTCTTTTTATTAAAATTTGATCATTAATACCTTGGATTTCGTTGTTTTTTTTTACCAAATCATTATGTATAGAATCTGAAGACGGCATTAGTAGGGGGTATTATATATATTGTATATACATTATATATAGTTTTTCATCCAAACTCCGGAAATTTAGTGAAGGAGTTCAGTCATTCACAACTGCTTACGGATATTAGTTATCATTCGGACATTTCATTGGCTTGTGCTTTAAGAAGATCATCATATAGGATTTGTGATTCGGTTTCTAATTGTTGTTTTCTTTGTATTAATTTATTTAATTCATCTTGTGCAGTTTCTAAGGCAGTCAATCCTTCCACCACCGGTTCATTCGAATAATACGACAAAACCAATAATACAAAAAACAATATCAATCCGATCAATATAATATAATTAATCAAATCGATACGTTTCATTATAATATGTTAAAAATATGGTGTATATAATTATATTATCATGCGATAATTATATACAGTTTAACTTTAAAAAAAATGGACCCATATCAAAAAATGGAAAAATATTAACCAATAAAAATAAAATACAACATAATAGTTGCTAAAATTGTCCACAACATTCCAGCATATCGCGTCGCTTCCAATTGCGCAATCGACGATTCACTTCCACCATTTCTTTCGTCATATAACTTCTGCAATTTTGTGTCTAAATCGCTGCGTGTTTCTAAAATCCCATTCACTCCTTCATATTTGGCAATAATATCATTATACGATGCATCATATTTGGAAGGGTTTGTCTTCGCAGGTCCAACGATAGAACCTTTTAAATCATTTATAGATGATATCACCGATTTATAAGAATCGTCTAAATTTGAATAAGTATCAATTAAATCGTTGCACGGAGGGTCATTTACTGCATCACGCACTTTTGTATTAGCATTGCATCGCGTATATCTCGAATATTTATTATTAAAATCATTTATATTGTTCATTACTTTATTTTCTAAAAAAAATATTTTATTTTTTGGAAGTGTTGGGTCATTTTTTGCAATTATATCCGCATTGTTTGTTATTGCAGAATAATAGCCATCATCATTCGTTAATTTTGCCATCGTATTTTTTGTATTTTGTATTTTGTATTTTGTTTGTTATACTATATAGTTATTTGTTATTTGTTATTTGTTATTTGTTATTTGTTATAATATATATACACAATTGTTCCTACAATACCAATTCCTAAATTAAATGTCCTTAAATATTCGTAATTATATAAACTTTTTGTATTGGCCAATTTCTCATTCGATCCCGAATTTTTCGATTGCATAATAGATATTTTTTGTGAGAGTTCACGGTTTTTACATAATTCTTTCTTATAACATTTCTGCACATCACCGCCCTGCGGGTTTGTACAATCCAAATCTGTATTTTCATTTATTGGATTGCATTCAGATTCTGATGGCGTTGCATCGGTATTTAAATAAAAAAAATCGGCGGGAGAATATTCCACCACAACGCTATTAATGGTCATTATATACTATTGGCATATAATAACTAATTTATTTATACACACGCGCGATAATATTCAAATATCATTGCCGTTTCGCTGTTTCGTTGAATAGAACATATTTGTCCTGGACGCAATCCAACCGCCAATGCCTGCGGATCAAAACGCGAAATTTCCGGTAATTGGTCTACCGATTTCAAACTGTATTTTTTTTTAAATTCGTCTACCTCTTTTTCTGTTAAAATATTCATATACGGCACCAATTTGTGTTCCAAAATATTGAATTGTAATCGTTGGATATTATGAATAATAACAAATATTCCGTCGTGGTCGTACAGATATTTCATACGCGCTAAAATAGTATCATTCGGTTCATCGTCAATGATTACAATTAACGTATCGTTTTTTGTCAAAACCTCTTCAATTGTGTACAAATCTTCAATAATTTCATCTAAATTTTGCGGCCGAATTTGTTTTGCCGTTTGTTTGGGCGCAAAATAATATTTAACGTATACCTTTTGGCCATTTGTTTCGTGTGTAATTAACATATCCAGCTGTGAATTGGCAAACATTGCATCCACTTCATTGATGCTAAACCCTTCGTACTCGTCAATGTTATATCGTTGCAATTGGAGTAATTCCAACATAACCTTGCGCGATTTGAAAATGCGAACAATTCGACTACTTGTAGTGGATGACATTTTGTATTGTATTGATAATATCGGTTTGAATAATATATATTATGTTGTGTATTTTTAATTTGTTTTTTGGTTAGATTCAATTTTATCCCAATTTTCTGATTTGAAAATTGCTAAAATTAATAGGCTCGTTATCGTTTTGATTTTGATTTTGATTTTGATTCGATACATTGTCATTCATTTGCATCGCATTTCCACCTTGCATTTGATCATCGCTATTATTGTTGTCATTGTTATTGTTATCATTTGTACCCGTCGATAAATCATTACCCCCATTTATAAATTTAAATGACGGTGCAAAATGAATCGCTGGTTGATGCTGCATGGGCGACAGCAATTGGTTATTTTGATTTTGATTTTGATATTGTGGATATTGGAATTGAGGTTGTCCACCTCCGTGAAATATGACACCGTCCGTGCGATATATTTCATACGACATTACCACCTCCGTCATTTTATTTGCATCTAACCCCTCTGAATCAATTGTATGAATTGTTAAAAATGTATCCGCAATATTTTTAATTTTCCATATTCGGGTTTGCTTTGAATCGCCGCGATAATACACTTCATCTCCTATAACATAATCTTCAATTGGAGCGGCAGATGTTTTTTCTGTATCCAATGCATCTGCATCTGTACCATTTTCATATTTTGGCGATCCAGGCGAATTTGGATTATATACGGGCGATACATATGCAGGTGATCCAGGCGAATTGGGGTTATATGCAGGCGAATTGGGGTTATATGCAGGTGAATCGGTTGCTATATTACTGCCTGGATCATATACCGGCGAATCGGGATTAACCAAATTTTCCGGTGGTATGTAATCCGGACTATTTCTGGGGTCATATGCCGGCGACCCATCAGTCTGATACTTTGGAGATTCGGGTGTTGGACTGCGAACACTCATTACGTGCACCGGAGCAACGGCTTTCAATTTACTTTTTTCAAGCGCTTCTTGTATCATATTTACCACGGTTCTCGGAGGTATATCCGAGTCGTACATTAATTTACCAATATTATCAGAAAAAGACATATTTTCCAATTGTTCGATGTTGTCTTCGGTTATTATGCGCATTTGTATATTCATCGTTTGCAATTCTTGGATCAACAACTTCAAAGAATAAGGAACACATACTACACTATAATTTCGCCCGAATTTTGTAATATGTTCCACACGCAAATCGTCGTTTTCAATGGATCCCGTCATTTTAATCGGACCATCCGCCATTGGACTCATAAACAAGTTTTTAGAAGGATTGTATATCGCCGTCATACCCGTTTTATTGCAAACGGCCAAATACGATTTATCGCCGCGTTCCATCATCGATTCGCGCAAGAAATTGGTAGCCCCGTGAGAAATAACACTATCACGTTCCATTTCGCCAATGCGCAATCCACCATCATTCGCTCGCCCACCGACAGGTTGTTTTGTCAGAGCCGCGCGCGGACCCAATGCGCGATAATTTATCTTGTCTTTCACCATATGTTTCAAACGCATATAATATGTCGGTCCCATAAAAATCTCGGTCTCAATTTGGTCTCCCGTCATTCCATTGTACAAGACCTCGCTACCGCTAGAATGAAACCCCACTTTGCTCAACATTTCTCCGAAAACGCCGATTTTCGATCCGCGATTATTAAACGCGGTGCAGTCGCCAAACCCACCGTAAATCGCGCACGCCTTTCCCGTAATACATTCGACCAATTGTCCGATCGTCATTCGCGATGGAATGGCGTGCGGATTAATTATCATATCGGGTTGAATGCCATCCTTGGTAAACGGCATATCGCGTTCCGGTATGACCAGGCCGATCGTACCTTTTTGACCCGCTCGGCTCGCCATTTTATCGCCGATGGCCGGTATTCGCTGTTCCAATAATCGCACCTTGGCAATTCGCTGCCCTTCTTCCCCGTCAGTTATAAACGTCTTATCCACTAACCCGACCTGGCCTTTTTTCGTCGTCTTGGATTCATCGACGCGGGTATTTGCCGCGACACTGCTATTTGAGGTTAATCCGATCAAAATCGTTTTATCGTCGACAATCGTGTTTTCACGTATTATTCCATATTTATCTAATTTACTATAATCGTGGCCAGGCTTGGTACCAACGACCGAAGGTTCCGCCTCAATGTTCGAAAACCGTTTATCGACAATATTATTCGCACTCTTTGACGACTCTTCGTGTGCCTCATATGTCGAAAAATACGTTGTTCTGAAGAGTCCGCGTTTGAGTGCACCTTCATTGATCAAAATCGCGTCTTCCACATTGTATCCGGTATAACACATAATCGCGACGATGGCGTTTTCGCCATAGGGATTTTCTTCGTGGTGAATATATTCCAAATACCGCGATTTTACCAAGGGAATTTGTCCGTAATTCAACAGTACCGCCGTTTTGTCCATACGAACTTGATAATTGGTATGATATACGGAACACGCTTGTTTGCTCTGCCCACACGAAAAAGAATTTCGCGAGGCGGGGTTGTTTTCGGGAAAAATAATCTGATTGCACATCATCCCGAAAATGAGGGATTCGTGAATTTCCGAATGCGTATAATGTTTTCGCTCTGCCTTGGCATTTACTGATTGTTCGAAATCGTCGACATTCAGTGCAATCATCGCATTCTCGCTTTCGCTCGTATCAATATAATCGATGACCGCCTTTTTCTTCAAAAAACGTTCTAGTTTTGCGGGATTTGTTTCTGTTTCCACGCCTTCGTACAAGTCGTTCAATTCGTACATTTTCACTTGGTTGATATCAAACTTCGCCGACTCGCGCATTTTATTAAATCCTGTTATCAAGTTTGCCCACGTAAATTCGCCCGTTTGCAATGATTTTAAAATATCCTTATCTTGGTAAGAGATGCGACCAGTTAGTTCATCGCGATAAAAAATCGGGCGACAAAGACGACCTGCATCCGTATAAATAAATATCGTATTCAATGCAATATCAAAGGTTGCACTCGTATAAATCGGAATCAGGGCATTTCTGCGGTATAATTTGAATTTTTTGACGCATTCGATCGGGTCATCGACCGACCCGCCCCATAATCCATTTATCATAACCTTGGTCATTCTCGACAACACAATGGGAGAATATTCCTGCACCAATTTCATTCCCCATCGTTCGCGCAACCACGCGATAATAGGTTCGCGTGATGCACCGCGCGTAACATATGTGGAAATCGCCAAATGTTTGTGTAATCCAATACTCGCGCCGTCGGGCGTATCGATCGGGTCGATAAAACCCCACTGAGAATTATGCAAAACGCGCGGGCCGACCAATTTTACACTCGAATCCAGTGGTAAATTCGTTTTGCGCAAATGATTTAGGGCGGAGTTGAATGACAGGCGATTCAAATCTTGGACAATGCCGATTCGTTTGGTGTGCATTTGCGACCCCCAATTACCTTTGAACGCCTTTTTGAAACCGGCTTCGAGCAATCTTTCGCGAAATACTTCGCGATGATTTTTATGTATCAGCCCAAATAAATCGTTTTCATACATTCCTTTGTTGAAATAAAGTATTTTTTCGAATTCAAGGTGAATCTGGCGTTGTTGAATATTGTAATATTCGCGGAACAAATCGTATACCAATGATCCAACCAATTCTATGCGCTTATATTTGAAATTATCGCGATCGGTTGGGCGCTCCAGTCCTGTGTAAACCGATAATAGGCGAAATACCATATTACCTAATGCATATGCCTTTGTCGCATAATTGATTTCGCCGACATGAGGAAGGAAATAATCGGACAAGATTTCCAAGGTGCGGACAACTGTTTTCACTTTAATTAAATGAGAAATATATTCGAGCGCCGTTTGTTGCGTAAGTATAGACGCTGCATCGTGAACCGACGGGATGAACAAATCCACCATAGATTCGTATTTCTCAATATCCAAGAGGCAATGCGATATGATATCTTTATCGGATATTATTCCGAGTGCGCGAAATACGATAAAAAGAGGTACGGGGGCTCGGACGTTGGGGATATTCACCACAATGTTTTTAAAAGTGAATGACGGGGTGGGTGCAACGATTCTAACGGAAAGTGTGCGCACCGGTTTTGATACATTTTCGGATACAGAACGAATTTCCGCCGAATATAAATATTTTTCGTCGGTCGATTTCCGAATATAAAGCATATTGTCCGCAAATTTTTCTTGCGCGACCACCGTTTTTTCCTTGCCGTCGATTATAAAATACCCACCCACATCGTTGCGACATTCCCCCATTGTATGACGCACTTCGCGTGGAATGCCTTGCAAAATACAAAAATCGGATTGCAACATGATAGGGAATTTACCAAGATACATTTTTTCCAAAGTTATCGTGCGTCGCTGAGTGTTATTTGCACCCATCGTTTTTTCAGTCGCTTCGCGCAGCCGCGCGGCGGCGGCAGGCGTCATTTCAATCGGTACTTTGGCGCGCGGTTTAACAATGGTTTTGGTAGGCGCGCCGCCGTCTTGTTCGGCGAATTCATTGACATCTGCATTTGCACCAGCTTTACTAAATACATCCTCGCGCGATTCTTTGTAATTTTTGAGCGGTTTTCCTTTCGCATAATCGGCCTCGGAATAATCGAATCCTTCCTCACTCAACGATGCCGCTCCGCCCTCTACCTCTTTCATTAAATCTGTTCCAATAATAGTTGGTTGTTGTCCTGGCTCTAATATATCGATAATTTCGACTTCGACGTCATAATGAATCGTCATTCCATAAGTCATATTGCGCAATCTCGCCTCATTTGGAAACATATAATGCGCGTTGTTATCGTCGTAAATTACCGGTTTTCCGAAATATATTTTATCACCGTTTTTCCCGCCAAAATATAAATTGCACTGTGATCGGAAATCGTCAATTGAACTGTCGAATCGTGATGATAATCGGATAGGGTTTTTCTCTTTGAAAATTTGGTAGATACCGTTTTTATAAAAATCATTATAGGAGTCGATGTGATGTCTCACTAAAGACCGTGGATTGTCGTGGAAATGCGAATTTATGATTTTCCATATTGTCGAATTGTCCATTTACAGTAATGGGTATTGTTTTAAAAATATATATATATAATTTTATTTTGTTTATCTTCTTTTTGTTTTTGTTTTATTTTTTGTTGTTTTGTTTTGTTTTGTTTTGTTTTGTTTTGTTTTGTTTTGTTTTGTTTTGTTTTGTTTTGTTTTATTTTGTTTTTGTATTGTTTTGGCGATTTGATAATATTATCTTTTCATTATCTATATCATTAAAATGGATACTACATCTGTTATTCAAACCTTGTTCGGTCCTCTTAGCCACAAATACTGTTTGTGGTATTATGCGTTGATGGTCTTTGCATTCATTTCACTTTTAATGTTTTTAGTTCTTTCTTTGTATGTTGGAATATCAAAGGGAATGAAAATGAGTTATTATTTTAGCTTATTAATACCTGTTTCTCTCTATTTGTTGCAATATTTTCAACTCCGATTGTTATATTCGATGTGTAGCTCCTCTCTATAAAAAATAAATATTTAGGGGTTTTATGTTAAAAACTCCGAATCTTTAGTGAATGAATGAGTTTAAATACACAGTGAATATTCTACGTATAATACAAATTTCATAATGGATACTTTGTATTATAGCAACTATTGTAAACATAGTCAAAAGGTTTTGCAATTTTTAGTGAAAGGTAATTTAGTCAATGAATTAAACTGTTTGTGCATCGACAAACGGTCCCGCGATCAACATAACAATCAAATGTATATTGTCTTGGAAGATGGCAAGCGTGTTATTATGCCACCCAACGTGCACAGCGTTCCTGCATTGTTATTGGTAAAACAAAATTATCGAGTCATTTTGGGGGACGAAATCATTTCGCATTTCCAGCCTAAAGTTAAGCAGCAGGCCCAAAAAGCGACCAATTTTAATGGCGAACCAATGGGAATTTCATTAACTCCCTCGAATAATGGTATGAATATTGTTAGTGAACAATACACAATGTACAATCTAACCCCGGAAGAATTGGGGACCAAAGGTCAAGGTGGCCGTAGACAGATGTATAATTATGTTTCGGTTAGCGATAATATACAAACGATTTATACGCCGCCTGATAATTATCAGCCTGACAAAGTATCGAATGAAATGACTGTCGACAAAATACAGCAAAAACGAAACCAGGATGTTCCACCATCAGCAACCGCTGCTTCTATGAACTCGCCTTTTGTACCCAAATTGTAAAAAAAGTGATTTGTATGGTATGATCATAATTTATCGTATATTGGGATTATATGCTGTCGCATATGTACCAGTTGTACCACGTTCACCAATTGAGCCTTGTAATCCTTGATCACCCGTCGCACCGGGACTTCCCATAGGTCCCGATGGACCAGATGGTCCTTTCATTAACGTTAAATTGATCTTTTGGATTGGTGGATTTCCTAGAATTTCAAATTTTGAACTATTTCCTTCTGTAATATCATTAAATGTTAATTGGGGGGGGATTAAATTTTCTAATATAATAATATTTTTTTCTATCGCAGTTATTGTAGTATTAATTGTCTCAATATATTCTTTTATATCTTGATCGGGGGGAGGTCCCACGTCTTGCGTTCCATTAATTTGCGAAGCACATTTCACTTGTTTTTCGACTGATGTAAAAAAACCATTAATCTCATCCAGCCTTTTTTTTGTTAAAGTCGTTGGCATTGTTGGTATTTGTGTACGCATATAAAACCCAATTGTTTTATCACTTCTATTTAGATAACTATAATATGGTGTAATAACAAAACTGGAATCAATAATATTAACACTGTCTTTAAAAAAATAGCCATCTGTACTAAATCCAATACAATTTGAAATACCATTGCATTTTCTTTTAAAATCTTCATAGTTTGTCCAGTTTACGTGTCCATCAGGTCTATCACTTCCGGATATATCTAGAATAATTATATCTTTTACATCCTTTGATATTTTCGTGTTCGGATAAAATGTATATCCATCGTTCGATTGAACTATACCATTTGTATCAAAGTGTTCTTCATATTTTGATTTAAAAAAATACGTCGCTAGAATTATACCAATTATGAATACCAATAATAATAATATATTTCTAGTATTTTTATTCATTTATGCCGACAAATAATAAATAATATATATTTTATCATATATATTATTTTACACGATTTCATACGTTTTCTACGTTTTCTACGTTTTCATATGTATACCGTTTGCACGAAAACAGAAATAAAGCGAAGCACAATGAATGAGTTTCGAATATTTGGAGCGAACTGGAGCGTCAGCAGAGGAGAGCGACTGAACTCCTTCGATGTGCGCCGCATATCGAAGGCGTTTCTGTTTAATTAAATTGAAAGGACTGATATACTACGGCTTTACCTGTTTCGCCTTGAGGTCCCATAATACCTTTATCCCCCATTTCACCGTTTATTCCTCGATCGCCTTGAAATCCCTTTTCTCCTTGTATTCCCGGTTTAATATTGCATCCAAAAATAGGTGATGCAGCAGTTTGAGAGAATGCACACACAGTTGTCGTATTGTCAAATGTAAATACGGAAGAAGGTATAGTACTGTCATTTATTTTTTTGGCTATATCATCCAACTGACCATTTAAATCGTTTATCATATTATCAAACTTTGTTATATTTGCATCAAATGCGGCTCCAATAAAATCTAGACCTTCAACCGTTGTTGTTGCAGTATATTTCATTAACAAAATGAACAATATTAAAAAAATGAATATTATAAATAAAATGGCAATAACCGTAGATTTTTCCATTTTGTCTTTTTTATTGTATTTTTATTGTGTTTTTATCTTTTATTGCCTTTTATTCTCTTTTTATTGTCTTTTTATTATACATTCTTGATATTTTATTGTGAGCCCCAATACCCCATAGGACCTTTTTTACCAATAGATCCCATATCTCCTTTACTTCCATTGTTCCCAACTATCCCCGTTTCACCGCGTACCCCCGGTACCGATTCTGGTAAGTTTAACGTTAATTCTACATTTGGCATTTGACCACCAACTGTAATTGTGGTATTTTGATCGTATGCTATTTTATTTGTTTCTTTTATGCTAAATTCGATGGGTAAAATAGATATGGCTTCAATATCATTTATCACTCCTCTCAAATAATATAGTTTATCATTTACTGTTTGTGTAAAATCGTTTATTTCAGATGAACCTGTTGTTTCAGGATTTAATATAGCATTTAATGAACACGTATCAATACCTTCATATATATTATTTTTATATGTTAAAATTATATAAATTAACAGCAATAAAGATGCCAATGTTAGTACAATAATAATCATATTTTTTTGTTTATCGGATAATTTATATATGAAATTCATATTTGTATTATAGTATACAATATATTATATAATTTATCGATAGAATATCTAAAACTCATAAGACAAAGTAGAAGAAGATTATACCGACCCCCAATAGCCCGATACACCGCCATCGCCTTGTTGTCCAATATCGCCCTGTTGTCCTTTATTACCATATTTCCCAATAGGGCCTCGAATCCCCGTATCCGTTCCTGGCAATTCAAGTTGTAATACAATCTCTTTATCATCGTTTACTCCTTTACTTATTGTAAGTTTTGGCTCTTTATTTGCATCTAAACACGTTATTTTTTTGGGTTCGCTAGATGTAAATTTATATGGTAATTTCGTATTTAGATATGTTATTACATTTTGCAACGATCTGTATTTCGATTGGGTATCTATTTTAAAATCTTTCACTTTATCCCCCAAATTTTTGAGTAATTCTGCTGCTGCTAGTATTTTCAATTGATTTTCTGCCAATATACTACACGAGTTAGTTTTATCTGTATCTGATGTTTTTGTATCTATTTCATCGTTTAATGTTTTAATTGCATCATATTTGTTTTTTAAGGGAGTTATGCTATCAGTTATTGTTTTTATATTTGCAATGACTATATTACGATATCCATCTGTTTCTGTTTTGTATACAGTTGCTGCTGTTTCTGCAGCTGCATTTTCAATAGATTTCATTCTTTTGTATTCCGAATCAGTAGTACAATAGGCCCATCCGCCACTGGTTGATACCAAACCTGTCTCCCTACCGGCTTGAGATCTAATATATTCACCCTCCTTCATTGCTCGATCACAGTGCAGATTTGTTTCTGGTCTGTTCTTTCCAGATAAATAGTCTTGAATGTTATATGGTCCACTATATAAATAATGATATTTTGATGTTGTCTCATATGCTGGACCGAAAAAATTTGGAGGGTTGGTAGTATCAGTTATGATGACAGTACGATCATCAACACTAAATGTTAAAGCATCCCCTTGCCATCCTTCCCTGGATTTCATTTTATTGAATAAATATGCACCAGAAACCAATATAAACATCAATCCAATAACTATTAAAAAAATGTCTATTTTCATTTGATTTGTTTTGATTTGATTTTTTGCCTTTATGTATTATGATTTGTTTTGATATATTATGTAAATATTATTATTATACGTAATATATTTTTTTATCTAAATATTTATGCTGGCGAGGGTCCCCATACCCCTCTATTACCTTTCACACCGCCTTCTCCACTCGGACCTGCACCTCCCTTTGCTCCAGCTAAGCCAGAAGGGCCTGGATCGCCTTTCGGATTTTTAGGTATTAACATATTTATTACCCATTTTCCCGATGTAAAAACAAGTTCTTTTAATTGGTCAAATGCTGGAAATTTGTCGCGTAAATCTGAATATTGTGAAGGCAAAATAGTAATAATTTTCCCATTCGCTGTATCAACTGATATTTTCGCACTAGATTTTTCAGGTACCAATGCAATTACACCAATTGATATATCCTCTGGAATTTTATTTGGTATTTTGTTTATAATATCATTAATGCGTTTGGCATATCCATATAATATATTTTTAGTATTTTTAATACTTAGGTCTACTATAAATTCTTTTTGTTTTGTTTCTCTTAATGATGATATTGCAGATGCGGTATCAGTAGCGGATTTTGATATTGCTGTATCTAAATCGTCTGAATTGGTTTCAAGTAAGGTTTTAAATTGAGTTCTGTCATCAAAATAATTATCCGATGTTGTTTTTAATTCGCTTAGTAAAGCTACTATATTATTCGATATACCTACTTTACCTGACATAATATCTTTATCCGTTTGATTTTTAATATCGGTTTCAGGAATAACATTATCTACAATGTTATATCCTGTTGTTCCACTCTTTCCATAAACGTCATTTATCTTATTTACAATAGTTGTCATTTTACTTTGATAATCATTCTCAAAAACGTTTCTTTTATCTGTATTCACTAATAAATTAAACGTAGATCCAGAAGCGGGAGGTGTCGTTATTTGTCCTTGTGCTGGTGCTGGTGCTGGTGCACTAGTTGCTGATGCTGATGTATTTTTTTTTATATTACTTATCTCATTCGATTGTCTTGCATTTCCGATTGCTAACGCTCCTTCCACTATCGGTCCATTCCAATAATGCAACCAAATCAACAACATAAAAAATAATATCAATCCTATAATGACTATATAATTAGCTAAATCGAGACGTTTCATTTTATAATTTATCAAACAATGATATTATATGTTTACAAATTATTTTTCGCTCAAATTTGGAGATTTCCGGAGATGTTAGTCCTAGGAAACTTTTATCGGCTAAATTATGCTCCCCGTTCACCTCGCGGGCCTTGGTCGCCTTCCATACCTACTGCTCCTTTCGCTCCATCGGCACCCGGATCACCTTTTTCTCCTTTTTCTCCTCTTGGCCCTCGCGGTATTTTTATGTTTAAGTTCCATTGACCCGTTTTTATTTCCAAATCAGGAAAATATGGTTCTGTGTCAAAATCCTCAAAAATCTTTGATAATATACCCGATGTTGTTAACGGAACTGCATTTAAACTCATTGATATATCGATATTCGCTTTATTATTTGCTTTCGTATTTTCATTATAAGGGATATCTGAAATATTACTGATTGATATATCTGATATCGATGCCGGCACATGCCCCATAATATCTACAATTCTTCGAGCAATATTCTCAACTTTTTCGTTGGTCGAATCAATTAAGGTTTTTTGATCCTTTGTAATAACAGGTATTATTGTTTCGTTTATTTTATCATATTCTTCTTGTGCTTTAGTTAATTCTATTGCAGTTGTTTCTAATGTTTTGACTGCTTCTGCTTGGTCTTTTATCGCAAGATCATATGTAATTTGTGCAGTATTAGCCAACATTCTTTTCGCATTTAGGTCATTTAATGCTTTTGTATATGAAGAATTTGGATATAGTATTGTCAGTTTCGCTGTCTCGGGCATATTAGCAAATGTCGTATTTGCGGTCGCTAAATTTGTTTTCGCTGTATTTAACAATCGTAGAAAATCAGCGACTCTATTGTCTTGTGTTGTTTTTTCTTGTTGTGCCGTGCGGTTTCTACCATTAGCTTCGCTTAATTTTTGTCGTGCAGATTCTAATGATACAGCGGTTGTAGTTGCAGGGTTTGTCGTTGTATTTGCAGGGTTTGTCGTTGTATTTGCAGGGTTTGTCGTTGTATTTGCAGGGTTTGTCGTTGTATTTGCAGGGTTTGTCGTTGTAGTTGCAGGGTTTGTCGTTGTAGTTGCAGGGTTTGTCGTTATTGGTCCCGGGTTTGTCGTTGTTGTTGAGGATGGGGATGGGGATAGCGATGAGGATGGAGATGGTCTTACAATACTTATTCTCGCGTTTTTTAACCCTTCCACTACTACCGGCCCATTCCAATAATGCGACCAAATCAACATAATAAAAAACAATATCAATCCTATAATAATAATATAATTAGCTAAATCGACACGTTTCATTTTTATAATATTTAATGTATCTAATATAACGTAATATAATGTATTTTATTTATTTATCAAACAATGATATTATATGTTTACAAATTATTTTACGTTCAAAAATATATAAAAAAAACACTCGTAGACTTTATAACAAAATAATTATCTAAATGTCAGATAAATCAACTATATTAAGGACATTCAATACTCATTTTTTCGAATTCCTCGAAGATATTTTACGTATTTTTCCAGAAAATATCGATATCATCGGTGCGAAAAAATCGTTCGAAATGATTAAGCGTGCAAACCCCACGTCTATTATAAAAGTATGGTATTCTCATATATACACACCATATAGTAATGTTATTGATAGTGGAAATATTTCGTTCTTTTTCGACAAAGACTACCAGTCCGATTTATCCAATTTATCCAATGCATCCTCTATTATGAAAGTGATTGATTCCATTCGCGATCCGATACGGGCAATGAGTGATACAAATAAAGAACATTCCGCGAAATATATTAAAAATTTGAGTAAATTATCGGCTATATACAGCAACCACGAAACAACGACTACCGAATTATTTCAAGAATCATAAAAAAGAATAGTAAAAATAATAGTATTATTCGTCAAATGATATAATATATAATTGTTGTAAATGTATATAGATATTTACAACAATGTCAGAAATTACCGAATCGAAGGAGTTTGATGAAATCATCAGAATCAAGGATTTACGAATCAATGCACTTTTGGCCGAAATTCAATTGTTGAAAGAAAATGCCCAAACACATATATTTAGACCAAATGTTGATACACTCGACGATTTGGAAATATCTGTCGATAATAATGAAATTTCCGGATCAATAACATTGAAGCCTCCTTCCATCAACGATTTAGCGATTAGCGATAGCGATGATGAAGAAGATGATGACGATGAAGATGAAGGTGAAAAAGATGAAGGATCAGGCGAACAATTTGACGAAAGTTCTATAATGAACTTGTTGAATATGATTATGGGTGGTATGGGTAATCCATCCGAAAACAATGCATCTGCTGCTTCTGGTTCTGTTGCAAACCCATTAATGGAAATGATGCAGCAAAT
>Ga0114970_10002010_pt1 | contig 15232 bp, 11 predicted proteins | sample M_140205_XF_Meta_FD_87030 | JGI IMG/M metagenome (GOLD analysis project Ga0114970, IMG submission 87030) | Freshwater microbial communities from Lake Montjoie, Canada to study carbon cycling - M_140205_XF_MetaG | ecosystem: Environmental > Aquatic > Freshwater > Lake | place: Lake Montjoie... | reverse complement strand
TTTTTTTCTCGATAGCGGCAACTTTCGCCGTTTTTTTCGCCGTTTTTTTCGCAGTCGCTCTGCTCTTTTTCTCCGCTGCCGCTTCTTTTTCTGCCTCTCTTGCTTCTAAGAGCTTTTGTCTCTGTCTTTTTGGCATTTCCTCAAGAAGTTCTTCCTCCACGTCCTCCTCTTCGTCATGCTCCTCCTCAAACACCTGATCCTCCACAGAGAAACGTTCCAAGCGTTTCTTCTGCTTTTCCATGTGTTCGCTCAATTTTTCTTCTGCATGATCCAAGGCTTTTTGTGCGGCCCGATCATCTCGACCCAGAATGGTTTTTAGCCCTTCCTCGGCTCGATGACGCCGACTGTCAGGCGCTTGTAAAATACGGCAGAGAGAATCCACCAAAGCCGGGGCAAACTGTTCAATATGCGCTTTCTTGTCTTCCAGCTCTTTGGCTCGGCTTTCTCGATTCAAATGCTTGGCAAGTTCTTGCCCTGCTTTCATCAAACCTTTTCGAATTTCTAACACCAATTCATCGGAAGCGTCGATGGTCTCTTTCGAAGCATTTTTAAACTTAATAAAGGGAGACACCACACTCACAGCCACAATATAGGGGCCAACCGGAAGAGCATTCTTCGCTTGCTTAAGGCCATAGGCGCGCCATTGAACAGAAGTAATGGCTTTTACAATCGCACAAGATGCTTTATCAAATTGCAAGGGTACTCGATTGGCAAAACGCAGCACTTGGATGGGTTCCTCACTGGTCCCCTCCCGCACCGACAGTCGGGCTACGGCAATCTCGACTTGCACCGGTTTAAAATCACAAATAGATGGCTTGCGCGAAACAACAGAAAAATAGTCCACATCTCCCAGACGCTGAATGCTAATGGAAAGAGCATCTTCCCCAATAGCCATCACAGATTTGGTGGAAGGAGGTTGCAAGGGCGCTTGTTGAATGGCCTGGTATAAACTTTGTAGCTCTTCGTCCTTTAAGCTTTCTACCGTTTTCTTAGCAAGTACTTTGGGTAATTTTGCTGCGACCAAGCACTCAGTCACCAAATCTGAGGTCATACGAGAAAATTCTTTACATAACCACTCGTCGACCTTCATGCGACCAAACAAGCGGGCATGGGAGATAAACTCCCCTAATTTCATGGTATGAGGATGGGGCGACATGGCTTCCGGAATGACTGGGCATTCCTCCGACACCCGAGGAATGGACACCAACTCCATCTCGGGCAATTCATAGGTCAAACTCAAATGGGGATTAAGAAGCACGTTCCCTCGAAGGTAGGTAATCAACCCCGCTTCCCCATTCAGCTGGACGCGGCCATCGATCACAAATTCCACCCGCGTGCCATGGGGTTTTTCCCAAGGAACCATCTGCTTTTCCTGCATGATCCCTTTGTTATTTTTGTAATCCGTTGCCACCATACAAGAGAGTGCCAGCCGTTGACCCTTGGTTTTGGTCAACACACGCGCCCCCGTAGCGGAAGTCTGTACCGCCCAGGTGGTGGCTGCAGAAATCCCAATCCCCTGTTGTCCTCGAGAGCAACGCCCCCGTCCAAATTTGGAGGAAGCCAAATATTCCCCAAAGACCATAGGGGTTTGCTCTACTGTAAGCCCAGGACCATTGTCCTCCACTCCAATGAGTACTCTATCCGTATTCTTCAGATTGCCACGCCCCAGTCGGCGCACATAGACATGAATATCCGGCAAGATATGGTGCTCTTCACAGGCATCCAAAGCATTGTCCAATGCCTCTTTTAAAGTAGTAAGGACAGCCTTAGTTGGAGAAGAAAACCCCACTTGTTGCAAATTTTTAGCGAAATACTCGGCTGTACTACTGGATGTGATCGTATTCTTTTGCGTCAAGTCCCTCTCCTTTTATGCGGCTCCTTGCCCACTACACCGTTTGGTTGCAAATCAACTTGATCTGGGTATAGTAAGCTTCTCACAGCGTTCTTTTGTATGTAACTCCCATGGAGCATAAAAAATGACTTTTACTCTTCCTTCGCTTCCCTACGCCATGGATGCCCTCCAGCCCCATATTTCCAAAGAAACATTGGAATTTCATTATGGAAAACATCACCAAACCTATGTCACCAACTTAAACACCCTGGTGCCCAACACAGAGTTTGCTTCCGCCTCCCTTGAGGATATCATTCGGAAAAGCAAAGGCGGTATTTATAATAACGCCGCGCAGATTTGGAACCATACTTTTTACTGGAATTGCTTGTCGCCTCAAGGAGGCGGGCAACCCACTGGCAAAATCGCCGCTGCGATTACTCACGCCTTTGGGTCCTTTGAAGCGTTTCATGAGGCTTTTTCCACAGCCTGCAAGACCTTATTTGGGTCAGGATGGGTCTTCTTGGTGCAGAAACCTGATGGTTCCCTTGCCATCACCCAAGAATCTAATGCTGGCTGTCCCCTTACCCAAGGGGTAACCCCAATTCTCACCTGCGATGTATGGGAACATGCCTATTACATTGATTACCGAAATGCCCGGCCCAAATACCTAGACGCCTTTTGGAGCCTGGTCAACTGGAATTTTGCAGAGAAAAATCTCCACTAAGGAGGTATGGCTGTAAATTACGGCTTGGCGGAGTTTCTTTTTTTCAGCCGCTCCACCAATGTCGTGCGATTCAATCCCAGTAAACGGGCAGCTTGGTTTTTGTTCTCATGGGTTTTGGCCATTGCCATGGCAATATAGTGATTTTCCATATCTTCTACGGCTTTTGGCAAACTAAACCCCTCTACAGGCACTTGCCCATAGCCATTGGGATATAAGACCTCTCTCTCCCCTAAGGGCAGCGTGGAAAGCGCCTCTTTTGTTACGGCATCCGAACGATGACATTCGGAAGGTACATCTTGTAGCGCGATGCATCCCCCTTCCTTCAGCAAGACGATGCGCTCCACAATATTTTGCAACTCTCGCACGTTGCCTGGCCATTCATATTGACACAAGACGGCCAGCGCCTCCGGAGAAAACCAACAGGGTACAGTCTTACCGTAGGCATGACGCGCCTTTTCCAAAAAATGGAGCAATAAGCACTCAATATCGGTTTTTCGATTCCGTAATGGGGGCAAATGAATGGGAAAAACATTTAATCGATAAAATAAATCCAGACGAAAGGTCTGCCTCTGGATTGACTTTTCCAAATCCATATTCGTTGCTGCCACAATGCGCGCATCCATACTCAAAGATTTTGTGCTACCCACAGGGGAATACGTCTTTTGCTGCAAGACACGGAGTAGCTTCGTTTGCAGACGAAGAGACATCTCTCCCACTTCATCCAAAAAAAGAGTTCCTTGATTGGCAGCCCCCAGAAATCCTTGCCGATCTCGAACAGCCCCCGTAAATGCGCCTTTTACATGACCAAATAACTCTGACTCTAGAAGTTCCTCTGGAATCGCGCTACAATTAAGGGCAATAAATGGATGCTTAGCTCGCATGGACAGTCGATGAATCGCAGAAGCAATCAACTCTTTACCCGTACCGCTCTCTCCCAACAACAAGACGGGGCCATCGGTTTTGGCCACTTTTTCCACCAATCGAAAGACTTTGCACATGACTTCGCTTTGACCAATGACCTCCGGAAAAAGAGAAGAAACAGGGTTTTCTTTTTGGAGACCTTGGGAAAGCACGTATTGCACCTCGAGTCTTTCTTGGGTATTTCCATCCATGGAGACCCAATAATTCCATCTTACGAACAACAAGCTGCCAAATCAAACTTGTTACAAATAGGTATATTTTGCTGCATATAGGAGTGCACCCGTGGAGAGAACGTTGAAAGTTGCATTGGTTCATGACTGGCTTACTACCTATCGAGGGGGGGAAAAAGTCCTGGAGCATCTGGCTGCATTATATCCAACTGCCCCCATTTATACTCTTTTCTACGATCCCACCCATCTGCCTACCTCCTTACAAAATCGAACCATTATTTTCCCAAAAGGATTGAATCGATGCCGGAATTTTCGGAAAGAATTTCTACTCCCGTTGTATCCATTTTTTATGGAATCCTTTGATCTGACAGACTATGACCTGATTATCAGCTCTTCCTCTTGTGTGGCAAAAGGCGTCATTCCAGGACCCAATGCCCGACATCTCTGCTATCTTCATGCTCCCATGCGGTATATCTGGGATCAGCAAAAATCCTATTTTCATCGGTATGACAAAATCCCGATTTTATCCTTTGTAACCAAGATATTATCAACAGCTCTTCGCATATGGGATGTAACCAGTGCCACTCGAGTAGATCAATTCATTGCCAACTCTCACTTTGGGGGACAACGAATCCAACGCTATTACAACCGGGACTTTGTGGTCATTCACCCCCCTGTTGAAATTCCTAGCGCGCCTCCCTCATGGAGGAAAAAGGACTACTACCTTATGGCTGGAGCTTTTGTACCCTATAAAAGAATTGATCTCGCTATAGCCGCTTGTAAACATTTGAAAAAGAAATTAGTTATTGCAGGTAGCGGAGGACAAGAGCCTCGTCTGCGAGCCTTAGCCAAGGGAGCTGATGTGGAGTTCATCCTAGCCCCTAGCGAAGCTACATTAAAACAGGTATTGGGGGAAGCCAAAGGATTGCTCTTTCCAGGGGTAGAAGATTTTGGCATCCTCCCTGTAGAGGCCATTGGCCAAGGGACTCCTTTGATTGCCTTCCAAGCGGGAGGCGCATTGGACTATCTCATTCCTGGAGAAAATGGAGTCTTCTTTTCTCCACAAACGGAACAGGGCTTGATAGAGGGCATCCAACAATTTGAAGCCCAACCATTTGATCCAGTAAAGGTATATGAAACGGCAAAAAAATTTACGGCCTCCCACTTTCAGCATCGGATACAGGCAGAAATCTCGAAATTACTACCAGGGATCCATCCATTATGAAAATCCATGATTCCAACGCCTTGCCATCCCCATTCAAATTAGGACTCGATCTGCTTTTAGTTACCACGACATGGGCATTGTCTTTTTACTTTCGATTCCATACCTACTTTACTGTAGAAAAGGGGATTCCAAACTGGGTGTTATATCTGAAACTTACCCCGTTTGTGGTAGGGATTTGGTTTCTCGTCCTATATAGCTCTGGTCTTTATACAAAAAAATTCCGAACCGCTTTTTTAGAAGCCGTGGCTATTTATCGAGCTTGTATACTCGCCACCCTTGCCTTTATCGGCATGACATTTTTCTATGCTGAATATCACTACTCACGGGTGACTTTCCTCTTTTTCTCTTTTCTACATCCCATTTTTTTATTGGGATATCGAAGCCTGTATCGAAAATATGCTCGATATCAAGCACGCAAAACCCCACCTCAACGAGTCATTATCATTGGCGAAGGGAGCATGCTGGAAGAAGCCAATCAATTCATTACCCTACTTCCCTATCCCTGTGCTGTCAGCGAAACGCTCCTTCTTTCCTCCCCTCATACGATCCAGAAAGATCAGGAATTTTGTCGGAAAAAAGGATGGCCCATCATCACCCTCCCAGAAACTCTCTCCGCCTATTTTAGTGTTAAATATCAATATACCTTGTTGGTAGCTCTTCCTCATCTCACCTATGCACGCATCCAAGAAGAACTGGAGCAAAGCTGGAATCAAATCCCAGAGGTCATTGTTCTTCCCGACATGCAGGTATATCAAAAATCCCAAGCAAAACTTCAGCACTTGTATGAAATTCCATCATTTTTACCGCACGTTACCCCTCTTTCCGGGGTGGGGATTTTTCAAAAAAGAGCCCTGGATTTCATTGGATCTCTCTGCGCCATCCTGCTCTTCTCCCCCATCATGATCTTTAGCGCCCTCCTGATTAAACTCACCTCAAAAGGTCCAGTCTTTTATGCACAAGAACGAGTGGGGCTCGATGGATGCCGCTTCCGCATGCTAAAATTTCGCTCCATGTCCCTCAGCGCAGAAAAAAACACAGGTGCCGTATGGGCAACTAAAAACGATGCAAGAGTCACCCCTATCGGAAAATTTTTACGCTCCACCAGCTTAGATGAGTTGCCTCAACTCTTCAACGTACTCAAAGGGGAGATGAGCCTTGTGGGCCCCAGGCCTGAGCGAGAGGTTTTCGTAACCCAATTCAGGCAAAATATCCCCCAATATATGTTGCGACATAAGGTAAAAACAGGGATGACAGGATGGGCCCAAGTCAATGGATGGCGTGGAGACACGGATCTACAGAAGAGGATCGAGTTTGATCTATTCTACGTACAAAACTGGTCGATGCAATTTGATCTAAAAATTCTTTTTCTTACCGTGTTTAAGGGCTTTGTTCATCCGAATGCGTACTAAGACCGCCTGCCTATGATATACTGGAAAAAAGCGTAGAGTTATCAGGGACTATCCGAAAAGTCTCCGTGGGTAGGAAGCATTTCTTTGTAGGCGTCCGGATGCACAACGAGGGGTATGTTGTCATTTTAGATGATGATCCACTGGTGCAAGCCATCATCGAATCCGCAACTGGAAAAAAATCCCTTTTTTTTCCGTCTATTGCCGCTTGCAAAGCCAACTGGACCCAACTTCATCCGTTTTGCTTCTTTGTAGATGTCCACCTTGGGATGGAGAATGGACTCGACCTCCTTCCTGCTATCAAGGTGCAATGGCCCTATGCACCAATCATCGTCATCACCCAAGATCGAAACGAAGATACACTACGGGAAGCCTTGGCCAGAGGGGCAGATGACTTTATTTACAAACCACTCAGCCCAGTGGAACTCCTGGCTCGCCTACAAGCCCGACTGGATAGTTTAGCAAAAAGAGAATCCAAAGAAGTAGAAAAATTTGGAGATCTAACCCTAGATAAATCCCATCGCAGTTTATCCAATCAAAAAGAAACTCGATACCTATCTCCTACAGAGATCAATTTACTCCTATGCTTGCTCCATGCCAAAGGCACCGTAGTCCCCCGAGATGTATTGAAGAAAAGATGTTGGGGGGCTGTCTATGTGAGTGAAAATGCGCTTAATCGTAAACTTCATGAAGTACGAAGAACCGTAAAAGAACTCAGCTGCCATGTAGAAATCACCACTCGATACGGAATGGGATTTTTATTAGAATCTCGCCACAAAGCAAATATCCTATGACCGAGCCTCTCCCTCCTATTTTGGATCATGCGTATTTGCGTGGACTGTACTCCCGAGAAAGTTCTCCCCATTTCCTATCTCATTTATTCCATCTATTCCTCCAACATATGCCTGAAATACTTCTCCAGGTCCACTCATGCATCCATCAAGGAAAAGATCAGGATTTGATCAAGCATGTTCATCGATTAAAAGGAAGCGCTAGTTGTGTCGGAGCCACACATATGAGTACGCTTTGTGAACGTTTTGAAAGCGGAAGCCTCGCTCTATCAGACTTTATTCCTCAGCTTGAATCAAGCAGCCTCCAAACATATGAAGCCGTACGTGCCTTTCTTTCCAAGGAGAAGACATGAGACGAAAATTTTTTATTTTTTTACTGCTTTCTTACCACTCCAAGATCTGCTGCGGCTATGATTTAACCTCAGGCACCTTGATTTCAAGAAAAAATATAGAGGAAAGAATCGAATATATCCTGTCTCACTCGCACAAAATAGGTGCCCATGATTACGAAATGGAAATCGACAACGTTCGATTTCCATTGCAAATATCCAAAGATATCCGAAAATGGAAGATTGAGATGCCCTCTACTGATTTTTTGATTCCTCATTGTCTCATATGGTCGATCAATCCTATCGATAATACAGGAAGCATTTCTACCATCAATGGAAAGGGATGCCATTTCACCCCAGAACAGTCCAAAGGAATCGGAAACTTGCTACTGAAAGTAGTAGATAATTTCTCCACCTCCATTGGAATCAAAAAAAATTCACTAGAAGATGCCTCTACAATTACATGTGAGAATCATCTGACAACCTCGTTGGCTTTTCTCCATTTCTTGAAGCATGGGAAAAGCTGGTATGAAAGCAAGGGATATACATTCCGCCCCTCTCCAAGGCCTGGAGACAAAGGTGCTTACTTGCAGTCAACGAAAGATTATCTAGACGCAAGAAATTATGTGGCTTCGCTTCATTTTCAAGACATCGAGCTTCAACTACATCCGACAAATGACCCCAATATATATCAAAAAAATGATTGGTGGAAACCGCTAGCATCCTATAAACATGCGCACCCTATAGGGTTATTAAAAGATTTTTTGCTAGATCTTTGGGAAGAAAATTGCAAAATCTATATCAAGATGACTTCTGAATTTCCCCCCGCTTTTAAACATCTTCATTTTGCATTTAAAATACTTGAATCGCCCTATCTCCCAATGGAAAAATTTTATCCAGAAAAGAAAAAATAAGCCTGATTGGAGGGTAAAAAAAGATGGTGGAGAATCAACTACCTCTTCTGGCTTCGAACCTGTGTTTTTCGTTTTTCTATTCCCACACATCTCTCTTTTTTGGATGTAACATTTGCAGCAGCGTAACCACAATCGCACCAATGATTTGATGTGTTACGCTCTTCCTTTCATAGGGGTAACAAGTGTAACAACAAGACAAACCACATGCCTTATTTTGTCTTTTTAAAATAGCTGTTTACATAATTTTTAGTCGTCCGCTGGAATGCCTTAAACAAAATTAAACGAGTAATACCTCCTCCTTTTCCATTTGTCATATACTTACCGTCGATCTGATGCTGATTACAAAATTTTTGAATACTCCCATAGCAAACTCCTAAAAGATCTGCCAACTCTTTGAAGGTGTAATGCGATTGAAAATCGCCTTGTAAATTGGCGGCTCGATACATCCATTCTGCTGGGGGGCGCCCCATGACACGCTTTTCCATTTTTCTCCCCACATGAATATGAAAAAGAATTGACTTAATTCTAACACAAGATCTAACATAGCTAATAGAATCATTCTGATAGATCCAAATCATACTGCAAGTGGGAGGTGCGCGTCTCAACAATGTAGATGGGAGTATAAAAAAAGAGGGCCCACCGAAGTGAGCCAGAGCAGAACCTAGACACTTCTACTCTAGCTCCTCGGCAGGCGGCAGTAAAGGAAAAAATCCTTTCGCCCCCGGGTTGACACGCCCGGATTCGCCTCCGCTTCCCCCAATCATGCGACTTTTATAAACCGTATTTTATGGGAGAGTTTTTCTATGGGTATTTTTACCTTAGAATCGGGAGTTCCTTTTGCCTCAGCGCCATTTTTCCAAGATTTTTCTGCCACCCTGGCTCAGATTCCCGACAGCTACACAGAGATCGCCTTTGCTGCGCCTGACGGATCGAAGTTCAACCAAGCCATCTATTTTTCCCCTCTGACGCCAGAAAAGCTTGCCACTCTGCATCAGAGCCCTCGCAACGTCTCCTTCCTCAATGGCTGCCCCAAAAGCCGACTCTTGGTCCAACCTGATCTTCTCCAGCGTCGCATGACCAAGAACAGTTCCTTGTCAGAAAAAAATATCGTGAGCTTCGATACGGACTTCAAAACCTTTGTCCCCAATTGGCTAAGCTTCTCTCCCAGCATAAAACGACAGAAAGCCCAAGAGCTCTACCAAGCATTGCAACAAAAAAGCCGAGACCATGACCTGCCTCTGTGGTTTGTGCTCTACAGCGGCAATGGGCTTCACCTCCATTTCAAGACCACAATTCCACTGCCCACCCAAAACTACAGCCCTCTGTACCTCTCTATCCTGGGATATTTAGAATGTATCTTGGGGCTGCCCTTTGATCGAGTTTGTTGCAATCCCGCTCGTCTCATGAGACTACCCCTTTCCACCAACTGGAAGGAAGCCTCCCACCCCATCCCCACCGAAGTATTCTTCTACAATCCTGAAGCCGATGCTGCGACTTTCTTCTTGCCTTTCCAAAAGAAGAACCAACTGGTACCCAACAAGGCCATAGGAGGCGCCAAACACAAGCTCCACAGTGAGCTCGATCTACGGAAAATCCTCGCCTTCTTCTCCTATGACAAGTTTGAGTCTTGGACAGAGACCCAAGACAAGATCCTTTGCTCCAGCCCCTTTGGCGCAGATAAAACTCCCAGCTTTTACTTTTGCAAATCACGCAAGCTCTTCTGCGACTTCTCCAGTGACCGCGGAGGTGACCTGTTCTCCCTCATTGCGCACCTTGCCAACGTGGATTGCCGCAAAGAGTTCAAAACCGTGCTCCAGTACGCCCATAAGATTCTGGGGAAAACCCCTGAAGCGGCTTCCCAGGAAATCTCGGGTTCCTTTCAGCTGAAGGATTCTGGCGTATGGTTCTTGGGATCCTCCTCCGAGGACCAGGAGGAAGGCATCTGGGTCTGCTCCCCCCTCGAAGTCACTGGTTACACCCGAAACCACCAAAATGAAAGCTGGGGGCGTCAGCTCTCTTTTACAGATCCAGACGGATACATCAAAACCTGGACCATGGGGATGGAGTACCTGGGGGGTGATGCTCTAGAGCTACGAAAAGAGCTCCTGCAACGAGGGGTTTTGCTCAACATGTCCCGTCATCTACGACATCTGTTGCCCCATTACCTTCTCACAGCCACCCATTCGGAGCGATTTCGATCCGTCTCTCGCATTGGCTGGATGGGAAAAGCCTTTGTATTTCCCGACGAAGTGATCAGTGCTGAAGAGACAGAAAAAGTGTACTTCCAAGGCTCTGAAGCGAGCCACATCTATGGCGTTCGGGGAACCCTTTCTCAATGGCAGAAAGAGGTAGCCCGTCCTTGTGCAGGCAACTCTCGCTTGATATTAGCCCTCTGCACCGCATTGGCTCCTCCTTTGTTGTATCTCACAGGGGACGAAAATTTTGGGATTCACTTGGTAGGCCCCTCTTCCATAGGAAAGACCATCGCTTTAACCGTAGCGGGAAGCGTTTGGGGAGGCGGTCGACTCGGAGGCTATCGAGCCCACTGGCGCACCACCCTCAATGGACTTGAGGGGTTGGCAATCCAACATCACGACGCCCTTCTGGTCCTCGATGAGCTGGGAGAAGTTGCCCCCCAAGAAGCGGGAAATGCAGCTTATATGCTTGCCAATGGATCAGGGAAAGTTCGGGGCACCAAAGACGGGGGCATGAAAGAATCGGAGGAATGGAGGCTTATTTTTCTCTCCGCTGGAGAGGTCGACTTGGCTGGTCACATGCAAACCGTAGGAGAAAAGATCCGAGCGGGTCAAGAAGTCCGCATGATCCCCGTGGAAGCCGATGCAGGAGGGGGGCTGGGGATTTTGGATACCCTCCATGACTTCCCGACCTCAGGTGCCTTGGTGGAGCATCTACGTCTGCAGAGCCTCCAACTCTATGGATCTCCCATCCGAGCCTTCCTACATCAGCTAGTGAAGGATACACAGATCCAAGCCAAGTTTGAAGCCAGTCGCGTACGCTTTCGGGAGCGTTTCCGAACCCAGTCCTTGCATAGCCAACATCAACGGGTCCTCCACCGCTTTCATCTGCTGGCCTTTGCAGGAGAGTTGGCAAGGGACTACAGAATTCTCCCCTTTGGGGGGATCACGGAAGCCCTCACATCTTGCTTTCAATGCTGGCTCGACCAATGCAACACAGGGGAAGATATGGAGTCCACTCGGATCCTCACCCAAGTGCGAGGCTTTTTCCAAAAATCTGGAGCTACGGATTTTCCCCTGATCACCCAAGACACGGGAGCCCCCCTTCATCGATGTCTGGGATTTCGACAGCAAAACACCCAAGGCACCTTCGACTGGCTGGTGCCCACGGAAATCTTCCGCAAGGAGATATGTCAGGGCTACGAGGTTAAGCAGGTGATCCAAGTACTCACCAAAGGGGGCCACTTGATAGAAAATAAAAGTCAAGTTAAGAGGTTACCGGTTTTAGGGTTGGTACGCGTGTATCAAATTCGAGCTGCCATTTTGGTTGGATCGACTGAGTTTGTTACATCTGTTGCACCGGTAGAAATGGAGATGTAACAGACAAAACCCACTCTGTGACTGGATGTTACACGGTTACATTGTTACATCCAGAAAAAGGGTCTCTACACAGAGCATGAGCTATTTTTTCCAGGTCTCTATTTAGGTATGTCTGATTAACAGGAGAAAAAACGATGAAAATAGAAAAAGTATCCACCCGAAATGGCAGCTACTATTCCTTCGTCTACTACGATGCCAAATCGAAAAAACCCATTCGTCTTACAAAAGCGTACATCCGAGGGCGCTTTGGCAAAGACATCATCGAAGAAGCAGAGGCTCGAAAGCTCTTACAAACCCTAGAAAAAGAGGTTGTGTCAAGAACCAATGAGAAACGACTGCGCCTGGCATGGCACACAGAACAAGGATCTTTCTCAGAACTCGTAGTTCTCTACGAGATCGCCCACAAGAAATCAGCTCCCAATTCCTATCAGAATACCATGCACTACCTGCGATACTACGTATGCCACTTCTTCCTCCAAATAGAAGAATGTCCAAATCCAGAAGAGTGGGTATTCCATTATGATGCCTTCAAGACCTGGCTGGAAGAAAAAGCCACCATCACCCGCACCCCAGGAAAGCCTTTGGCTTACAATTCCAAAAACCATTGTATCCATGCTCTCAATACGTTTCTGCGATTTCTCCATCGCAAACAGATCATCGAACGCTTCACCACCTGCCCCCAATTTCCCACCTATCAGATGAAAGAAAAAAGCGTGGATGACCTGATTTCTCAAGAAGAAATGGAAACCATCTGTGCTCATCTTCACAAGATAGGAGACTCAAGGTCAGCCACCTTCTTACGATTGCTCTATTTTACGGGCATGCGATATAACGAGGCAAAAGGCGTGAGCCTCGGTGATATCTATGAGGGTACTTTGGATGACCCCGCTTTCTCTAGTCGCATGTCGGAGCATCAAATCCCATACTATGGATACCTGGTGATCGACAGCCAACCTGTACGCAAATCTTCCCCAAGAAATAGAAAAGGCCATGTACCAAGAAAACCCTTGAAGGGGCGAAAGAAAATCGATGAAAAGTCCGCTCGTACCATCCCTATCATCGATGAAACGCTCTGGAAAGAACTGGCCCTTCTCTACAACAAAAGCCTACGGGATCTAAAGAAAGGAATTTGGGGAAACCAGCCCAGCAACTATCTTTTGTTTGAAGACGCACAGAGAAAGACAATCAAAAAAGCGTACCAAACTCTCTGTATTCCCTATCATAGTCCCCATTGCTGCCGACACAGTCGAGCCACTCTTTTGATTGGAGAGACGGGAGATGCTATTTTGACGCGGATGTGGCTCGGTCACACCTCTCAAAAAGTTCTCGATAAATATGTGCATATCTATCAAGCCTGCGTCAGAAAGGCGAAAAAGGGGGTTCAGATGCACTGGAAAGAGATCGAAATCCCCTGCTAAAGAGAGTCATTTCCAGGTCTGTTGATGAAACTCACAATAGATCTGGAAATCTATGTCTCTATACTATGTTGCGTGATTCTTTTTAGACGAGAGATGGTGGAGAATACCGGGATCGAACCGGTCACCTCAACGCTGCCAGCGTTGCGCTCTACCAGATGAGCTAATTCCCCAAAGGAAGAGGTCTTACTTCTCCTATTTTGGATATTTTGTCAAGCAAAGCTTTTCTGAGTCCCCTTTGACTGCCCCCTCACTTTCTCTCAGAAAATCCCTTTTCTCCTCCTTTTTTGGTACAATTTTCCACGAGATCCACTTCATCATAAGGAATCACGAGATGGGAGAAACCCCGCATCATCGCAGCCATACCCTCGGTATCTGGGCCAGCGCCTTTGCCCTTCTGGGCGCGAGCGCGTCGTTTTACAGCGTGCTTCACCACCAGGAAGTCCATCGAGAGGGGCAAAGTTCCGCTTTTTGCAATATCAATGCCACCCTCAACTGCGACGCAGTGGCCTTAAGCCCTTACAGCGAGGTATGGCATGTGCCACTGGGGATCTGGGGGGTGACCTATTTTCTCATCGCTTTATGGTTCGCCCTTCGTCTCCTGGGACGCTACCCCACGCGAGCCTTAGCCGGATATGGCCTCACGGCTTTTGTGGGACTTTGCTGTTCCTTCCTATTGGCTGGGATTTCTACCGCCATTTTGCACACCTTCTGCTTGATCTGTTTGGCTGTCTACGCCCTTACCGCCTTACAAATGATCCTCATGTGGAAACTCCGCCAAAAATATACTCACCCTCTCTCTTTACAGCCTTGGACCTCACTTCTGCCAGCCCTCTTCCTTCTAATTGGGATTCCAAGTGCATACTACACCTTCTGGGGATCGGCCAAATTCCAAGCCCCCGAGCCATCTGCTTCTATCTCGCCCTCAGACCCCACCCCATCAACCCTTAGCAAGGAAGCACAAGAGATTCCAGCACCCCAATCCGCCTTCTCTGGATCTGGGGAAGACTATCGAAAAGGTGCGGAACACCCTACTGTGATCGTGAACGAATTTGCGGATTTCCAATGCCCTGCCTGCCGCACCATGAGTGCCATGCTGCAACAGTTGATGGAAACTTTTCCTGAGCAAGTACAGGTCGTCTTCCATAACTACCCCCTGGACCCCGCTTGCAACGCCCATATGAAACACCCTTTGCACGCATTTGCCTGTGAATTGAGCAAGTTGGCTCGATGCGCCGGAAAGAAAGGACACTTTTGGGACTTCCATGAGCTCGCTTTCGCCCAACAAAGTCAGCTCAAAGCAGGGCAACCGCAAAAATGGGCCCAGGAAGTGGGGCTGTCGTCCACGGAAATCGCAGCTTGTCTAAAAGATGAAAATATTCTAGGTAAGATCCAAGATGACATTCAGCTTGGGGATCGCCTTGGCATCAAAGGAACCCCCAGCATTTGGATCAATGGCCGAGAATATCGAGGCTCTACCAGCACACAATTGCGACAAGCGGTGGAAGAAACGCTGTCCCATAACCAGGCTCCCATACCATCGACACCATGACACCTGATTTTCACGCTGATTACCAAGAACGCCTTCTCACTGTGCGTTTTACCACACCCACCGTGCTGGAGACCTCTGCCCAAGTCTTGGAGTGGAAGAGTGCTTGGCTGGTGGCCCTCAAGACATGGCACTCCCCCTATAAGGCCTTAGTGGACTGTTCCACAATTACCGTAGGCAACCCAGCCCTGGAGAAAGATCTCGCTCGTTTTTTCACTCTCCTGAAGGGCCTTTTTCTACAGAAGATCTCTGGGTTTGGATTGAACCCCGCTCAAGGACATGCACTTTTTCCCTTCCCCATATTTGCCACTGAGATAGAGGCACGTACAGAGCTAGGGGTGAGGGGCCCTCGGGTGCGCTTGACTGAAGATTTTCGTTCGAG
>Ga0114970_10002007_pt1 | contig 15238 bp, 10 predicted proteins | sample M_140205_XF_Meta_FD_87030 | JGI IMG/M metagenome (GOLD analysis project Ga0114970, IMG submission 87030) | Freshwater microbial communities from Lake Montjoie, Canada to study carbon cycling - M_140205_XF_MetaG | ecosystem: Environmental > Aquatic > Freshwater > Lake | place: Lake Montjoie... | reverse complement strand
CCTCATGGAGCAAAATGTACTAGGCTACAAATCCTCCATGCAAAGAGGGCTCCAACAACAATCCGCCCCTACAGCAGGGGAAGAGTCAAATCCATTGTTTCCGCTGCAAAAAAGTCGTAAGTAGCCGTCGCTAGCAACAGGAGGCCCTATGAATGGCATTCGATTTGCCAGTCTTCTATTCTTCGTAAGCCATGGTGGGATCGCCGGGGCAGATCAATTTCACTATAGCAACCTCCTGCGAGGGGACCGTGCTCTGGGCATGGGCGGTGCTTATACAGCCGTGGCCGATGATGCCTCAGGGTTATACTACAACCCTGCAGGAATGGCCTTTGCCATCAACAACGACATATCAGGCTCCGCTAACGCCTTTTATAGTAAAAACGTATCCTATAAGAATGCTGTGGGGAGCAATGACTTCGTTGAAAGTTCTACCGCCACGTTGCCTTCCTTTTTTGGCGGATTGCAAAAACTCGACCATTGGGTAAAGGGCTTGGTCTTTGGATTTGGGATTTATACCTTAGACAGTGAATTGCAGGATCAAAACGACATTTTTTCCAACATCCTGATTGGAGCTCAACCTGATTGCTTGTCCCAGGATGTGGATGGAAAATATCTCGATGCCAATGGCAATATCGTGGATGAAAGTCAAGCCGCTCTTCTACCTCGAGCTCCCAATACCCTCCTTCGTTTTCATCGCTCGGAAAACCAACGAGCCGCGACTTCCCTTGCCGGGGGGGGATTCGGATGGCGTGTCAACCATATGCTCTCCTTGGGGGTCGGACTTAACTACGTCTCCGTGGATGAGCTGATACAAACCTATCAGGATACGACCAACTCCGCAGGACAATGTCACAAGGGAGCTCCTCCTTCCGTTGTTCATCAACAAAACGGCCAAAATGTTCGCCAACATGTGACAGGCTACGGGATCCAAGGAGTTCTGGGGGCTCAACTGGCGCTTTGGAAACGAATGGTGTTGGGGCTTACCATTAAGCCAGGCGGATATGTATCCCAACACTTTGATATGGAAGCGGATGGTGTGAACGTACTGTTGAATGCCACAGATGCCGCCACGGTCGTTGCCAATCCAGGCATTTTGATCCCCACGACAGGAGGGGCTCAAGCCGGCGCCAATATAGCAAGCATTAAGTCAAAAAAAGCCCCCTTGGGATCCATGCCTACGGAAGTGCGCTTGGGACTTGCCTACTTTGCCTCCCCCCAGTGGTTGTTCAGTACGGATACCACCTACTACAGCCAAGTCGATGATGCGGAAGCCATCTCTGAAATTGGGGGTGCGCGACTATATGCAAAAAACCCTGTAACAAATTATGCCGCAGGGGTAGAGTACTATCCAATGTCGTCCGTTGCGGTGCGTGTGGGTGGTTTCACCAACTATGATGCTCGACCTAACTTGATCCAGGGAAATCTCAATCAATCCGAGCACATCGACTATCAAGGCGGATCCTTTTACTTATCCTGGGTACAACCCAATAGCCAAATTGGCGCAGGTGTTATATATCAAACAGGGTCGGGACACGCCCAAAAGGTAAGTGATAGTACGGCCATCCAGACAGTGAAAGCCAGCTCTACGATGTTTGCTTTCTCTGCCTCCCATAACTTTTAGGCATAGGGATGATCCCATATCGATTGCCTTTAGGTTTGCATAGAAAGAAAGAACCATGAGTGTACAAGCCATTCCTCTTACCCCAGATGGATATCGAGCCCTAACCGTTGAGTTAGAAAAATTAAAGACCTCTGAACGCCCTCATGTGATTCAAGCCATTGCCGAGGCTCGTTCCCATGGAGACTTAAAAGAAAATGCGGAGTACCATGCCGCTCGAGAAAAGCAGGGCATGATCGAAGCTCGCATCTCTGAGCTCGAAGACAAGCTAGCCCGAGCCCAAGTCATTGAAACCCCCACCTCAGGCGTAGTGGATCAAGTGCGCTTTGGGGCTTGGGTGGTCTTGATGGATGAAGAGACAGGCGAAGAAAAAAAGTATCGCATTGTGGGAGACCTCGAAGCTGATATCAACCGGAACCTCTTATCGGTGAGTTCTCCCATGGCTCGAGCTTTGTTAGGAAAAAAAGAGGAGGACACTGTGGTCATCCAAGCACCCAAAGGCGCTCGAGAGTATTCCATCATTTCCGTGGGATATTAGAACCCAATCTGCCACTCACGCGCTTCATTTAAACTCTTGTACACGGATTCCAACGGAATGCTTGTTCGACGAAAAACTTTATTGTATCGTGAGTTTGCCTCCCGCGCTTCAGCAAATTCTGTTGCCTTTGCTAGAGCTTGTTTACTAGCTTCAGTGGAAGCACTCAAAGACCTCTCCGCCATACAATGAAATGCATAGGCCAGTCGGTCGACACAGAACACTTTTGCCTCTGGAGTTAGCATTTTATTATATAGCAACACATCCATATCCACCAGAGGATCAAAAACCTCTTGATCAATGCTATACACAATATCAAATGGATGCGGATAACGAGGAGAGATTTTTTGCACAGCCTGATGCTTATACAATTCAACCTTACAATGAGTGCCCAATAAAGTATCTGCCAATTTCTGCCAAACTGTAAAGCAAAACTGAGCTTCCGTAAACTTGTGCCTCTTGAAGCGATAATGAGACAGGGAAGAAGAATCTTGATATAAAGGGTCAATGAGATGGATGCCAAGTTTCTTCGGCAGAGGAACACCTTTTTGTGCCAACTCAGAAAGGGTCAAAAGAACAAGCGCTTCTGTATAAAAATATCCAGCTCCAATATTCGCAATATGGAGTTCCTCTTTTCCACTTGTTGCAATCGCCTCAGCTACTTGCATACGCAATCTTTCGACCATTTCTGATGTCACAAACCCACAAAGACATCGATAAAGCATCGCAGCCTCCGAGGCATGATGATAGAGAATCTCAGTATGTTCTTTAGGGGATATACCATGCGTCTTTCCCTCATGGACAGCTTTTACAAACCCCCTCGCTTTAACCAAAAAAGCACTCGGATTTTCTTGGAGCTCTTGAACAACAGGCTGGAGGTTTTTTAGATCTTTGTAGAGGTCTTTTGTCAAAGTCTGGAGAGTATGAGAAAATTTCCCATCTTCATTGAAAGAACCAGAATGAGCGCCAAAAACAGAGGCCGAAGCAATCCATATGCACGCAAATAAGAAACATCGTTTCATCATCACTCCAAAAAAATAAAAATAATCTAGGTAAGTTGGAAAGACGTTATATAAAAACCCTGTAAAAAATCAAGGGAAAGTAAGAAAAACAGGAGGAGTAACCTGTGCCTCCTTGTCAGAGGGGAGGTTTAAGGAGGGGGGAACGCCCTCCTTAAAAAAAGAACCTCTCATTATACGTAGTAAGAGTCGGATCGACCCATACCTCGAACGCGAGATTCTAGCTTGGTTTGCCGCTTTCGGCTCTCTTGATTTCGGATGGCATAGGCCAAAGCTCTCGGCTCTCCGATGAACACTACCAACTTTTTGCCCCGAGTCAGTCCGGTATAAAAGAGGTTACGTTGTAACATGATGTAATGTTGCATGCTCACGGGAATCAGGACCACGGGGAATTCGCTGCCTTGGGATTTATGAATGCTCACGGCATAGGCCAATGTTAATTCATTCATGGTTTCTGCATCATATTGCACCTGCCGGTTTTGAAAACTTACAATGAGTTTTCCATTTTCCACTTGTGCATGCTCCACAAATCCAATGTCACCGTTAAATACCCCATTTTCGTAATTGTTCACCATCTGAATGACCTTATCTCCCGTACGCAAGACAAACCCATTTCGTTGGAACTCTCGAGAGACCCCTTGGGCCGGCTTTGGATTAAGCCAACTCTGGATTTCTTGGTTCAATGCCAAGCTTCCCAACGGCCCTCGATTCATGGGAGTTAATACCTGCACATCTCGAGCTGGGTCAAATCCTCTCTCTCGAAGGATGCGATGAATCCATGTATGCAAGTGTTCGATAATTTCCTGAGGGGTTTGGGTTTGAAGAAAGAGGCAATCACTGGTTTCTGGAGAATCAAAGGTCGGAATTTTCCCATGATTGATGGTATGGGCCACCTGTACAATTTGGGAGGCCGCTGCTTGCCGAAAAATCTCCGTCAATTGTAAGCACGGGATTTGGCGACTTTGGATCAAATCCGACAAAAAGTTACCTGGACCCACAGCCGGAAGCTGATCCACATCTCCGATCAAAATCAACTGACACGTCGGTGGAAGAGCTTGGAGCAGGCTCGAAGCCAAGGTGATATCCAACATCGAGGATTCATCGATAATGGCGATGTCGGCTTGCAAGGGGTTATCTGCATTGCGAGCAAAATTGCCCTCCCCTGGGGCCCATTCTAAGAGCCTATGGACTGTCTTCGCAGGAATGGGGGAGATCTCCGAGAGGCGTTGGGCGGCTCGACCTGTGGGGGCCGCAAGGAGCACATGGCGGCCCAAGGATTGGAAAAACTCGATCATGGTCCGCACGGTGGTGGTCTTTCCCACCCCAGGCCCCCCGGTAAGGATAAAAATTTTCTCGCAAGCGGCATGCAATATGGCTTCGCTTTGATGTTGGCTGATTTGTACCTGATGCGGATTGGTGCGACGGCTCCCCAACCAATGGATCGCTTTCTGGCGAAGTGCCTCGGGCGTATCTAGCTCAGAAGCCAGAGGGGTGGCCAACATCCGCTGAATGCACAGCGTGACTTGGAGCTCGGCGTGATAGAGAGGCGCTCGATAGTAGGCATCGCCACAGTGCACCACCGTTCTACGTTGTTCCAACTCCACAAGGGCTGGATATAACTGAGCCTCGATTTGCTCATTCGAGAGGCCGAGCAGTGGCTGCAGCTCCGCTCTCAGCTGTTCCGCCAACTGGTAGCAATGGCCACGATCTTCCCCTTGACTCAACAAATGACGAATCCCAGCTTGGAGGCGAAAAAGCGAATCCGGCGCACAGCCCAAAGCTCGCGCCAATTTATCCGCCGTCAGAAATCCTACCCCACGGAAATCATCGATGAGTTGGTATGGGTTTTGAGTCAAGATCTTGATGGTGCGATCACCGTAAGTCACGGCGATTTTTTGGCTCAACTGATTGGGAATGCCGTGCTCACAGAGAAAGAGCAAAATATCCGCCGACTGTTGCCGCTCCTTCCAAGCGAGGGCGATTTTTTTTGCCAACCGAAGACTAATTTTGGGCACTTCCGTCAGCCGATCGGGGCGCTCGTTGAGGATTTCTAGGGCTTTTACCCCAAAATGGTCCACAATCCGATCCGCTGTTTTCGGTCCCATGCCTTTGTAGAGACCAGAAGCCAGGTAGCGCTTGATGCCGCTTTCTGTATGAGGAAGGAGCTCCACCGCGCGGGCCACTTTAAACTGTTTGCCAAAACTGGCATGGGTAGTCCAAGTCCCAAAAAAGCGATAAGATTCGCCTGGGTGAATGGTGGAGAAAACGCCTACGGCTGTCTCTCGCTCTAAGGACTGCAAGTCACGCACCTTCAACACTGACCAGCCATTGGTGGGGTTGTGGTAGGTAACATGCAGAACTTCAACGCTCAATTGAGATGCGGCTTCGATGACGGGGCTCCTTGTATACCAGCAGCTAACTGCCTCCAAGTATAGCATCGGAGACAAAATACTGGGACATTTCTTGCATTTTTTTCCATACTCGTCTACACAAACGAATATCCCTTTTGAAGGAGTTTCTATGCAATGCCGATTTTCGTTCAAACATATGGCAACCTCCGAAGCACTTACGGAATACACCGAAAGCAAAGTGGTGCATAAGATCGAACGCTTTTCCAGCAAGCCCATCGATGCCCACATTACCTTCTCCGTAGAAGGCTACAATCAGATTGCCCACTGCAGTGTACGGGGTGGAGACGGATGTAACTTTGAAGTAGAAAGCCAAGCCAAGGACATGTATGCCGCTGTAGACGTCTTGGTAGACAAGATGTCCGCTCAGCTAAAGAAACTTAAGGAAAAGGTAAAGTCCCATCATAAAGATGAAACCATTATGGACACCTTGCCCCAGGAAATCCTGGATCCGGAAGAATGTGATGATGTTCCTGTGGATGCAGCAGATTTGCTAAAATTGGCACGATCTAAATAGCAAGGTGTTTCTGGAGGGCTCTCTGCCCTCCAGACCAGAAAGACAAGACTATCGAGACTCACGTCTCGGAGGACGAGAATCTCTCGAAGGGTCGCGACGGAACCCGCCTCGACCACCAAAGGAAGATTCTCCTGATCCACCTGGACGAGCTTTTCCGTAGAAGCCATTTCCACTGCTTACGGGACCGGAGGCATTGCTACGACGATCTCCATAGCCACCGCCTCCACCGCTTCGCTCACGAGAGAATGGACGACGAGAACGAGATCCACCGTATCCGTAAGATTGGCTAGACAGTTCCTTACGAGGAATCTGAAGTTTATCCATTTCTTCTGGATGAATGCCGCGAATTCTGCGAAGCAAAATCGAACGCAACATCTCTTTGCAAGCTTCTGGAGCCAAGTCGGTTAGGACGTGATCAATTTGCAAAGCTTTGTTTTCTTCGAGGGCCCCAGTAACTTCCGTGACCAACTTCAACTGTTCCATCTCTTTTTGGATGACAGTTTGCAAGTAAGTGGCTTGAGTAGGCAATACCAACTCTTGGGCTTTGCGCTTCACTTGGATCAACATACGCTCGTAGCTACCTACCTCATCAGGAGAAAGCAACGTCCACGCTTTTCCTTGAAGACCCGCACGTCCAGTTCGACCCACACGGTGAGTATAACTATCGACTTTACGAGGCACAGAGAAGTTGATGATCAATGGAAGACCTTGCACATCAATCCCTCGAGCCGCCACATCGGTGGCAACGAGGAACTGCAATGAACCAGATTTGAATTGGTTCATGGTCGCTTGTCGGTCATAGTGACCCAAATCACTGTTAAGCGGAGCGGCTTGGAGGCCTTTCTTCTTCAGTGCTTGGGAAATTTCGTTGCATTCCTTTTTCGTCTCGCAAAAGATAATCCCTTGGCTTGGACGGAAATAGGTAAGCAAGCAATACAAAGCTTGGAATTTTTGCCCAGAGCGAATGACCGCATACCCGTGCTCAATATGACACGTATGATCATCGATCTTGTTCATCCGAATCTGAACGGGTGTGCGTAGCAAAGAGCCAGCCAACCGAGTTGCAGTAGGATTCAAGGTAGCAGAGAAGAAAAGGGTTTGGATTTTCTTCGGCAACAAATCTCGCACGGCCTCGAGTTCTTTAGCAAACCCGATGTCAAGCATCTGGTCCACTTCATCGAGAACGTAGGTCTGGATGGAGTTCAAGGCCAAAGACCCTCGCTCGAGCAAGTCCACGATACGACCTGGCGTTCCCACCACAATGTCGACACCGGACTGGAGAGCGCCCTCTTGTTTACGATAGGAAGCCCCCCCCACGATGGTGATCACTCGCATGCCGCAGGTCGCTAATAAGGTTTCGAATACCTTCCCAATTTGTTCTGCCAACTCACGGGTTGGGGTCAAAATCAGGGCCCGAGGCTCTAAATTGGTCTTGTTCAGACGCTTGACTTCTTCCAAGGTGATGGCAATAGGAAGGGCAAAAGCCAAGGTTTTCCCAGAACCAGTCATGGATTGGGCCAAGACATCGTAGCCTTCGCGTACAGCGGCGTAGCTCATGGCTTGGATGGGCGTAGGCTGCAAAATCCCACTTTTTCGAAGCACAGCCTGGAGTTTCTCCGGCAATTGGCTAAATTCGAATGGGTTTTCCATATAATGGATGTGCTCAGGGCTGGTGATGCGGACATCATAATTGACCGCATTCGGGGGGGTAACTGTCTCGGTGACTGTCTCAATAGCAAGAGTTGCAGCTTCAATAGGCAGACTGCTCGCCTCTACATGTTCATTCATTGATCATTTCCTGACTTCTATAAAATAGATAAACGGGTTTGCTGTACCCCGCCTAAAAAGCATGGTGGCGGAGTGCGGGTAATAGACTGGCATGTGTAGCAAAAAAAAAGAGGGGATCCAAGCCGGCGGCACTTTTCTTTTTAATCACTAGGGGATAGCTAATTTCATTTCGGGAATGAAACGGGCAATTCGTACCGTTTCCAGTCTCATGTTCATACTTCTGGGGCCAAGTATAGCAGGTTATGGCTTATCCGGATAGGGCTTTTTCTGGCCAGTTGGCGGGGAGCAAGATCCACACGTATTGCTAGACTGGATTAATCTGCGCATAATGCAAAATAGTTCGGTCTTTTTTGCATTATACGCAATTTGGGATTTTTATGCGGTATTTATCCAAAATCATTGAAAAAGATTGGGGCCTACAAAAGATGATTTTCATCGGCGGGCCTCAACAAGTAAGGAAAAAAGACTGACTCTCTCCTATTTGGGCAAAATCTTTGATGAATTATATAGATCAACAAAGTACCCCAACGCAAGGCTGGGGGGAGGTGTGGAGGGGGGAACGCCCTCCACATTCAATACCTACATCCCCAAGTACACTTCCAAGAATAAGCCTTCCAACTCCTCGATCAACGGGAACCGAGGATTAGCCCCCGTGCATTGATCGTCAAATGCAAGCTCTGCCATCTGGGGAATCGCAGCCCGAAGAGCTTCTTCCGAGATTTGGGGCTCCCCCTCTTGCATACTTCGAGGGATCCCAAGCTGTTGTTTGAAGGACTCTACCCCCGCAAGAAGCGCCTGTACTTTCACCTGCATTGAAGTCTCTGCAGAACTCAACCCAAGTCCCACAGCCAGTTCGGCATAGTCCTCCACAGCCCGGTAGGCATGATACTGAGCGAAGGCCGCCCGTCGTGTGGGATTCTCCACCGCATTGAAGCGAATCACAGGTCCAATGCAGTACGCATTGGCAAGCCCATGGGAAATATGAAAGATAGATCCCAACGCATGAGCCATGGAGTGACAAATCCCCAAGAAAGCATTTCCAAATGCCATGCCGGCAAGAAGAGATCCGTGATGAACCTTTTCTCGATAGACCAAATCCTCGGGCGCAGCAAGAGCTTGAGACACATTCTCGAAGAGAATTTTTGCGGCATGAAGTGACATGGGTTTGGTGATGTCTGTAGCCAAAACAGAAGTATAGGATTCCACCGCATGGGTAAATGCATCAAACCCCGTATGAGCCGTCAATTTCGCAGGCATAGAGCCGCATAAAGAAGCATCCACAATGGCCATGTCTGGCGTCATGCGATAGGAACAAATGGGGTATTTCCGACCCGAAGTACTGTCGGTAATTACCGCAAAAGGCGTCACCTCCGCTCCCGTGCCCGAAGTCGTGGGAATGCACACTACCAATTTCACCTTCGTCCCCAAGTGAGGAAAACGCTCTACTCGCTTTCGAATATCCATAAACCGAGCCACGAGAGAAGACAATTCCAACTCTGGATGTTCGTACAAGAGTCGGATTACCTTTGCTGCATCCATGGGACTGCCTCCTCCCAACCCAATGATACAGTCGGGTTTTGACTCGTTGGCTTTCGCTACCCCTCGGGCCAAACAGTCGGAGGTTGGATCGGGTGTCACCTCATCAAAAATCTCATAAAAGAGGCCGAGCTTTTGCAATTCTCCCGTGACTCGACCCAAAATCCCCGTCTTCTCCATCACCCCATCGGTAACGATCAATACCGATCGAATGCCTCTATGGGGAAGATCCTTCAAAGCTTCCCCCAGAATGTGGGATTTGAAATACACCGCAGGAGGGAGCTTAAACCACAGCATATTCTCTCGCTCATGCACCACCGTTTTAATATTCAATAGCTGCATGGGGCCCACGTTTCCGCTAAAGGAACTTCCTCCCAACGTACCACAGCCCAATGTCATGGCAGGTTCTAAACGAGAGTTGTACAAATCCCCGATGGCTCCAAAGGCTGCAGGTTGATCGATCAGAATACGGCCCGTAGGTAATTTCATTTCGAAGGCATGGATGCGATCTCGGTTTTTGGGATCCGTAAAAAACGAAGAAGTATGCCCAATCCCATGTTTTGTCACCAAAGCTTGAGCCATGTCCATAGCCTCTGTCACATCCTGGGCTTGATACAAAGACAATACGGGCGACAGTTTTTCTTTCGACCATACGTCCTCGAGATCAAATGGTTGGCGCGTAAGATCGGCGACCAATATACGAGCATCTGAAGGCACGGAGAGTCCAGCTAATTTGGCAATCACTTGCACCGACTGACCCACCACATTCGTGCGGAGGTTCCCATGATGGGGATCTTCTTCGGTTGTGGAAAACATAGTACGTGTCAAAGCTGGCAATTCATCAGAGGAGAGAAGATAGGCCCCTCTTTTTTCGAGCTCCTTTTTTACCGCATCAAGGATACTGACAACCGCAACAATGGATTGCTCCGTAGCACAGATCATCCCGTTGTCGAAGGTCTTACTCAATAAAATACTACTGACGCTTTGGGGGATATCTGCCGTCTCATCGATTACCGCACAGGTATTTCCCGCTCCCACTCCGATAGTGGGCTTTCCACTGCTATAGCAGGAACGCACCATGGACCCGCCTCCCGTAGCCAAAATAAATTTGATTCCTGGATCATGCATCAAGGCTTTGACTTGGGGGACCGTAGGTGCATCGAGAATTTGCATGATATCGGCAGGTGCCCCTGCTGATATCGCAGCCTCAAGAAGCACATTCATTGCAGCAGCAGTACACAGAGCCGCCCGTGGATGAGGGGCAAACACGATGGCGTTTCGTGTTTTAATGGATAACAACCCTTTGAAAAAAACCGTCGAGGTAGGGTTGGTCACGGGAATGATAGCCAAAATAGGGCCCACCGGATAGGCCACTTTTGTTATGCCTCCATCCAGATCTTCTTCGATCACATCACAGGTTTTTAGATCTCGGTATTTATTGTAGACGATCTCCGAAGCAAAATGATTCTTGATCATTTTGTCTTCCGCTACCCCCATTCCCGTATTTTCTACCGCAAGTTTTGCCAAGTCCAATCGATGAAGCGTGGCTTCCAGCGCTACTTTCTGGAAGATGGCATCCACCTTCTCTTGGGGAAACTCTGCAAAGGCCCGCTGCGCTCTTTCGAGACGGGCCAAACGATCCATCATATTCGACGAGAGAGACGCAGCTGTATCTTCCATAGGAAAGGCCCTTACGGTTATCCTGGGCTCCGCATATGCCAGGACTTCGGTTGTAAAAAGGTCTGAATGCCAAGCTTCGACATGGTGGAACCCAAGCCTGAATCTTTGCGACCAGACCAAGGTAAATTTGCACTAACTCGATCACAACAATTCCAATACACCGTACCGGTATTCATCTGTTTCAGAATTTTTCTGGCACGCTCTTCGCTTTTGCAAAAAATTCCCGAGGTTAATCCATATCGGGTTTCCCCCATCAAATCCACAGCCTCACGATCATCCTGCACCCGTTGAATCCCTACGATGGGCCCAAAGGACTCCTCTTGCATGATTTTCATGGTGTGATTTACATCCACCAACACGGTGGGAGGATAATACCATCCTGTATTTGGAATGTTCTCTTGTTTTATCAAAATTCGAGCCCCTTTTCGCAGGGCGTCATCCACTTGATCCTGAAGAACAGCCAGCTGCTCCTTGCGAGCCAAAGGCCCTACATAGGTTTGTGCCAGCAGCGGATCTCCCACATGGATATTTTGAACAAATTCCACCATATGTTTACAGAATCGATCATAGATATGAGTCTGTACATAAATGCGCTCGATGCCACAGCAGCTCTGTCCCGCATTGTAGAAAGCCCCATCTGCCACAGAAGCCACCGCTTTCTCCGGATCCACATCTTCGCAAATATACGCAGGGTCTTTCCCACCCAACTCAAGTCCTACATGGAGCAATCGTTTTGCCACTTGTTGATTCACGCTTTTTCCCGCCCCATAAGAGCCAGTAAAAAACACCCCTGCCAAGGGTAACTCGAGAAGGGCTTCTCCCGCTTCCTTCCCACCCACGGCAGTTGTCCATAGCCCATCGGGAATCCCAGCATCTTGGAGCAACTCAGTGATTTTAAGTCCCGTGAGCGTGGCGTGCTCGGAGGGTTTATACATCACCGCATTCCCTGTAAGAAGAGCAGGAATAAACACATTGGTCCCAACGAAGTAGGGATAATTCCAAGCAGAGATGTTTCCAACCACTCCAAGAGGCTCATAGGAAATCTCCTCGGACATGGTGCTATCACTCCATATCACTTCCGGTTGAAGCCATGTCTCCGTATTTTCTAAAAACCAATGAATCCGCTCCACCGTAGATTTAATTTCATTGATGGCTTGGGTATATGGTTTACCCATTTCGAGGCTTAGGGTGCGGGCACATGCTTCTTTATTCTCGTCGAGTAAATCAGAAAATTTTGCAATCACTTGAGCTCGCGCCGCATAGGGAGTATCGGACCATGCTTTCTGGGCTTTTTGAGCTACAAGAAATTGCTTTCGGATTTCTTCCGAAGTGGAAATTTGGAGTTCTTTTTGGAGTTCTCCCGTTGCCGGGTTATAAATCGGAAGTTTCATAACATACCTTCTTTTTATGAAAGATCATGGCTGAGGTAAATGCTTCTAACAGAGGACGTGGGGATAAAAGATGGGAATCACTATCTACCTGAAATTCTGGATGCCACTGCACCCCAACACAGTAGAGATCTGCAGATCCCGTATATCGAATGGCTTCAATGATACCATCTTCACAAGAGATCGCTTCTACGGTGAGATCGGATCCTAACTTCCGAATGCCTTGATGATGTACGCTATTGATGCGGCATCGAGCTTGGCCTGGATAAAGTTTTGCTAACCTCGTATGAGGCAGAATCTCGATCTCATGCTCATTTTTTTCATAAAGCCTCGCATCACGATGGAGTAAAGCTGAAGAATTTTCATATCGAATATCTTGGTAGAGAGATCCTCCCAAAGCCACATTGATTACTTGCGCCCCTCGACAAACCCCAAAGATGGGTTTCTTCTTTTCAAAGGCTCGGTGAAACAATTCTATCTCGTACGCATCTCGAATACTATCGCCGCTCCACTCGGGTCGAAGGGGCGTTTCTCCATAGGTATGGGGACTCATATCCACACCTCCGTGGAGCACGATTCCATCGAAGTCTTCTACTAACTCAGCAAGAGTGGGGCTCCCCGGACTGGGAGGGGGAATCATCACCACATGGGCCCCCAGTTGGGATAAATAGCCCATCATCGAATGTTCAATATAAAAAAGCGGGCGACCATTAAAGATCGTTCGAGTAGGATCCTGATGCCAAATACAGGCACTAACGCCAATGTAAAGCCTCTGGCCCATAGAAGCTATCCCTCTACTTGGGCGAAGAGTTGTCGAAAATCCTCCCGAGTGCATGAACGAGGGTTATTGAGATGGCAAGTATCGTGAACGGCAACATCAATCAACGCTTCCGTTACATGAGCGCCACCTTCTCGCAAGGAAGCGGGAATTCCTACCGAACGACAAAGAGCGGACACTTTTGCCAAAAATCCATCTGCCAAAACTTCCGGCGTATTTCCAGCCACGCCCAACACAGTACCCAAGTGAGCCATTTTAGAAAGGGTACTTTCTCTGTTAAAGGACAAACAAGCCGAAAGCATCACCGCATTGGCAAATCCATGGTGCCAATCAAAGCAGGTGGAGAGCGCATGTGCACAGGAATGGGTCACACCCAATCCCTTTTGAAATGCGGTGGCGCCCATCATGGAAGACATCAGCATACCACCACGCGCCTCTAGATCCTGGGGATGTTGTACCGCTCGCTCCAAATGTTGGAAGGCCAATCGAATGCCCTCGATGGCAATCCCTTCACACATGGGATGATAGTTCTTGGATAAATAAGCCTCGATGTTATGAGTCAACGCATCCATTCCCGTATAAGCGGTGAGCGTTGCAGGTAACTCCACGGTAAGCTCTGGATCCGCAAGCACCACATGGGGCACCATAGCCGTCCCCCAAATAATCACCTTGCGATGGGTGTGATCATCGGAGATTACACTACTACCTCCCACTTCACTTCCCGTGCCGGAGGTGGTGGGAATGGCGATGGTAAAAGGCAAGCGAGGCTCAATGGCTGGGGCACCAGGTTTGTCATCCTCGTAATCAAAAAGAGAGCCTTCGTGAGTTGCCATCAACCCAATGGCTTTTCCCACATCGAGCGCACACCCCCCGCCCAAGAGGATCAATCCATCGGCATCATGACGTCGAAATGCTTCCACCCCTTTTGTTACAAAGCTTTCCGTAGGGTTTCCCCCAAAGTCGGAATACACCGCATAGGAAATAGCAGGATCTGCCAACAACCCATGAACTCGATTCATAAATCCACAGGCCAAGACCCCGCGATCCGTAACTAAGAGAGGGCGTCGAATCTGACGATCTCGCAACAACTGGGGCAATAAAGCGATGGCACCAGCCCCAAAACGAATGCTCGTAGGAAAGCGAAAGCTAGAAATAGACATCAAATATCCTTTTTTAAATAATTTCAAAATATCGTTTGAGTTCCCAATCGCTCACCACTTGCTGAGACTGTTCCCATTCCCATAAACGGCTCTTGGCAAAATGTTCCACAAATGCCTCAGGAAACAAGCGGTGAGCAATGTCGGAGTCGCGAAACCGGAGGGCCGCTTCTTGCAAATTTTTCGGGAATCGCTCCCCATTTTCACTTCGATACCCATTGCCTTGCACAGGAGAGTCCGAGAGAGGCAGCTCATTCTCAATGCCGTACAATCCCGCTGCCAAACAAGCTGCAATGGCAAGATATGGATTCATATCTGCACCAGGTACTCGAAATTCCAACCGTGTAGAAGCCGCAGAACCAGGGATCACGCGCAAAGCACAGGTTCGATTGTCTACCCCCCAAGTAGCCCGTGTAGGGGCCCAAAAGCCTTCCACCAGCCGTTTATAGCTATTTACTGTGGGAGCACATAGTACCAGCAATTCAGGGAGGCAACGGATCACACCCGCAACATAGTGTTGAAAGAGGAGGCTCATGGAGTGAGGATGCTTACTCGAAAAAAATACGGGGTTGCCATGGGCATCCCACAAACTTTGATGAATATGCCCACTACACCCAGGAAGGGTAATATTCCATTTGGCCATAAAACTGGCTAAAATGCCAAATTGGGCCGCAATTTCCTTTACCCCAGATTTAAAGAGGATCGCACGATCAGCTGCTTCCAAAGCATCGGAGTACATGATCGCCGCTTCATAAACACCCGGGCCTGTTTCAGGATGAAGCCCCTCCAAGGGAATCCCAAATTTATCCATCTG
>Ga0114970_10002006_pt1 | contig 15248 bp, 9 predicted proteins | sample M_140205_XF_Meta_FD_87030 | JGI IMG/M metagenome (GOLD analysis project Ga0114970, IMG submission 87030) | Freshwater microbial communities from Lake Montjoie, Canada to study carbon cycling - M_140205_XF_MetaG | ecosystem: Environmental > Aquatic > Freshwater > Lake | place: Lake Montjoie... | reverse complement strand
GGTCGACCCGCGGCAGCAACAGATTCGAGCCACCGGTGGATCCAAAGACCGACTCCCGCAGCACGCGCAGAAAGACCTGTGCGCTGGCATCCTGCACCGGCGTGTTCAGCGCTGATACGCAAAGCGGTCGTATCAATTCGTCCATCACGCGCGGGCCAAGCGCTGCGCACAGGCTCTCCACCGACTGGTTGCTCGCGCAGCGGAACCCGGCCAACTGCCAGCGAAGTGCATGGCGCAGCAGCCCCGCTTTGTCCGCCAGCTTCCAGCCGGGCGCGCAGGCGATGGCGCCCAGCGCGTCCCAGGGCGCCGGCCAGCGCGGCAGGCGAATGCCGCCGCCGTCGGGGTAGCGCATGGACAGAGGCAGCCGCAGGAGCACCACCTCCGGGTCGATGCCGAGCAAGCGCATAAGGTCCAGCGTTTGCCGGTAGGCGCCAATCAGGATGTGCTGCCCGTTGTCCAGTGCGGTGAGCGACCCGTCGGGCAGCCGGGTCGGCGGTAGGGCGCGCGCGCGCCCGCCCACGGTTCGCGAAGCCTCCAGCACGGTGACGCGGTGACCGGCACGGGTGGCGGCGACCGCCGCCGCAAGCCCCGACCATCCGGCGCCGACAATCGCGACTTTCAACGACCGCTGCCTGGCTGGCGTCTCATAGCCGTCCAAGTGCCTGCACGCGCCAGGCCAGCCACAGCTTGCGCAGCGGCGTGAGGCTGACGCGCTGGGTAAGCACTGGGAAGTCGTCGCGCTCGATTTCGCGCAGCAGGTTGCGGTAGATGCTGGCCATCATCAGGCCGGGCTTTTGGGATCTGCGGTCCGCGTCGGGAAGCAGCGCGAACGCCTGCTCGTACAGACTGTGTGCGCGATCGGCCTGAAAGCGCATCAGCGCGCCGAAACGCCGGCGAAAATCCTCCGAGCCGTCGCGCTTGAGCAGTTCGTGCGACTTCACATCGAACTGCTGCAACTCGCTGACCGGCAAATAAATACGCGATCGCAGCGCGTCCTCGCCGACGTCCCGGATGATGTTGGTGAGTTGCAATGCAAGTCCCAGCTTGTGCGCATAGGCGCTCGTCTGCGGCTGGGTCTGACCAAAGATGTTGGCTGCCACCTCGCCGACGACGCCGGCTACCAAGTGGCAGTAGCGCTGCAGCCCGGCAAAGTCCAGATAGCGGCTTTGTTCCAGATCCATCCGGCAGCCTTCGATGATCGCCAGCAGATGCTGCTGCGATATCCGGTATTCGTCGGCAAGCGGCATCAGCGCGCGCATCACCGGGTGGCTGGGCTTGCCATCGAAAGACTGCGCCACCTCTGCCTGCCACCAGCCGAGTTTGCTGGCGGCGACGCCTGAGTCCACCATGTCGTCGACGACATCGTCAATCTCTCGGCAATAGGCATAAAAGGCGGTGATCGCCGCGCGCCGATGCTTGGGCAAGAACAGGAAGGCGTAGTAGAAACTGCTGCCTGATGCGGCGGCTTTTTGCTGGACGTAATCCTCTGGGCTCATGGCAGGATTGTTACATCCGAAGCGCGCGCCACAGAAGCAGCGGCGTGTCCCACCAACGCAGTCGCGGGCGCTGGAGCAGCGTGTCAAACCGCCTCGCCTGCATCTTGTCCAGTATGCGCAGTCCGCCTTGCACGACCAGCCGCAATTCCCAACCTGCGCGCCCGGGAATCCGGTGCACCAGCGCAGCGCCAGCGAGCATGCGCTGACGTGCCCGCTCGGCGCAGTCCGCCAGCAGCAGCGTGATGGCCGGCGTCTGACGCAGCGCCAGCAGGTCCTGCAGGTCGACGCCAAAGTCCCTGCAAGCGTCCTGTGGCAGGTAGTGGCGGCCGCGGGCGATGTCCTGTCCGAGGTCCTGCCAGAAGTTGATCAGTTGCAGCGCCGTGCAGATGGCGTCGCTGCGTTGCAGCAACTGCGGATCGCTGACGCGGTACAGATGCAGAAGCAGACGGCCGATCGGGTTGGCTGATCGGCCGCAGTAGTCCAGCAAGTCGGCTTCGCTGGCGTAGCGGGATGCGTCGCGCCTCGCCTGCACATCCTGCACGAAGGCGTCGAGCAGCGCCTGCAGCGGCGCCACCGGCAGGCGGTGCGCTCGAATTGCCTCCTGCAGGTCGGCGAACAGCGTACCCCAGCGCGGATCCCATTCGGGCATTCCCGCATCGCTGGCCAGTCGCAGCTGCTCACGGTAGTCGTGCAGATCGCGCAGGCGTTGCTCGGGCGGCGCATCGCCCTCGTCCGCCATGTCGTCGGCGCAGCGCGCGAAGTGGTAGATCGCCGCGACGGGCGCCCGCAGCGCCGACGGGCAAAGCCAGGATGCGACCGGGAAGTTTTCATAGTGCGCGATTGGCGTCGGTCGGCGGTGGCTTGCGGGCGATTGCATTTCCACTATTTTGACCGCCATCGAAGCACCAAGTCCGCAGACTCTGCCATGTCCCCACGGCACTGGAAATTGACACGCATCGGTATTTACCCTATGCTGATGACCCTTCGGTCATTAATATCGACTGCAGTCTCGAAGCCCGTTGCCGGGGCCGTTGCTCCCGCAACCCGTGCTGTGAAACCACTACCAACCGAGCGCCATGTTTTTTCATTTATTCCGATACGCTGCCGCCTGTGGCGCCGTCCTGGCCTTTCTGGCTGGCTGCTCAAAGTCGGTGCAGACCGATGAGCCGGTCCGCGCCGTGAAACTGGTCACCGTAGGCATGGATCACATCACGGCGGGCGCCGAATTCGCGGGCGAGGTGCGTGCGCGAGTGGAGTCGCGCCTCGCTTTCAGAGTGGGGGGCAAGGTCATCGCGCGCCAGGTTGAATTGGGCCAGCGCGTCAAGGCCGGGCAAGTACTGGCGCAGTTGGACCCGCAGGATTACCAACTTGCCGTCGACGCTGCGCGGGCCGCGCTGATCGCAGCCCAGAGCAATCGGGATCTGGCCGCTGCGGACTTCAAGCGGTTCAAGGAGTTGCGCGAGCAGAATTTCATCAGCGGGGCCGATCTTGAACGTCGCGACGCTGGCCTGAAGGCGGCCCAAGCCCAGCTAGAACAGGCGCAGGCGCAGCTTGCGGCGCAAGGCAACCAGGCGGCCTATGCACGGTTGGTGGCCGATGCGCCCGGGGTGGTCACTGCGGTCGAGGCCGAGGTCGGGCAGGTCGTCGCGGCCGGGACGCCGGTGCTGCGGGTGGCCCAGGACGGGCTGCGTGATGTGGTGTTCGCCGTTCCCGAAGACAGGGTTGCGGCCATCAGGCCCGGGTCAGCCGTCGAAGTGCGCGTCTGGTCGACCAAGGCCACGCTCAGGGGCTCGGTGCGCGAAGTGGCGGCCAGCGCCGACCCGGTGACCCGGACCTTCGGCGTCAAGGTCGCGTTGGCTGCCAAGGATGCGCCGGCCTTGGGGACGACGGTAAGCGTGCTGCCGCAGGCGCTGGACCGGGGCGGGGCACCGGTCATCAAGCTGCCTACCAGTGCCTTCTACCAGCAGGGCAAGAGCGCCGCAGTATGGGTGCTCGACAGTGCGAGCATGACGGTGCGGCTTCAGATCGTCGAGATAGCCACTGCCGATGGCAACGAGGTGGTCGTCGCCGCCGGGTTGCAACCCGGAATGCGGGTGGTGTCGGCCGGTGTGCACGTGTTGTCGCCCGGCCAGAAGGTGACGGTCTACCGGGAAACACCGATGGCGGCGCCGGCCTCGTCGGCCAGCACACCGGCGAACTGAGTCGGCCATGCAAGCACAAACTGCCGCAGGTCGATTTAACCTTTCCCGGTGGGCCCTCGATCACGGCCCCTTGACGCGCTATCTCATGATCGTCCTGATGGTGCTGGGCCTGGCGGCCTATTTCCAGCTGGGTCAGGACGAGGATCCTCCCTTCACCTTTCGCATCATGGTGGTGCGAAGCTTCTGGCCTGGCGCGACGGCCCAGCAAATGGCCGAGCAGGTGACCGACAAGATAGAGCGGAGTTTGCAGGAAGTTCCCAACGCCGACAAAATCCGCAGCTTCTCAAAACCGGGTGAGTCGACCATCCTATTCCAGGTCAAGGAGGCGACCCGGGCCGCCGAAGTCGCGAACACCTGGTACACCGTGCGCAAGAAGGTCAGCGACATCCGGCCAACCCTGCCCGGCGGCGTGCTAGGACCGTTCTTCAACGATGAGTTTGGCGATGTCTTCGGCGTCATGTACGCTCTGCAGGCCGACGGATTTTCCGATGCAGAGCTCAAAGTTTTCGCCGACGATGTGCGGCATAAATTGCTCCGCGTCGCCGATGTCAATAAGGTGGAATTGTTCGGCGCGCAGGACGAAAAACTGTATATCGAGATTTCGCAAAAGCGCTTGGCGCAGCTCGGGCTCGATCTCGGCCAGATCCTGGCCCAATTGGCCCAGCAAAATGCCGTTGAAAGCGCGGGCACTTTGAGTACGCCGCTGGACATGGTGCAGATCCGCGTGGGCGGCCAGTTCGAGGCTGTCGAGCAACTGTCCGCAATGCCGATTCGCGGCAGCTCGGGCAACCAACTGCGCCTGGGCGATATAGCCGTTATCAAGCGCGGCTACGCAGAGCCGCCGTCGGTCAAGGTGCACCACCAGGGGCGCCAGGTCATCGCGCTCGGCGTCTCGATGGCCAAGGGCGGCGACATATTGGCGCTGGGTGAGGCGCTCAACAGCGCGGCCGCGCAGATCGGGTCCGAATTGCCGGTCGGCATCCGCCTGATAAAACTGCAGGATCAGCCAGCCACTGTGGCCAAGTCGGTCAATGAATTTGTCGCGGTGCTGGTGGAGGCCATCGTGATCGTCCTGGGGGTCAGCGTGATCAGCCTGGGCTTTCGCAGGCGCGATGGTCTGACGCGCTGGTACCAGCGCTACACCATCGACATGCGCCCCGGTATGGTGGTTGGCATCACCATCCCGATGGTGCTGGCGCTGACCTTTCTCGGAATGTATTTTTGGGGAATTGGCCTCCACAAGATCTCGCTCGGGTCGCTGATCATTTCGCTCGGACTTATGGTTGACGACGCCATCATCGCCGTGGAGATGATGGTGCGCAAGATGGAGGAAGGCTACGACAAAGTGCGGGCCGCCACCTTTGCTTATGAGCTCACTGCGATGCCGATGCTGACCGGAACCCTCATCACGGCGGTCGGCTTTTTGCCGATCGGCATCGCAAAGTCAACCGTCGGCGAATACACCTTCGCCATTTTCGGCGTCACGGTGCTGGCGCTGGTACTCAGTTGGCTGGTCTCGGTCTACTTCGTTCCCTATCTCGGAACGCTGCTTCTAAAGGTAAAGTCGCAAGGCGCCGGGCAGCCACACGAGCTTTTCAATACGCCCTTTTACAATGGGTTTCGGCGCGCTGTGCACTGGTGTGTCGCGCACCGATGGGTCACGATCGGCGCGATGGTGCTGAGTTTCGGCCTTGGAATTGCTGGCATGGGCCTTGTGCAGCAGCAGTTTTTTCCGGATTCAAGCCGACCCGAGGTCCTGGTGGATATCTGGTTCGCCGAAGGCAGCGCCTTCGCGGTCAACGAGGCCGTCGCAAGGCGCATCGAGGATCGGCTGATGCGCGAGCCCGGTGTGGACAGCGTGAGCACCTGGATCGGATCGGGCGTTCCGCGTTTCTACCTGTCGCTTGACACGATCTTCCCGCAGAGCAATGTGTCGCAGTTCATCGTCCTGCCCAAGGACCTGAAGCTGCGCGAGTCCTTGCGCATCAAGCTCCCGGCGCTGCTGGCGCAGGAATTTCCTGAAATACGCGCGCGCGTCAAGATCCTGCCCAACGGTCCGCCGGTCGCTTATCCGGTTCAGTTTCGCGTCGTCGGCGGCGAGCCGTCGCTGTTGCGCCAGCGCGCCGACGAAGTCAAGGCCAGCATGCGCGAAAACCCCAACACCCGCAATGTCAACGACAACTGGAACGAGTCGGTCAAGGTGATGCAGCTCGAGGTTGATCAGGCCAAGGCGCGCGCGCTGGGCGTCAGCAGCCAGTCGATCGCCCAGGCTTCCAGGACGATGCTCGTTGGCAGCACGGTGGGCCAGTTTCGCGAGGCCGATAAGCTGATCGACATCGTGCTGCGACAGCCGCAGGACGAGCGCGCGACGATGACCGACATTGGCCGCGCCTACCTGCCTACGGCCAGCGGCAGGGCCATACCGTTGACGCAGATTGCCAAGCCGACCTTCGCGTGGGAGCCTGGCGTGATGTGGCGCGAGAACAGGGAATACGCGATCACCGTTCAGTCCGACATCAGCGAGGGCTTTCAGGGTGCCACCGTGACGGCGCAGCTGCTGCCGACCATGCGTGCGCTGGAGCGGTCTTGGCACGCCCGCGGCTGGGGCGAGGTCCGCATTGAGGTGGCCGGCGCGGTGGCGGAAAGCAGCAAGGGTTCGGCGTCGATCGCAGCCGGCGTTCCCATCATGCTGTTTGTGACATTTACCCTTCTCATGTTGCAGCTGCAAAGCTTCAGCCGGGCGCTGTTGGTGTTCTTGACCGGACCGCTGGGCATCCTCGGGGTGGCGGGCGCCTTGCTGTTGTCCGGCAGACCGTTTGGATTTGTCGCGCTGCTGGGGGTCATCGCGCTGATGGGCATGATCCAGCGTAACTCGGTGATTCTGATCGACCAGATAGAGCAGGACCGCAGTCGCGGAATCCCTGCCTGGGATGCCATCGTCGAGAGCACGGTGCGGCGCCTGCGTCCCATCGCCCTGACCGCCGCCGCCGCGGTGCTCGCCATGATTCCGCTCTCGCGCTCGGTTTTTTGGGGGCCGATGGCGGTCGCCATCATGGGAGGGCTGATTGTCGCCACCGTCCTGACGCTGTTGGCACTGCCGGCGATGTACGCTGCTTGGTACCGGGTCCAGCGTGAGGCCGTGCCGGCAGGCTAAAATGGAAGGCTTAGCAATTTGCTGGGGGTGGCGAAGCAAGCCTCCCCTATTTTGTATTAGGGCGCGGGTGGCGAAATTGGTAGACGCACCAGGTTTAGGTCCTGACGTCCGCAAGGATGTGGGGGTTCGAGTCCCCCCCCGCGCACCAAGTTGAATATTCGGGTACCGACCGCAGGCCAGACGCGCTGTGGCGGACCCCATACTAGGAGAAGCAACATGGCTGTAGTTGTCGAAACGCTGGACAAGCTGGAACGCAAGATGACGCTGACGCTGCCCGTTGGTGTCATCCATAGCGAGGTGCAATCACGCTTGAAGCGCCTGGCCAGGACCGTCAAGATGGATGGTTTTCGTCCGGGAAAGGTGCCGATGAACGTGGTGTCGCAGCGCTACGGCTATTCGGTGCATTACGAAGTCATGAACGACAAGGTGGGCGAAGCGTTTACCAGCGCCGCCAACGAGGCTAAACTGCGCGTCGCGGGGCAGCCCCGCATCACCGAAAAAGAAGGCTCTCCGGAAGGTGAAATGGCGTTTGACGCTGTCTTTGAGGTCTATCCTGAGGTCAAGTTGGGGGACCTGAGCGGCGCCGAGGTGCAGAAATTGTCGGCCGAGGTGACGCCCGCCGCGATTGAAAAAACGCTGGACATCCTGCGCAAGCAGCGGCGCAGCTTTGCCCAGCGCGCCATGGAAGCGCCGGCGCAAAATGGCGACCGGGTGACGGTCGACTTCGAAGGCAAGATCGACGGCGAAGCATTTCCCGGCGGCAAGGCGGAGGACTTCCAGTTCATTCTCGGCGATGGCCAGATGCTCAAGGAGTTCGAGGACGCGACGGCGGGTATGAAGGCCGGCGAAAGCAAGACCTTCCAACTGGCGTTCCCGGCCGACTACCATGGCAAGGACGTGGCTGGAAAATCGGCGGACTTCATGGTGTCGCTGAAGAAGATTGAAGCGGTGCACCTTCCCGAAGTGAACGAGGCGCTTGCCAAGTCGCTCGGAATAGCCGACGCAACCGTCCAGGGACTGCATGCTGATATCCGTAAGAATCTGGAGCGCGAAGTCAAGGCGCGCGTGCTGTCGCGCAATAAGCAGTCTGCGCTCGATGCACTTGCTGCCGCCGCCGAACTCGATTTGCCCAATGCGGCTATCCAGGCCGAACTCGAGCGCCTGATCGCGGGCGCGCGCGCGGACCTCAAGCAGCGCGGCGTGAAGGACTCCGACAAGGCTCCGATTCCGGAGGAAATATTCCGACCGCAGGCCGAACGCCGGGTCCGACTTGGGTTGGTGGTGGGCGAACTGGTTCGCTCGCACGCCCTGCAGGCCAGGCCCGAGCAAATCAAGGCGCACATTGACGAACTCGCGGCGAGCTATGAAAAGCCAGCTGAGGTGGTGCGCTGGTATTACGGCGACAACAAGCGCATGGCCGATGTCGAAGCGATGGTGGTCGAGAACAACGTGACCGAGTTCATCCTGGCGAAAGCCAAGATCCAGGAAAAATCGATAGACTTTGACGAACTGATGGGCCAGAGTTGAACGGCGACGCTGGATTCTGGGCCCGACGCAATCTGGAGCAATGATGAAAATTCACAACAGCGCGTTTGAAACGCAGGGCCTGGGAATGATCCCCATGGTCATCGAGCAGTCCGGGCGCGGTGAGCGCTCCTACGACATTTATTCGCGCCTGCTGAAGGAGCGGGTCATCTTCTTGGTCGGTCCGGTCAACGACCAGACCGCGAACCTGGTGGTGGCGCAGTTGCTGTTTTTGGAAAGTGAAAATCCGGACAAGGAAATTTCCTTCTACATCAACTCGCCGGGTGGTTCGGTTTCTTCGGGAATGGCGATTTTCGACACGATGAACTTCATCAAGCCTGACGTGTCGACGCTGTGCACTGGATTTGCTGCCAGTATGGGCGCGTTTCTTCTCGCAGCTGGTACCAAGGGAAAGCGTTTTTCGCTCCCGAATTCGAAGATCATGATCCACCAACCCTCGGGCGGAAGCCAGGGGCAGGCAACCGATATCGAGATTCAGGCGCGCGAAATCCTCAAGACGCGTGAGCAGCTCAACAAAATTTTGGCCGAGCGAACCGGTCAGCCGCTGGACCGCATCGAGCGCGACACCGAGCGCGACTACTACATGTCGGCCGACGAGGCCAAGGAATACGGCGTAGTCGACCAGGTGATCGCCAAACGGGCTTGATGCCGGCAGCCTGTGGCTGGCGCCAGCGGCGTTTGGATACCTGAGGCGCGTCGCCGGTATTTCGGTATCATTGTGCAATCACCCGAAAAGGCATTGATTCCATGGCCGAGAAAAAAGGCGCTTCCGGCGAAAAGACACTGTATTGTTCCTTTTGCGGCAAGAGCCAGCACGAAGTAAAGAAGCTCATAGCCGGGCCGTCGGTCTTTGTCTGCGACGAGTGCATAGAGCTCTGCAATGAGATCATCCGAGACGAGTTGCCCGCCAGCACGGTGGCCAAGGATGGTCGCGGCGAATTGCCGACGCCAGCGGAGATCAAGGCCAATCTCGACAACTATGTGATCGGCCAGGAGCCGGCCAAGCGCACACTCGCGGTGGCCGTGTACAACCATTACAAAAGGCTGCGGCACAAGGAAAAGGCGAAAAAGGACGAGGTTGAACTCGCCAAGAGCAATATCCTGCTGATCGGCCCTACCGGCTCTGGAAAAACCCTGCTGGCGCAGACGCTGGCGCGCATGCTCGACGTCCCGTTTGTGATGGCCGACGCGACCACGCTGACCGAGGCCGGCTATGTCGGCGAGGATGTGGAGAACATCGTCCTCAAGCTGCTGCAGACCTGCAACTACGAGGTCGAGCGCGCGCAGCGCGGGATTGTGTACATCGATGAAATTGACAAGATATCGCGCAAATCCGACAACCCTTCGATTACCCGTGATGTCTCCGGCGAGGGCGTGCAGCAGGCACTTCTGAAACTGATCGAAGGCACCATGGCCAGCGTGCCGCCGCAGGGCGGGCGCAAGCATCCCAACCAGGATTTCGTCCAGATCGACACAACCAACATCCTGTTCATCTGCGGTGGCGCCTTTTCGGGTCTGGAGAAGGTCATCGACAACCGGACCGAGTCCTCGGGAATCGGTTTTGGCGCCTCCGTCAAAAGCAAGGCGCAGCGTAGTCTGACCGAGGTATTCAAGGACGTGGAGCCCGAGGACTTGATCAAGTTCGGCCTTATCCCCGAACTGGTCGGCCGCATGCCGGTGGTGGCAACGTTGGCCGAACTCAGTGAGGACGCGCTGGTACAAATCCTAGTGGAACCGAAAAATGCGCTCGCCAAGCAGTACGCCAAACTTTTCGCAATGGAAGGGGTAGATCTCGAGATACGGCCGTCGGCGCTCAAGGCGATCGCCAAGAAGGCACTGGCGCGCAAGACCGGGGCGCGGGGACTGCGCTCTATCCTCGAGCAGTCGCTGATCGACACCATGTTTGAATTGCCCAACACCAGCAACGTTGAGAAAGTGGTTGTTGACGAATCGACGATCGAAGACAACAAGCCGCCATTGCTGGTCTATCGCGAAGTGGCGAAGAAGGCGTGAGGCGACTGGCTTGGAATTTGGATCTGCATTGCCGCCCAGACCAGAAGTTCGCCATCCAAGACTCGGTCAATAATTGTGCGCAGCTTGAAATTCCCGCTGTGCCATCCATCTTAAACGGGTAACGAAAAAGGGTTTCCATGTCTGGCTCCACACTTCTCCCTGCAGATCCGCTCGATCTGCCTCTGCTGCCGCTGCGCGATGTGGTGGTATTCCCGCACATGGTGATACCGCTGTTCGTGGGTCGGCCCAAGAGCATCAAGGCGCTCGAGGCGGCTATGGAATCCGAGCGGCGCATCATGCTGGTGGCGCAGAAGGCCGCTGCCAAGGACGATCCACTGGTATCGGACATGTTCGATGTCGGCTGCGTATCGACGATCTTGCAAATGCTCAAGCTTCCGGACGGAACCGTCAAGGTGCTGGTCGAGGGCCAGCAGCGCGCGCTGGTCAACCGCATCGAAGAAGGCGAGAGCTTCTTTTCGGCCAATGTGACGCCGATCGCCATCGTTGCCGAAGAATCAGGAAAGCCGCGGGCAAAGGCCAGCGAGATTGAGGCGCTTCGACGCGCCGTGATGCAGCAGTTTGACCAATACGTCAAGCTCAACAAGAAGATCCCGCCGGAAATTCTGACGTCCATTTCCAGCATCGACGACGCCGGCCGACTGGCCGACACCATCGCTGCGCACTTGCCGCTCAAACTCGAGAACAAACAGGCGGTTCTGGGTCTGTCCGGGGTCAAGGAGCGCCTAGAAAACCTGTTCGAGCAGATAGAGCGCGAAGTCGACATCCTCAACGTTGACAAAAAAATCCGGGGCCGGGTCAAGCGGCAGATGGAAAAAAATCAGCGTGACTTCTACCTCAATGAGCAGGTCAAAGCCATTCAAAAGGAACTGGGCGAGGGCGAGGACGGCGCCGATGTCGATGAGATAGAAAAGCGCATCAAGGCGGCCAAGATGCCCAAGGACGCATTGAAGAAGGCGGAGGCAGAACTCAAGAAGCTAAAGCTGATGTCGCCCATGTCCGCCGAGGCGGCGGTGGTGCGCAATTACATCGACGTTCTCGCTGCCTTGCCCTGGAGCGTCAAGACCAAGATAAAGCACAACCTGGCGAATGCCGAAAATGTTCTCAACGAGGACCATTTCGGGCTCGATAAGGTAAAGGACCGCATACTGGAATATCTTGCGGTTCAGCAGCGAGTGGACAAGGTAAAGGCGCCGATCCTGTGTCTGGTGGGGCCGCCGGGCGTCGGAAAGACCTCGCTGGGCCAGTCGATCGCCAAGGCCACCGGGCGCAAGTATGTGCGCGTCGCCCTGGGTGGAATGCGCGACGAAGCTGAAATCCGGGGGCACCGGCGTACCTACATTGGCGCGATGCCCGGCAAAGTGCTGCAAAGCCTGTCGAAAGTGGGCGCACGCAACCCCTTGTTTTTGCTCGACGAAATTGACAAACTGGGAACCGACTTTCGGGGCGACCCTTCGAGTGCCTTGCTGGAGGTGCTTGACCCGGAGCAGAACCACAAGTTCGGCGACCATTATGTGGAGGTCGACTTCGACCTGAGCGACGTGATGTTCGTGGCGACCTCAAACTCGATGAACATACCGTCTGCGCTTCTTGATCGGATGGAAGTGATCCGCCTGTCGGGCTACACCGAGGACGAGAAGACCAACATTGCGATTCGGTACCTGCTGCCTAAGCAACTGAAAAACAACGGCGTCAAGGAGTCCGAACTCGCGGTGAGTGAGGCGGCGGTGCGCGACATCGTGCGCTATTACACAAGGGAGGCCGGCGTGCGCTCGCTCGAACGCGAGTTGTCGAAAATTTGCCGCAAGGTGGTGAAGGGCTTGCAGCTGAAAAAGATGCTGCCGCAGGTGGTGGTGAATCCGGACAACCTCAACGACTTTCTTGGCGTGCGCAAGCACAGCTATGGCCGCGCTGAGGACCACAATCAGGTCGGGCAGGTGGTGGGACTGGCTTGGACCGAGGTCGGTGGCGACTTGCTCACCATAGAGGCGGCGCTCATGCCCGGCAAGGGCGTCATCACCCGAACCGGCTCGCTGGGCGACGTCATGAAGGAGTCGGTTGAGGCTGCCCGCACCGTTGTGCGAAGCCGGGCAGCCCGACTGGGAATCAAGGACGAAGTCTTCGAGAAGAAGGACATACACATCCACGTGCCCGACGGCGCCACGCCCAAGGACGGGCCGAGCGCAGGGGCTGCCATGACGACCGCTTTTGTTTCCGCGCTCACGGGAATACCGGTGCGCGGCGATGTCGCGATGACCGGCGAGATCACCCTGCGTGGTGAGGTGACGGGAATCGGCGGACTGAAAGAAAAATTGCTGGCAGCCTTGCGCGGCGGCATCAAGACCGTTCTGATTCCGGAAGAAAACGCCAAAGACCTGCAGGACATTCCGGAAAACGTTAAGAGCGGCCTGGAGATCGTGCCGGTTCGATGGATTGACAAGGTTCTGGAACTCGCGTTGGTGCGCATGCCTGTCCCGTTGCCCGAAGAAGAGCCGGTAGCCGCGGCTTCTGCGGCTGCCGTTCCCGTGGTCGGAGCGCCGGTGCCCGCCGCTACGGTGGAGTCGGTTAAGCACTAAGGCCATCGGGAAAGTGTGTCGGCGTATCGGCGACGCACCCGCCGATTTTTCGGCCGATTTGCGGTATACTTTCGGTTCGGAAATGCGGGAATAGCTCAGTTGGTAGAGCGCAACCTTGCCAAGGTTGAGGTCGAGAGTTCGAGACTCTTTTCCCGCTCCAAATTCCATAAAGGGAAGCCCAGGCTTCCCTTTTTTGTCGATGTGAGACGGTTGTGCGTCGGCAAAGCCAAGTTTACTGGCGCGATAGCAAAGCGGTTATGCACCGGATTGCAAATCCGATTAGCCCGGTTCGACTCCGGGTCGCGCCTCCAGTCCAACCATTTTCTTGCAGGCAAGCAGAAGGGGGCGGCACTCCGTTTTGTTTCACAATAGCGCGGTGCGCCCGGGTGGTGAAATTGGTAGACACATCGGACTTAAAATCCGCCGCTTCCAGAAATGGGGCATACGGGTTCGACCCCCGTCTCGGGCACCAATATCCATGCGCCTCTCAGGACCTTCCATCGTCTTGAGAGGCGAAACGCTCGTTTAGGGCGTTGCACAGTCGTTGCACAAAAATTTGAATGGCTGTACAGTCAAAAGCGTCAATTTTGACGATCTTTTGACTGTCTGCGATGCCCCCAAAAAGTGACGACACAGTGCACATTCTCGAGGGAAAGGCAACGCTTTTTAAGCGTGCGCTGACCCCACATTGGCATGTGCGCTACAAAGCCAACGGCAAGTGGGAACGCACCACCACCAAGTGCGAAGCACTCAAAGACGCAAAAGACAAGGCTGAGGAGATCGTCTCTGAAGCGCGCTTTCGTGAGCGCAATCAGCTGCCCATCATCAGCAAACGCTTTCAAGCTGTGGCAAAACTTGCGATCGCTCGCATGCAAGACGAGCAACAAGCCAATCGTGGCAAAGCAACTTACAAGACCTACATCCAAGCACTCAATGGGCACTTGATCCCGTTCTTGGGCAACCACAACATTGATCGCATCGATGGTGCGCTCATGAACGCATTCGCAGTGCATCGCATCAAGACCATGGGCAGAACGCCAAGTGCTAGCGTCATCAACAACCACAACTCAGCACTGAATCGAGTCTTTGACGAAGCCGTACAGCACAGCTACATGACCAAGCTCCAAGTGCCCATGCTGCGTAACGATGGGCTCAAGTCAGACAGACGACCAGACTTCACAGCACAAGAATATCGTGCGCTGTACAAGGGCATGCGAGGTTGGGTTGCTAAAGCACGCAAAGGCAATGAGACGGTTTTGAGACAGGTCATGCGTGACTATGTGCTCGTGATCGCAAACACGGGCTTCAGAGCTGGCACTGAAGGCATGAATCTGAAGTGGAGCAATGTCTACTTCTTCATGGAGGAGGGGGCGAAATATCTTGCGCTGTGGGTCGATGGCAAGACAGATGCCCATGAGATGACAGCACGCCACGCAGCCGTGCGCTACTTGGACCGTCTACGCAAGAGAAACGCTGCATGGAGCGATGGAACTTTCGAGGAGTTCTTGGACAAAAAAGTAGACGACTATGTGTTTCGAGTGGAGGGCAAAGACATGACCACGACATTTGGTCGCATGTTCAAGCGACTGCTCACGCAGCTTGGGCTACTCAGAGATGGCAGAACAGGCAAAGAGCGCACGCTGTACAGCTTGCGCCACATGTACGCCACCTACGCGCTCACGAGCAGTCGCTTGGACATTCATCAGTTGGCAAGGCACATGGACACGAGCGTGGCCATGATCGAAAAGCACTACAGCCACATCTTGATGAGAAAGTTCGCGCACAAGATCGCAGGCGACGCCAAGACAACGCGCACAAGCGCAAAGCGCTAGTCAGTGCTGCTCTGCTACTGACTTCGTTAAAAAAACGCTCTGTGGGGCTGTGTAGGGGGTTCTTGTGGGGGTGGCGTTGGCGTTCTCGTCAAGCGTCTAGTTACGAGACGCTTGGGGAGTAGGGCGTCGAGGTTCTGCTTGCACTGATCTGCATCAAGGCGTACATTGGGCTGCGCGCAGTGCCATGGTCGTAGGTTGGTAGGTTGGCGTGGGCATAAAGCGCATCAATATTTCGCTAATTAATTTTGATAGTAAGCGCATCAATTAACCAAAGGAAACGAAATGAGCAAACTTGAAGAACTTAAAAAGCAGCAAGCATCAATTGCATTGGCAATTGCTGAAGAAACATCAAAAAGCAGAGATGCAGCATTAGCAAATGTTCGTGCATCAATAAAGGAATTTGAAATCACACT